>JGI20151J14362_10002124_pt1 | contig 14053 bp, 12 predicted proteins | sample COG_01_FD_14362 | JGI IMG/M metagenome (IMG submission 14362)
TAATTATCTATCTTAATAGTTCGTTCAACCATTATTGGGCTTAACGTTAAAACTTCATTTTTAATTCCCAATGAAGCACTACTGAGAATCATTTGACTGATTACCTGTTCAACACCACCAATTGTATCGGGTAAATAGGTTTTATAAAAATGAAGAACTTTCATGAGTTTTTATTTTGCCTGAGCTCAATTGCTTTTTCAAAAACTTTAATAAGTTTTATTGCCGATTCATCCCAGTTAAACCTAGATGCATTTAATTTGGCATTTTTAGCCAAACGCTCGCGTAGCTCATTGTTTGTAATCATTTCTTTCAGTCCGTCAGCAACTGACTTAACATCAAGTGCATCAACCAGCAGTCCTGCATTGCAGGCGACCTCAGGCATAGATGAGTTGTTAGCTGTTAATACTGGTGTTCCATATGACATTGCTTCAACCAAAGGTAAGCCGAAACCCTCGTACAATGATGGCATAACTAGAAACTGCGCGTTAGAATATAACGTAGCTAATGTCTTATCATCCACATAACCTAAAACTTTAACATTTTCTGTTAGGTCTAGTTGNGCAATCATCTCTTTCAAATTGAGTCCACCCCAACCTTTCCCTCCAGCAATAACAAATATTGCTTTTGACTTAATGGAGTTAGACAGAATAGCATAAGCATTTAACAAGTTAGCAAGATTTTTTCGTGGCTCTAAAGTCCCTACAAAAAGAAAATAAGGCTTATCAATGTCATGCCTTTCAAGAGAGTCAAAAGAAGATGTACTCAGTGTATTTCCTGCTGCCAATGGAATTACAAAAATATTTTGACGCTTAACATTAAACTCTGTTATCACCGCATCTTTAGTTGAATAAGAACTTGCAACAATCAGATCTGCCTTTAGAGCTGCCGCAGGCATTTGGAACTTCTCCAAAAAATACGTGGATGGCCGCATGGTTTCTTTAGCGTATTTCCAGACTAAATCATGAATTGTTACTACTCTAGCAACCCTACTTGACAAGAATCGAGGGAGTCGATGTGATGGACCCCAAAAAACATCTATTTCATCTTCTCTCCCCCACAACGGTAAGTAACTCTCAGACCAAACCTGCCTGAGCAACACATTGTTCCAAGAATGGGTTTTAATAGTTGCTGACTCTAATACTGAAACAATATTATTATTAATAGGTGCTGGGCTATACAAGTATATTGTTATATTTCTAATGTTAGACAGGGCTCGACACATTTCCAAGGTATAGCGTCCCATTCCTGTAATGGGACGAGACAATAATCTTGCATCTACTCCAATTTTCATTAATTTTTTTCTCTTTTAATCATAAAAAGAGCGTAAAGCATTAATTGAAAAATACATTCAAACACTCACCATCAACAAAGACAGCAATACGAGCCTTATTAAGTTTTATTTTTAGAATATTAAATTTCATTTTTATCTAACATCCATCTCAAAGTATCTTTCAATGTGTATGTCTGCCATTTTCCGATTGTTTTCCTGAGAAGGTTATTATCACCTTCAAGTACTCTCACCTCATTTTCACGAATAAACTCTGGATTCACCTCAATTTTAATTTCATGTCCTGTAATCTCCTCACACAAACTTATCACCTCTCTCAGAGAATAAGTCTGGCTCGTGCATATATTAATTGTTTTTCCTATAGGGCAACATTCTATAAGTTCTCTATATATATTGACTACTGAACGAACATCTCCAAACTCTCTCCAGACATCAAGATTTCCTAGTTCAATAACTTTCTTTTGATTTTTAAAATGAGAAACAATTTTAGGAATTAAAAATTTATCATCTTGACCAATACCTGTATAGTTAAAAGGACGGACAATAAATAAGGGCAGCCTATCAGACCACAAGCTGGACATATTTTCCATTGCTAATTTACTGACCGCATAGTCGTTCATTGGTCTGGGTTTAGTATTTTCACTTAGTAATTTTTCAGAGCAATTACCATATACATTAGCACTGCTAGCTAGTAATATAGACTGCACATCTGGCACGTGGTTAGAAAGGGCTGTAAGTAAATTACGTGTCCCAATTAGATTGACCTCATAAAAGGTATTTGCATTACCATGATCTACAAATGCGATACTCGCAAGATGCAATACTGATTCTGGTTGAACCTGTGCCACCTCTTTAGAAACAGCATCTACATCAGTTATATCACTATTTAATCCGACCACCGTGTGTCCATGCGCTTCTAGCTCTAGTTGAATGTAGTGGCCAGTAAACCCAGTAAGCCCAGTAATTAAAACACGCATAATTTAAAAATAAATTCCTTTATCAATTCTTCGTATATCAGCTTCAATCATCATCTCACATAGCTTTTCAAGGGTTGTCGTTGCCTCCCATCCTAACTCTCTTTTAGCTTTAGAAGGGTCACCAATCAATAACTCCACCTCACTCGGTCTATAGAAATCAGGGTTGATAGATACAATTGTTTTTCCAGTTTCGCTATCAATGCCTATTTCATCTATTCCTTCTCCTTGCCATACAATATTAATATCAACTGCCTTACACGTCATCTCAACAAAATCACGTACTTGTTCAGTTCTTCCTGTAGCCAATACAAAGGTATCTGGAATGTCCACTTGCAACATTCTCCACATTCCATCAACATAATCTTTTGCATAGCCCCAGTCACGTTTAGCGTCTAAATTCCCTAACTCAATGTGATCTAACTTTCCCAGCTTAACACCCGCTATTCCATTAGTAATCTTGCGAGTAACAAACTCTAACCCACGTAGCGGTGATTCATGATTAAATAAAATTCCACTTGTTCCAAAAATATCGTAACTCTCTCGATAATTGATCGTCATCCAATGTGCGTACAACTTTGCAACACCATAAGGACTCCTAGGATAAAAAGGCGTCTTCTCACTTTGAGGAATCTCTTGAACATGGCCAAACATCTCAGATGTTGAAGCTTGATAAAAACGAATTTTTGGATTAACAATTCTAATTGCTTCCAATACATTTACTGGACCCAAGCCTGTAATTTGCGCGGTTGTAATTGGCTGATCAAAAGACACAGCAACAAAACTTTGTCCTGCTAAATTGTAAAATTCATCAGGTTTGGTCGTTTCAAGTAGTCGAATATTAGATGACAAATCAGTTAAATCATACTCAACTAATTTCAAATTAGGATGGTTCTGAATACCTAGCTCATCAATACGCCAAAAGTTAGTTGATGAAGTCCGGCGATATGTACCATAAACTTTATAGCCTTTCTGCAAAAGAAACTCTGCCAAGTAAGCCCCATCTTGCCCAGTTATTCCTGTTATTACAGCTTTCTTCATTCCGAACCCGTGCTTTAATATTAATTAATAATCTATTTATCTATTTGGGAATATACGTTGGTTATTGCAATTTGTCCTGCCTTAACTTGATTGTTTTGTAAACACTAAGCGTTTCTTTAAAATAAAACTTAATGGTGATATTATTAATGCTGATATGGGGTATGCAAAATAGATCGATAAAAATGGTGATATCGGATTAACAAGAAAAAATATTATTTCTGACAAGAGGCCAACAGCACTAATCACTAATGTGGTCGCTATAAAAAATTTATAGATAGATCCCTCTGCTTTAAAAACATATTTTTTTAAGCTATAAAAACTTATAAGTGCTGAGATTATAAATGCTGCATATACTGAGATCATCATTTTATTCACTATATAAGGAAAATTTGACAATAAATATGAATAAAATAGTATTTGCAGAAACCATGAAGTGAGCCCTATCAAACAACCATTAATCATAAATTTAATAAAATCATTCTGGCTAAGTAGCCTAACTTTAAAACGAACGACATCTAAAAGGCTCATAGAAGAGTAGTATTTCCCTCTATCAAGCTTTCCTATCCCTTCTGGATGTTTAATCATCAACTCTAAACAATCTGATATCAAGCCATATGTTCTTTTATAAAACTCAGATAACGGTGTATCAGATGGTAATTCAATCTTTTTTTGACAAATAAGCCTACCCATATCAAAATTATCATCAATTTGATGAATTGTAATGCCAGTTTCAACATAAGCAAGTTTACGTATAAGTGACTCATTTACCGCGTGAGAAATAGGCATTAGTCCACGATATTTTGGAAGTAATGAAGGATGACAGTTTATAACTTTAACTTTGCTGTCCGTCGGAAAAAGCCAAGCATAATTAACTAAAATAACTAAGTCAAAATTACCATCCAATAGCTCTGATTCAACATTGGGCTTTTTGATAGTTTGTAAATTTCCAGATTTCTTGATTGTTTTTTTAATACGACAAGACAAAAATAACAGTGATAAAGATCTAAAAAAACCAAACAATATTATTAATTTAAATTTCTTAAAAAAAAGATCCTTCTGTGAGCCCGAAACATCTACAAAAGAAACATTATATCCTTTGGATTTTGCGTAGAGAAAAACATTTCCTGCATAAATATAATCTCCCGATGTTACAATAGCTACATTCATTTCATACCTACACTTCTGTTAAAGCTATAGACACCTAGATGCAAATTAGAAGCTAATGTCAAATTTTTGGTATCAATTGCAAGCCGGAAAAAATAAGGTAGCTCGGAGAAAAAATGTATATAAATTCCATTATCTCCTGCAAACACCCTGTAATCCTTAAAAGCAGTTAGTTTAACTTTGTTTATGGTGACAGCCGGTGGCACGAAAAGTATATTTGGGGTATTGATTTTAAGTTCGGGCAATAACCCAGAAATAAATATCCCATCAATATTATCATTTGTAGAAATCTCCCAAATGTTTTCGGTAACACTTATTTTCTCTGTTTTATATAAGATATTTGTAAAGTTAATCTTTGCATGTAGTGATAATGATAATGATGAAAAAGTTAGTAAGCTTAACACAAATAATTTTTTATATGTGAAATTATTACTGAAAACTACTAATGACAGTATGAAGGGTGTTTTAATATAATGAAATAATTCATAAACAAGAAAATTATGGGGTCCAAAATCTGAAAAAGATAAATAAATAACAAACCATAAGATAAATGCAATTTTTATTTCCACTCTGCTGAAAATAACACCTGCAATAAAAACAGCGATAATCACAGCAGCAGAAATCACTCCCCTGTCTAACAAACCTTGTGATATAATTCCATATGTTTGATCACCAGTAATAATACCTAATAGTTTGTCAAAATTACCGCTCATTGAGAAACTATGTTGTGTATCGGCGTAGATACTTCCAAGGGCAAGACCGTCAACCAACAAATAAAACCCTATTTCAGACAGTGCAAATGAAAGAAAAGCTAGATACACATTTCGTCCGATATTATTGTATTTATAAAAGGTAAAGATTAAATATAGAAGTGAAGAAAAAGATATAATTACAAAGTCCTGAGGTCTACTATGGAAAAGAATTGAAAGCATAACACCATAAAAAAATAGTATCGCCATCTCATTCGATCTTTTTCTAAACATCACCCCATCAAAAGAAACAATATAATAAAACAAAGATGCTACAAATAACGTAACTGATGAAGACCAGGGTATTATCAATGAGTTACGTACAACGTCTGAGAAACAAAACAAAACTGAAAGCATTATTAGGAATAAAACAGCTTTATTCTTGTCCATTGCATGCATAAGAATATATACAGACGAAATCACTAATATTGTATTTAGAGCTATGATGGCGTATTCGGTATAATTATTAGTAAAAAATTGTAAAAATGTTGCGATTGGAAAAGCAAGAGTTACATATCCGGGAGGGTAAATGCCTTCATTTAATGTAGATACTCCAATAATCATGAGGTTATTCAGCTGTTTTAAATATTGACCTTGATCGTACGATCCAAACCAACCTAGCGGATGCTCTGGGTTAGTTCCAGGAAATCCAGGGTAGTTCAACATAAAGAAAATATACAATATTACAAATATTAACCAGCCTGTTATTAAACTACCTTTTGGCAAAATTTTCTCCGATCCAAGCAGCATGTGCCATAAATGTTAGCGATGGATGATGCACAGGAATATCTTTCATCGCCGCCCCACCTAAAAGAACTATCGACCCATCGTCTAAGCTTTGCTCTTCAGGTGTAAAGTCAGGTGAAATATAATGAAAGCCTTCACCTCTTTTGGTTTTTATTACATATAAAGGAAGCGCCTTTAACTTAATTATCTTAAAGCAACTTTTAATAATATCGTGCCACCCAAACTTGGAAACACCTATTTTACTATTCTTATCACTAATTACAATATTGGTAGACTCTGTCCATATTTGCCACAAAGATATTGGGAAGATATGTGACAAATAGTAAACAACTGAACCTTTCCCAACACCATAAAAACTAGTAAGAAAAGACTTAGATAATTTTTTAATTCTATATTCTACAGCAATATATTGATCGTCTGCGCTTATATTAACAACTGGAGTTTTGTTATTCTTATTTTTTGTCGAGGAAAAAGACAAACATGCGATTTGGTGGGGTGTGTGATCTAGTATGTCAGGAGTCGACCCCTTATCATAATGAAAAGAGATATTCGAAATAACTCCAGCACCAAGAACTAACTGATTGCAATACAATGTCGTTGCTTTGTTATTGATTACCCCCTTAAGCATCCATTTAAAATCTTGATCGATTTTAAATATTGAATCTATTGTTAACCCAGACTGTATTTTGATACCCAACTCATCTGCCAACCTATCAATTGTAGATGTAATACTCAGGCCTCCGTTCTCCCATCCGTACTCTTTACAACCGTTAATTACATATGTTTTTTGAGACCGTGTGCTGAAAACAAATTCATCAACTTCTTTATCTTTTTTAATTTCACGAATAATTTTTGTGTAAAAATTTTTTATTTCGTTCGCATCTGTATTGCTGCATTTATATAATTTTTCTATTATGGTTGCACTTAGCTCTACGAGCACGCCCCCCCATGCATTCGACAAACCTCCATGTGCAGATGTAGCCCCAGGAACATCTAAACCTAATGTTCTTTTTGTGTCCACAATACACTGAAAATCCTTACATAACTTTGGATGTTGACTCATCCCATTGTCATTTATAGCATTTCTTGTAATTAACAAAATATTTCTATTATTTTTACTTAACTCTGTCTTAATTCCAGTCAAATAACCCATTGCAGAAGGGCCAGTACCAATTACAATCTCTTCATAAAATAATTTCTGAGTCTTTGTCATTGTTTTAATAATGCACGCTCAATTCTTCTTAATCTACTATCTAATCCAGAGTTAAGCAGAAACTGTATGCCAACTATTAATAAGAGAGAGCTTGCTACTGCAGTAGCAACAGATTTTACACTATTTTCAACCAAATACTCCTGAATTACATTTAGACTAAGATACATTCCAGCAACTATAAAAAAAAGTCCTAGCAAGAATCCAATCTTTGTAGAAATCGTCAATGCTGAATGGACTACCGCAAATTTCAATATACGGAGGCCATCTCTTATAGTGTTTAGTTTACTTGGATTATCATCACTCCTTTCCTTAAAATAAATAGGAAACTCGCCATAACGAAAACCACTATTTCCACAATGCATGGAGAATTCAGTTTCTAGTTGAAAGCCGTCAGAAATATTTTTAAATGACTTTATGTAACGTCTAGTAAATATACGCATACCACTTAGTGCATCCTGGATCTCAATCCCACTATTAAACTTGATAATTTTACTTATTATTCTATTTCCAAAGATATGCCCAAGCCTATTGTTACTGCTTTGATATCCTCCAAACTGAAATCTGTTACCCACNACCATATCAAGCTTAAAATCAATTAAGTATCTACACATATTATCAANTTCAGTTGCAGGATAAGTATCATCTGCATCNATTATCCCAATATAATCAATATTTTCANTTAACAAAGTATCTAANGCTGTCNTCAGCGCATTGCCTTTACCTTGTTTTTTTTCGTATAAAATATTAAGCCTATTTCCGTATTTTTTCTCCTGCCTTCTAACTACCTCTTCTGTGTTATCACTGGAATTATTATTTACAACAATACATTTATCAACTATATCGTTGCTTAATATATCATCAACAACTTTTTCTATTGTCCCCTCTTCGTTATATGCCGGAACGATAACAAAAAATTTCTTATTCATAATTTAATTACTCCATTTTTTATTATTTTCATTATCAAAAGATAGGGATCCTTATCTAGGGTTTTATAAATATTTTTAAGATACTTTTCCAAGATACTAATATCGCTAATTGGCGCAGGACTAATATTTAAAATTACCTCCTGATTACTAGTAAAAGCCGCAAGCATATCCCCATCTTCCCACATAGCATTTGCAACTGCTGTCGCATATAACTTACTCAAGAAAAGAGGATCTGATGTAAAATCAATCGGAATAATCTTAATTAATGGCTCCAATATATTCATTTGTTTCTTAAAAATAATACCAAAATGCGTTCCAGAGCCTCTTATTTCTTTAATTTTATTTGGAAAATCATCTTTTAACTTCTGTAAAAAACTATGCAAATATCGTTCTATAAGTTTAGAATTTTCAGACAAACTCTCATCAACTAACATATTGCACGCTTCCATTGCAGTCACACACTCTTCTCCAAAACTATTATACGTTGTGGAATGAGTTAAAGCACCAGCAACCGTGCCGTAAGCTTCTGAATAAACTTTTTTATTTGAAACATAAGCGCTAATACTTGACTTCCCCGCGCCTAGAGCTTTTGACAAACAAATTACATCAGGAGTAATTTTGTATTTATGAAAATAAAAATCATATCCACATTTGGCAAAACCCGAATATATTTCGTCGTAAACAAGTGATATTTGGTTTGTATCACAATACTCGCGAACATCCTTTAAAAAAGACTCGTTAGACTCAGTCAAGGTGGAACAACTATAAGGCTCCACGAATATAGCGTAAACATTGTCTACCCCTGCTGACTCACACTGTCTAACGATAGATTTAAAACTATTAAACTCATAAGCTAACACGTTAGGAATTTTCTGAAAATAAAACCTACCCTTCCCGCCAACAAAATTGTCGCCTGCACTTAACGATCCAGCACCTAATGACTTTCCATGGAAAGACCTGTCAGAATGAAGCACAAATTTCTTTCTTCCATTATACCTTTTGTATGTAATTTTTAAGGCACCATCAACTGCTTCTGCACCTGAATTGCAAAAAAATGAATACTTGAGATCACATTTTAAAACCGCAGATATATTTTTAGAAGCTCCTGCAAGAAATGGATTTAAGTAACTCTTATGTATTTCTGGCCTAAGTGACTCAGTAAACTTTTTTCTAATATTTAATATTCTTGGGTGGTTATGGCCAAAATTGGCGACTCCCAGACCTCCAGTCATGTCAAACACTTTTTTTCCATTGCTATCAGTCAGAAATGAACCTTCAGCTTTGTTTATTAGAGCCCTACCAAAGGAAAACCTTTTATATATATCTGGCAATTTTTGATTGGAATATTCTTTATAAATATTAAAAACGTCTTTGATACCTAGATTAATTACATCATCATATGTGACCATAGTTTTATCTGTATTTTCCATCCTAATTCCTATACCTTACTTAATTTCTATAGATTTTATTCCTACACCAAGCTTTCTTAGGTCACTATTTATTCCAACTTCTTTTGGAGATATTGTATTAAATTCATCAAATATAATTTTCTTAACAACGAGATTACCAAGATATGTAAAACTATGGCAGGATTCATTTCTTAAGAATTCAATTTCGTACTTACTCTTACCAATAATTATTACTCCTGTTACCCCTATATTTGCTGTAAATGCAAAACCACAAATCTCAATAATATCTCCCTTGGTTATAGGTTGTATATTATCCAAAATAGATCTGGGTTCTGATGTCCATCGGCCAAAATGCTCTGGGTCATGAAACCCCTTGAGTGTCACACCCTGTCGTCTTAACGAACCTACCGGTAGACCTAAATTATATAAAGATTTACTCTTTAATATTATTGGTTCATTATATTGAACTTTATCATTTACAAAATTTCTTGCCATCTTGACTGATGTAAGAAATATCAATCCTGTAAAAAAAATGATACAATATTGCTTGAAATTAAATGATTTAAGTCTTTTTAGAACATCCAACTCAAATTACCTTCCAATCGAGTCATCTACAGTTTTCCTATTATTTTTCGGAACTGGCTTTAGCCAACTTATAGCATTCGCAACTTATTTTACAAATAAAACTTGAATTCACCTCAACTTTAATTTTATGTCCTGTAATATCTTCTGGGAAAGGGAAAAATATTCTTCCTCCACGCTCTAAAAACTATTTTTCTTTTTCAATAATTTCATTTTTAAAATGCCAAGGCAGTGTGATAAAATAATCTGGCTCCAGAGCACCTGCTTCAGATCCTGAAATAAATGGAGAACTACTACTATGACAAAACACCCCTACCAGACTTGTCTTCGGATTAGTAAAACAGTAAAAGAAGATATGACTAACATCTGTGATGAATTCCAGATCAATGAGTCAGACTTTATGAGGAAGGCGATCGTGCAGTTTGTTGAGAGTATCAAACAACACCCTGACCAGACCTAACGTTATATGTTTGTATAGACGCATACCACGGATATTTCACGGATATAACAACCAAATAGACCTCGATTCTTACTAATTCGGGGTCTTTTTCGTTCAGCATTAAAAAGGTTAAAATAAAGGTGTTTGCGTTATGCATAGAGTGAGTGTTAGTTGGAGAATTATCAGTAAAAGATATTAAAGTGTCTGAATATTTTATCGGAACTTTGGATTGACTACTTTATTCAAAGATGATTCCCACTCTTAACCCGTTTCAGTATCTTCCCGTAAGTCTATAATCGCCAGTTCCATTGTACGAATAAAAGACCTAATTCCCTTCCTTCTGCACGTTCTTGTAAGTTTCCTTAATACTTAACTGTCCAGTATCCCAATAACAACTTACATTACTTTGCGCCATTCAAACGCCAACGTATATTATGATGCTAACGGCTGTTCCCAACAAAATAATAAACCCTAAACTAGGTAAATACCTTTTATTGAGCATATTTCACCTCAACCTTATCTACAAACTTTTTATATGTCGTATTTTGAAGACTTTCATACCACTCGTATTGTTTAAGGTCTGGAAGAGTGTTTTCTATGACATGCTTGATTTTTTGACCCGATCGTTTATCAGCTTTAAATTTAGTATTTCCCAGTAGAAATATACTATCTCCATTCAAAAAACCACCTTCATCATAGCGCTTGTTTTTATTATAAAGATTAATCGCTTTATCTTTAGAATCAACAATAACTAGATTATTGGCCTTAACCTTTGACTTATCTTTAACCTCTAAACCAATCCCCGTTCGTAAAAATAAACTATCTGTTATGCTCGCCTCAGACCATTCACCCACAGAGATTCCTTTATCCCCTGCATCTATGAATACATTATTTTTTGCAGTCATTGTAGTGGTCATAATATCTAAACCATCATTACCCGCTTTATAGAAAATATTATTCGTCACCGTTACATCTGATATGTCTATATCCAACGCATCACTTCGGGCGTCATAAAATTCACAGCCATCTATAATGCCTTTAGCATAAGCCACATGCATAGCATCATCCCCAACAAAGTTTCGGCCTATTTTACAGTTCCTGACTTCGAACCAATCGGTATCATGAATGTTAAAGGGAGAAGTATAATGAATTAAATTGCGAGTATCAGTAGAGCCATTTTCAAATTCGACATGCTCGAATATACTACCTGTCGTTGCTTTTCCTTGAACTGCAACTAGACCCCATGGATTCTGGGGGTCTTCTGCTATAAATTTAACAGGATTTTCTCTAGTCCCTATAGCAGTCACTTTTCCATAAAAATATATTGATACACCCTTAGCCATTGAAAAAACCGTACCTGGAGCAATCTCAACATCTTCATCAAAAACCAATGTGTTTGTTACTCTGTTAACGCCACTTAACATGACTTCTTCTTTTATGTCTGGAGCAACCTCCAATGTCGTAACTGGAATATCAAGATCAAATATCACATTATCGGACAGTATTTTTTTTCCTGTAATGGTATTCGTAAACTCCAAAGAATTAAACACAGATACTGAATCTAGTCCCACTGTATCAAACGCGTATAACTTGTGCGTATTAACAACATCATTTTTACCTGATGCTAGAAGTGAATACTTTAGCTCCCCATTATTTAACCACCTTCTGCCAGGAAACAATTCAATTGAAGATCCATTTACAATTACATTTACAGGAGAGTTACCATAGACTTTAAAGTAAATAAAATTTCCGTTTATAAAAGAGTCAATATTTGCATCATCTAATATATTCAACAATACTTTTTTTCGTACCCCAAGAATTCTTTTTTCATCAACCATCTGAGCAAATAAATCATCATAACTATATGGTGTTAAATACCAGAAGCTCGTAGGAAATAATTTTGGTAACCAAGTTCCCGTATCTTTATACTTATCACTCATTAACTCATTCTTATGATTTTTCAACATTAAAGCATATTCTTCGATAGATGAGTCATACTCATTATTACTAATCAGCGAATAGAGAATTTTATCGATTTCGGCATCATAATAAGGATTTTCTCTCAATCTAAAAGATAATGGATATTTTGCCAGCTCCTTAACTCCTTTTCCACTCCAGAACCGAATATCCCAGGCAATAAACTGATATTTCCCTTTATATGGGTCAAAATATAACTTATGATTATGGGAAAAATCATGATGGTTACTCCCATAAAACCGGTCTAATGCTAAGTATGTAAACATATTTTTTTTATCAAAATATGTATCAATAAAATACTCAAACTCACTCTCTGATGAATTTATTATCGAGTCTATAAAAAAGGCTATATCGGTTCTATCACCTTTCTGCTCTGCATTCCTTGCAGATGCCTTCACCCAATACCTCTGATTGAACCACAAATCAGAAATGCCATACTTATTATTAGGTGCACCATCTCCTGAGTACACACTTCCAGGCATAAGTTTACGTTTTCTAAGAAGGCTTTCATCCAGCTGACTTAAATACATGTACACCCCCATATACTCTCCATTAACGTACATTCTTACTGGATAAAAGTCAGGCGAAATTAACCCTAGTTCTTTAGCTTTTTTATAATAAACATAGTCTCTTAAGTAGGTTATATGCGGAGGGTTAAGAAGGTTAAATTTTTTTCCCATTTCAAAAATATTAATGCTTTCACTATCCAACTTGATTCGAAATGATTTCTGTTTATATAGCCAATGGTAATTATTATCTCCTCGATATCTCAACTTGATTTTTTCTGGCTATCCTTCATTATTTATTCGCATAGATGCACCTACGTAGTGATTTTTTCCACTCAAAGGAAGGTTTTCATCCAAGTTACTTAGGGCTTTTTGGTCAACAAATATCTCAAATACTTTTAGCAATGACTCATCATCACTCTGTGGGCTTGATGCCGTCAGCTTAATCCAGTCTTTATAAAATTCATTCTTTAACAGAAAATGAAAGTGATCCATTGTAAATTCTAAATTACTTGCAACAGCATGCTTGTATTTATAAAAATTATTTACAGCACTTAACGCATACATAGTAAAAATAGATATGATCAGAAGGGACATAAAAATTGCCAGATTAACTCTAATCTTAAATATTCGAAACACACCTTCTCCAATATAAAACTTAAAAAACTTCATCTACGATCGCTTCCTTAGTAGCTTTTCTTTCATTCTAAGAGCACTTTGCTTCAATTTTCAAAATATTTAGCTTATCAATCAGAATACTACGTTCTTTGTGCTTAATTATACCGAGTAATGGAGGCTTACCCCATTGCTTCTTTGCTTTATTATATTTTTTTCTTTAATTACTAAATCAACATCTTGTTTATTCAGGTATGTCTGTAGTGATCTGTCTTATGCGGTAAATTTAAGGTAAGAGCCACCGTGAGAGATGTCTCCCACGCCACTTTACTCCAGCGTAACGCTAAAGCGCTACACGAAACAGCGCGGGGACCTCCCCTATGGACTACCGAGATAACCCCCGTAACATAGCGTTTTGCGGAG
>JGI20151J14362_10002127_pt1 | contig 14049 bp, 13 predicted proteins | sample COG_01_FD_14362 | JGI IMG/M metagenome (IMG submission 14362)
CAAAAAGTACAATAAAATCGAAATGGATATTTTTAGAAACGGTGAATTAATAGGATACAACTATTATTTTTTTACAAGAAAAGGTAAAGAGACAATAGTTACTAATCAAATAAAATTCTCTGTAAGGCTTTTAGGAGCTACTATTTTTCAAGTAGAAGGATATGGCGAGGAAAAATATCTAGATGATCAATTAATTTCTTTTAGTTCTAAAACTTTACAAAATGATAAAGAAAAATTTGTTAATTTAGTTTTTGATAAAGATAAAAATAAATTTAACATAAAAGGTTCTTCTTATTCAGGAGTAGCATCTATAGACAATATTATAGGAAATTGGTGGAGTCATAAAATTTTACAGACCAATAGTCAAATTAGTCCAATTTCAGGTAGCATAAAAGAACAAATAGTCACTTTTGTGGGTAAAGAAAAAATTGAACAAAATGGACAAATCTATGAAGTTGATCATTTTAAATTAAATTCAAAAGACATGTCATTATCTAAGGATAAACTTTTAGATTTTGATATTTGGTTTGATAAAAAAAATTCTATGATTATCAAAGTTTCATATTCTAGAATGGGAAATTGGGAATATCGTCTTAAGAATTTTAAATAATCATTATTATTTACCTGCAACAACCATGCCTTCGATCATCATAGTTGGTGAATTTGTAGAATATTCAAATTCTAAATCATTTGCCAAAGTTATATTTTGAAACATATCTTTGAAGTTTCCAGCTATTGTAATTTCATTAACAGGATATTTGAATTCTCCATTTTCAACCAAAAACCCAGTTGCTCCTACAGAATAATCTCCTGTTATAATGTTGCTACCATGACCAATGGTTTCTGTTATGTAAAGGCATTTTGAGTTGGAACTTAAAAGGTCCTTATAAGATACATTTCCATTGTCAAAATAAAGATTACTTGTTCCTCCACACCTTCCATTTGACTTAAGATTTAATTTCTTTCCATTATATGTATCTAATAAATAATCTTTTAAGATGCCTTGCTCAACTAACTTTAACGTTTCTGTTTTAACCCCTTCAGAGTCAAAACTCTGTGAGCCTAATCCTTTTAAAATATCAGGTTTATCAAAAATGCTAATTGAATTCGAAAATATCTTTTGACCGATCTTATCTTTTAAAAATGAAGTGCCTCTTGAAATAGCGGAAGACGTTATTGCACTAGCGAAGGTACTCAATATTCCTTTTGCAATTCTTTTATCAAAAATTATAGCAATCTTTTTCGCTACCAATTTTTCTTGGACTTAGTTTTCTTATAGTTTGTTCAGCGGCTACTTTTCCTAATTCTTCCGCACTTTTAATGTCTTTTAGGTGGCATTTAAGAGTGTATTCGTAATCTCTCTCCATGCTTTTATCATCTTTGGCGACGGCTACACTTGAAGCTACAAATGATGATGTCTTAAAACCTTTACGAAAACCATCAGTATTAGCTAAGATGAAATTTGATTTATCTTCAGTAAAACTAGATTCAGTATTTATTATTTTTTTATTTTTTGAAGCAGAAGCTTCTAGTTTTGATAAATATTCTATTTTATCATTATTCTCAATATGAGTATCGTCATATAAATTTAGCTCTTTAACTTCTTTAGCAAGTAAATCCTTGTCTGGAAGTGCATTAAATTCATCCTCCGGAGTATTTTTTGTAGTTTCAATACATTTTTCAATTAGCACGTTTAAGTTTTCTTTTAATAAATTTGATGATGATATTGATGATTTTTTCTTTCCTATAAAAGTTGTAATATCTATCCCTAGGTTATCTGATCTATTTGACTCATCTAACTTTTTATTCCTAAAATTGACAGTCTCAGAAATAGAGCTTCCTACATTTACACTTGCATCAGTAGCTCCTAGTTTTTTTGCTAGTTCTAGACAATAAGAGGCTTTTGATCTAAATATTCTTGATCTTTAACCATTTATATTTTTGTACCACCAACTGTCATTTTATTTATCAGTATTGAAGGTTGAGCAACTCCAACTGGAACACCTTGACCAGCTTTACCACAAGTTCCAATACCTGGATCCATCATCATATCATTACCTACCATTGAGACCTCCTTAAGAATTGAAGGACCATCACCGATAAGAGTTGCACCTTTGATAGGTGATCCAATTTTACCATTTATAATTTCATAAGCTTCTGTACAATTAAATACAAATTTTCCTGAAGTAATATCAACTTGCCCTCCACCAAAACTTACTGCAAAAATACCCTTGTCGACAGATTTAATCATTTCATCTTGGGTTTGTTTACCATTTAACATCATGGTATTTCTCATTCTCGGCAAAACAATATGTCTAAAATTTTCTCTCCTACCACTGCCTGTTGATCTTGTTTTCATTAATCGTGCATTCAATCTATCTTGCATAAAATTTTTTAATATTCCATTTTCAATTAATACAGTCTTCTCTGTAGGAGTGCCCTCATCATCTATTGTTAGACTTCCCCTTCTATTATCAATAGTACCATCATCAACAATTGTAACACCTTCACTCGCAACTTTTTGGCCCATTAGATTATGAAATGCTGAAGTTTTTTTTCTATTGAAATCACCTTCCAGGCCATGTCCAATAGCTTCATGAATTAAAATTGCAGGCCAACCTGGACCTAACACGACCTTCATTTCTCCTGCTGGAGCTGGTTTGCTTTCTAAGTTAACAGAAGCTATTCTTAAAGCTTCATCGCATACATTTTTCCAATTATCCTCTTTCAAATACGAATCGTATGATTGCCTCCCACCAATTCCGTATACGCCTGTTTCTTTTCTTCCATTTTTCTCAAGCATCACAGATACGTTGAACCTGATCAAGGGGCGTATATCTGTTATAGTTTCACCACCTGATCTAATTATCTCTATAGACTTTTGCTCTCCATTAAAATTTGCTGTAACTTGTCTTGTATTGTCATTTTTTGATCTAAGATATTCATTAACTTTATTTAGAATTTCTATTTTTGAATTGAGTGTTTTTTGTTCTATTGGATTTATACTCTCATAGTATTTCTTATTAGACTTGGGGATGGACCGATTATAAGTACCTTTGGCCGATTTTAATGTTGATTTTAGATTCTTTGAGGATTGTTTTAATGAATTTTTAGATATTTCATTAGAGTGAGAATAAGCAACAACTTCATCTGATACAGCTCTAAAACCAAAGCCCAAATCAGAACTGTAGCTTGAATTTTTTATTTTATTATCATCTAATAAAATATTCTCTGATTTAGAGTTTTCTAAATATAATTCACCATCATCACATTTTTTTAGTGTATCTGAAATTATATTTTCAGCATCTTTTCTGGACAGGTCTGATTTATCAAAGAAATTACTCATAACAATGTACATATGTTGTTTAAAATAATTTTCAACTGGAGTATTTTACGCATGTACACAACTTGAGTTAATTAGTAATAATTGGTTTGTTGTGAAAGTTTATTTTAATAATTCATGTAAAATATGTAAGGCAGAAATAGATTTATACAAAAAAGAAAAGATTCAGGAAATCGATTGGATAGATATAACAAATAATGATTTGGCTGAAAAAGAGACATCTAGAAATGGTAAAGAACTATTAAGAAGACTTCATGTGAAAGATGGTGAAAAAGTTATACAAGGAGCTCGAGCGTTTCTTCTGCTATGGAAAAAAATGCCAAAGTACAAATTTCTTTATAAATTTTTTAAATTACCAATAATTTACAATTTATTTTCTTTTGGATATGAAATAATTGCCTTTTTTCTATATTTAAAAAATAAGAAACAACTAAAAAATTAGTTAAAAAAAAATAACAAAAATTGGCTTAATAATGAAATGGAAGCCATAAACATAATTAATATAATTGAATACATTAATAAAATAACTTTATTTCTTTTTCTTCTAAGTCTCACGAAAGCTTTATCATCTAAATCTGAAATATCTCTTTCACCTATTACTGGATAATCATAACTAAATCGCCAAGTACTATCTCCCAGTCTATGGTCTAAATTATTGTAATAAGTGATCCATGCAAGAATGTATCTTAAGATTAAATAAAGAAATATNAAAAAAACTGTACCATAGAACATTTTAGATAATACATAATAAAAGATAAAAATTTAATTATTATTTTGAGCTCTTTTTCTTGCAATAAGTTGTGTTAAGGAATCAACCATTGTGTCGGATGCTTTGAATATGTCTATACTTTTGAATTCATGTGAAATATTTTTTTCTGGATTTGTTTTATCTTCAATAACAATACCTTCATCTGGTGAGTTATTTTTAATATAAATTAACAATAGCCAATCTTCATCTTCAGATTCATCCCACTTGATGAAAATCTCACCGGTTTCAAACCTTCTATCAATACATCGAAAAATAGACATGTTTCTAGTAACGTGCCTTTTGTTTAATTGAAATACCAAGCTACTTGCGCTTCTATAAAAGCTTTCTAATGCAAATTCTATTTTTTGTCTTGCTAAAGTATATTCTTTCTCTTTTAGTAATAAAGTTTCTCTATCTTCATCACCCTGAAGTTTTACCCCGAGAGATTCTACTCTTTCCCTAATTTTTTGATCTCTGATAATTCGATATTTTTCTTTAAGTTTATCGATTCTATCTTGTAACCCAGCATAGTCTTCTCTTTTTTCTCTTAAAGAAATCTTTTCGAGTCTATCTAGTTCTTTAACTTCTCTAATTCTAAATTTTTCTATTTGCCTATCTAGTTTTAGTTGTTTTAAAAAATGTCTCTGCTTTTCTGCTTGTTCAATCCGTAATAGCGCTTGTTCTTTTCTTAAAAATAATTTTATATCTTTTGTTCTTTGTTTTTCTAATCTTGCTTCGTCTTTTAAAGCTTGTTCTTTTAATTTTACTTTTAATATTTCTTGTTCTTTTTTTTCTGTTTCGATTGCAATTTTAGCTTTTCTTTCGTTTTCAATTTTTTCTAATCTTATTCTTCTTTTTTCATCATTTTTTAAGATTTTATAATTTGAAATTGTTTCAGAAATTTTGTCAAAGAATCTCTGTATGTGCCTTTCTAAACTAAAATTAATCTTAAAGTTAAATTGAGGTTTCAACGAAAGTTGCAGTTTGACCAGTTTAAGAGTTAAACTTTCATTTCGGGTTTTATTTAACTTTGGATATACAATTTTTTTCCTTGTACTTTTAAGTTTTATCCTTCTTGTTGATCTTGGTTTTTTTTTAAGAACTTTTTTCTTTTTAAAGATTTTTTTTAATTTTTTTGGGTGCTTTGATTTTATTATTTTTTTTCTAAATTTTTTAACCTTTTTGCCCTTTTTAGATTTTTTAGATTTTTTTTTCATTTTATAAGAAATTCAATTCTATCAATAATTTATTGATAAATATAGTCTCTAGTCACAGGAGTTGAAGAATAATCTTTTGTAAGTTGAAATTGATATACAACTTGATCGCCCCACTTAAATGCCATTTCACATCCAGCTAGATAAAACTCCCACATTCTAAAAAATTTTTCGTCAAACATTTCGATAATTTTTTGTTTATTTTTAATACAATTTTCTTTCCAATGTCTAAGTGTATGTGAATAATGAAGTCTTAAAACCTCTATATCAGTAACAATTAGGCCTGCTTTTTCTATGGGATTTGTCACTTCACTTAAGCTTGGTGTGTAACCNCCTGGAAAGATATATTTTGTAATCCATGGATGTGGATCTCTAGGTGGATTAACTGATCCTATGGTGTGTATTAAAGAAATACCACTGTCATTTAATAAATTTTCAATTTGATTAAAAAATTTATTATAAAATTTTCTACCCACATGTTCAAACATACCAACGCTTACTATCCGATCAAATTTTTCATTAAGCTCTCTATAATCTATTAATCTAAATTTAACCTGATTTTCTAAATTCAGTTGTTTTACTTTTTGTTTACAATAACTAAATTGTTTTTCTGACAATGTAATTCCTGTAACCTCACAACGTACACTTTTAGCAATATCAATTGCTAACGAACCCCAGCCACAACCTATATCTAAAACTTTTTGATTTGGTTGAATATTTAGTTTTTTGATAATGTGCTGAATTTTGTTATTTTGCGCAGATTCTAAACTTTCATTTTCATTTTTGAAATATGCACAAGAATATTGTCTTTTTGGATCTAAAAATAAATCATATAGATCATCTGAGATATCATAATGATGGGAAACATTCATCTTAGATTTTTTGATAAAATTGAAGTTAGTTAAATATCTATATGACCCTCTAAGTCTATTAATTAAATAACTAAAAAAATTTAAATGACCTCTTCCAAAATTCATTAATGCTAAATCTAAAAAATCTGTAAGAGTTCCATTTTCAATGATTATTTCACCATTTGTATAAGCTTCACCAAAGTACAAATCTGGATGTATTAGAAGTTTATAATGAAGATTTTTGTTCAAAATTTTTAATTTAATAGGATTGTTTCCTGGATTGCCTATAATGTAGTCTTTTGAATTTGCGTCTGTTAAAATAAAACCATTCTTTTTAAAAACACTATTAAGAAATCTTGCAAGTTGCATGCTAGGCCGCCAAAGATGGTTTGTTTGTAAAATTTAAATCTTTTAATGCATTGATTAGATTTTTTTCATCAGTTTTACTTAAAAGACTTAAGGGTGGTAAAATATTTCTGTAAATTTCATTTTGTTGAGAACAATATGAATGTAGTCCAGAGATTAAATTATATTTATCAAAAATACTTCTTACATCACATAATTTTTGATTAACTGATTGCACATTGCCTGAGTAAAAATCATCGTAAACTTTTCTAGACATTTGAGCAGTCACATTACATGTGGCAGTTATTATTCCTGAACATCCTAATTCAAGGCCTTTCAATAATTTTAATTCAGACCCAGGAAAAATTGAAAAATTTTTTAACTTTAAATTTTCAAATAAATTATATGAGCTGTCTTTTACACCAGTTATTTGGTCAGGAAATTTTTTAAAAAGTTCTTTAACGCATTCTATACTAAATTTATAACCACAAAGTTTTTCAAAGTTATAAAGAATAATCTTACACTCAGGAATAGAATTTATTATCCTTGTATAAAATTCAATTACTTCTGCGTCGCCATACTTATAATAAGCCGGGGGCATTATTAAAAATTTTTTAAAATTCAATGAACTTGCTACTTTCATAAAATTTATAGTTTCACTTAAAGAATTTAAGCCTGTGCCAATTAAATGTTTATCTTTATGTTTGCTTCTTGAAAGTTTATTCAATAATTCAATTTTTTCAGAAATAGATATTAGTTGGGATTGGCCAGTGCTCCCAAATATCGCTGTTCCATGGCAACCTTGATCAATTAACATTTCTGCATGATCTATGGTTTTATCAACATTTAAGCTCAAATCAGTATTGAGAACTGACATTGATGCTGCAAAAATTCCACTTATTTTCGTCATAATAAAAATTTATATAAAAAATATACTCAGTAAAGTTTATAAATACCATATGAAAATATTAGCAGTGCAAAATAGGATGGGCATTGGGGATACTATAATTTTTTTGCCTTATATAAAGGCTTTGTCTAAAAAATTTAATTCACGTATAAGTTTACTTGTTAAAGAAAGTTCAAAAGCTGATCAATATTTATATCAAACTAATTATATTGATAAGATTATCCTTTTAGAAAGAGATAAAAAAAATAATAACAGGCATGGTGGTTTTTTAGGAAGTCTCAATTTAATCAAAGATATTAAAAAATATAATTTTGATAAAATAATTATTTTAAATTCATCTCTTAGATTTTATTTAATTGCTAAATTTTCTGGTATCCCTGAGGTTTATCAGTACCCATTATTTAAAAAAATTAATCAGCACATCATAGATGCTCCTAAAAAATTCATTAAAGATAAATTAAATTTAGATGTTAATGATGATCCTGAAATTCAAATTGAAGATAAATCAATTTCTCAATCAGTTGATAAATTTCAAATAAATAAAAATGATACAAATATACTTTTAGGTATAGGGGGCTCTGGACCTACAAAAAGAATTCCAGCTGCAACATTTATAAGAGTAATTGAAAAAATCTCTGAAATTAAAAAATGTAAATTTTTTCTCGCTACTGGAAGAAATTCTGAAGAACAGGCCTTATTAAATGAAATATTGGTTTCTAAGTATAACAATCTTTGTGTGCCGTTAGATAAATTTTCAATTAGAGAAACCTTGCCAATTATAAAAAGTTGTGATTTATCTATTTGTAATGACTCTAGCTTTAGTCATTTATCTTCAGCCCTAGGTATTAAAACTATAACACTAATGGCGGATACTCCATTAATTTATGGAAGCTATAGCTCTAAAATGTTTCCGATAATTCCTGATGGTGAAGAAACTGTTACTCATAATACATTAGGAAAAGAAAAAATTAGTCCTCAAAAAATATTTGACAAAATTCTTGAAATTATTAATTAAGAAATATCATTTAAAACTAAATCTTTAGCTTCATTCACAATTGAAGATAATCGCGATGTTTCAGGGGAGACATCTGGGTGAATTTTTTTTTGAATTTTAATATAGGCTTTATTTACATCATCTTTTGTTATTTTTTTGTTAGCATCTAAGTTCAAAATTTTATAGGCCTCTGAAATAGAAATAGAGGATATATTATTTGGATTTGGTTGATTGAAAGAAAATCTGCCTGATCTTCTTAGAGTTTGAATTAGCCTAAAAAGAGACACCAATTGAAAAATGGACAAACCTTTTAATTTTAATAAACCAAGACTCACTAAAGTAAGAGGTAGTGTTAATAAAAATTTACCACCTATAGCAAATAAAGTAGCCAAAATAATTAGACCTACTATTATTAAAATTCTTAAACTTTTTGATATCTTTTTTGACGAAATATTACTAATAAACTTCAGTAACAAATAAAAAATAGTCAATATAACCAATGTATAAATTATTATATTCATATACTTGTTTTAATTTATGAAAGTACCACAACTTAGAAAAAAACCAGAAAAGAAATCTTGTCACAACACAACGTGGGAGGATGACTATAGCTGGATACATCAAAAAAATATTTTAGATGTCTTAAAAGATAAAGATAAATTAGACCCTAAGGTCAGAGAATATTTGGTCCAAGAAAATAATTATACTGAATATCACTTAAGAGATACTAAAGATTTACAAAAAAATTTATTTGATGAAATTAAAGGAAGAATTAAGCTTGATGATGAATCGCTTCCTTACAGAGATCATACATATGAATATTGGACCAAAACAACTGTTGAGGGGAATTATTCCATAAAATTAAGAAGAAAAATAAATACAAATGAAATTGAAGAAATTTGGAATGGAGACAAAGAGAAAAAAAAACTAGGTGTAGAATATTTTGGTGTTGGTGATTTGGAGGTCAGTCATAACGATAAATATCTTGCATATTCTTTAGATATTAAAGGATCTGAATATTACACAATTTTCATAAGAGACATTAATACTAATAAAATTATCACAAAAGAAATCATAGACACATCTGGTGGCATCACATTTAGTTTAGATGACAAATATATTTTTTACTCAAAATTAGATGAAAATCATAGGGCAAGAAAGATTTATAGACATGAAATTGGAAATCTTAAAGATCAAGACGATTTAATTTTTGAGGAAAAAAATGAAGCTTTTACAGTTGGTATTGGTCTTAGTTCAGATGAAAAATATTATTTCATTACAACTTCTGACCATAACACTTCTGAACAATATTATTTTAAAATTGACGAAGAAAGACCAAAACCTACATTGATAAAAAAGAGAGAAAAAGGAATTTTATATTCTGTAAACTCATGGAACGAAAAGTTCTATAACCATACAAATAAAGATGCTGAGGATTTCAAAATTGATATTTCAGACAGTTTGAGAATACAAAATTGGAAAACTTTTGTTGCAGCAAAAGATGAAGTTTTGATTGGTAGTTGTTTCTTTTTAAAAAACTGGATAATTAGATCTGAAACTTCTAACGCATTAGATAAATTGTTTGTTAAAAATATCTCTACAGGGCTAGAAGAAGAATTAATTTTTTCTGATGAAAAAGTTTATGTGCCAAGTGTTTCTTTAATGCAAAAAGATAGAAATACTGATGAGATTTACCTTGGGTATTCCTCTCCAAAGACGCCATCACGAGTTTACTTATATAATCTTTCAACTAAATCTAAAAAATTAGTAAAAGAACAAGAAATACCTTCTGGGCATAATCCAAGTGATTATATTGTGGAAAGAATAGAGTTTAAATCTCATGATGAAAGAATGGTTCCCCTAACTATCACGAGACATAAAAAAACTAAAATAGATGGGTCTGCTAATCTCTTATTGTATGGATATGGGTCTTATGGAAGTTCAATGAGTCCTAGTTTTTCTTCAACAAAATTAAGTTTACTTAACAGAGATATAATTTGGGCAACAGCACATATAAGAGGTGGCATGGAAAAAGGCATGAAGTGGTGGAAGGAAGGAAAACTTACAAACAAAAAAAACACTTTTGAAGATTACATACATGCTGCAAAATATTTAATTAACAAAAAATATTCATCTAAGGGTAAAATAATTGGAATGGGAGGATCGGCTGGTGGATTATTGATGGGTGCTGTGGTAAATCAAGCGCCAGAATTATTTTTAGGAATTATAATGGCAGTACCATTTGTAGATTCTTTAACGACTAATCTCGACCATTCTTTGCCATTAACAGTTGGTGAATTTGATGAATTTGGTAATGCGAAAGATAATAAAGATCATTTTGAATACATATTTTCATACGCTCCATACAACAACATTAAAAAGATGGACTATCCTCATATGCTGATAACTACAAGTTTAAGTGATAACCGAGTATTATTTGACGAGCCTGCAAAGTTCACAGCAAAACTAAGGGACTTTAAAACAGATAATAATTTATTACTTTTAAAAACAGAAATGAATGCTGGTCATGGAGGTAAATCTGGAAGAGATGGTGCTATTGAAGAAATTGCCCTTGATTACGCTTTTGCTCTTAAAATTTCAAAAAAAATTGATTTTAGCTCGTGAGGATTTTAATCATAAATATTCGTTAAAAACATCCATTTGATACAAAACCAACAACTTTTAAATTTGAATTTATTTCAAATCTTCTTTCACATAAAATCCCATATTTTCTTGAGTTATAAATAAATACTAAATTTCCTAATTCATTTTTAAAATCCTCATCGGGTTTACCTAGCTCCACTTGTAGATCATTTGAGGATTTACCAATAAATTTACTAAGTTCATGATTTTCCTTTTCTACTATAGCATCAGTTTTATCTTTAATTGTTTGGCATGCCATAACGATGATTGCTAAAAATAAAATTGAAAAGATTAATTTTAAATTTCTCACATTAAATAATAACAAGTAAATTATGTCATAAATATAAACTTATGAGTTGCATTTTGTGAATAAACCCCAATTTTAAAGAGAAATTTTAATTAGAATCAAATAACTATCGATTATTAGGAGGACACATGCTTGAAAATTATTTCAACTATAAAAAACATAAGACAGATTTTAAAACAGAGGTGATAGCTGGAACAACAACGTTCTTAACTATGGCTTACATAATGTTTTTAAATCCATTTATACTATCAGGGGAGTTTGCTGGACCCGAAAAAGGGTTTTTTGATTTCGGTGCAGTATATACCGCTACAATTTTGGCAACAGCATTAGCTTGTTTTATAATGGCTTTTTACGGAAAGACTTGGCCAATAGGACTTGCACCAGGAATGGGAATTAATGCGTTTGTTGCTTTTGGAGTTTGTGCGGGTATGGGCTACACCCCTCAAGAAGCTTTGGGAGCTGTATTGGTTGCCGGAGTTTTGTTTCTAATTATATCTCTTACACCTATAAGAGCTTGGCTAATTAATTCGATACCTAGAAGTCTAAAATTAGGAATTGGTGCTGGTATAGGTTTGTTCTTGGCAATTATTGGATTACAAATAATGGAAGTTGTTGTTGATAACCCAGTAACGCTAGTTCAACTAGGAAACCTGGGTGATCCGTTGGTTTTATTAGGATGTGCAACATTTATAGCAATAATTGTGTTAGATAAGATGAATGTAAAGGGTAATATTATAATAGGTATTTTAGTATTTAGTATTATTGCATGGGCTACAGGACTAGCAAAATTTAACGGTATTGCTAGCTCTCCACCGCCAATGACATATCTTTTTGAATTTGATCTGTCTGCAGCAATGACAGCTGGAATGTCTACGGTGATATTTACTCTATTATTTATTGACTTCTTTGATACTGCTGGAACTTTAACTTCAGTCGCCAATGTGGCTGGTAAAGTTGGTAAAGATGGAAAAGTTCAAGATATAAATAAAGCTATGTTATCTGACAGTGTTGGAACTGTTGCTGGTGCAATGATGGGTACAACCACGGTTACAAGTTATGTAGAGTCTGGAGCTGGTGTTAAAGCTGGTGGAAAAACTGGAATGACATCTCTCGTAATAGGTTTGTTGTTTTTGGCGTGTATATTTTTTGCCCCTTTAGCAACTAGTTTACCTAAACAAATTGATGGTGCTGCTTTACTTTTTGTATCTGTTCTTTTTATAAGAAATATAACTGATATAGAATGGGATGATATTGCAGAATCTGCTCCTGCTATTCTTGCAATGATTGCTATGCCTTTAACATATAGTATTAGTAATGGTATTGCTTTAGCATTTGTTTCATATGCTTTGATTAAATTGTTTACTGGAAAGTTTTCATCAACTTCGCCAGCTATATGGGTAATTGCAATACTTAGTGTTATTAGTTTTGTGGTTGCTTAAATAATTTAAAAATAGGGCTGGTTTATTCTGGCCCTATTTATTTTTTTTTATAATTTCTTCAATAGATAATTCTTCATAATGTTCAGTGGGTTGAACAATCCATGGGTCTGAGTCCAATCTTACTGAACAAAAATCAGGTTCAAAAGAAGAAGATTTTTTTTTCCACAAACATGCTGTTTTTACCTCTTTGATATAATCTTTGGTTGGGCCATAATTTTTTAACCATTCAATACTTTTATTAAGTGTTAATCCAGTATCTGATAAATCATCAATCAAAAGTACTTTATTGAAATCTTCATTGTTAGCTAAAGAACTAATTTCTCTAGCAAACATTAATTGGCCCTGTTTGTCTTCCATACCCTTTCCTGAGTAACTTTGGATTACTATATATGCTATAGGAAGCTTTAAAATTCTTGAAAGAATATCAATGATAGGTGCAGCGCCTCTCATAATACCAACTAATACTGTGGGTTTGTAATTTTGGTTAATTTTAATTGCCAATTTTTCAACTGTTTTTAAATAATCGTCAAAATGGATAATTAATTTATCTGCCATGAAACTTTTTATTATATAAAGAGATAAAAGTAAAAATAATTTTATGAAAATTTTTGATTGTTTTATGTTCTATGACGAAAAGCTTTTGTTGGATATTAGAATGAATACATTAAACGAATTCGTAGATTATTTTGTTATTGTTGAAAGTAAGTATTTTCACAATGGAAAAGAGCGAAAACTAAAATTTAATATTAATGATTACTCAAAGTTTAAAAGTAAGATTATTTATGTAGTCCATGACAAATTTTCAATAGAAATGAAAAAAGTAAACCCTAATGATGATCATGGAACTTATATACATAAGGTCAATTATAATGCTCATATTAGAGAAAATGATCAAAGAAATAAAATTATAGATGGTATTAAAATTTCTGATGAAAATGATTTGATTTTAGTGTCAGACGTTGATGAAATACCAAGGTTAGATAAAATAAATTTAAAAAATATTAAGAATAAAATTATCATGTTTGAACAAGAAATTTTTTATTATAAATTAAATAGATTTTTGCCTGGTTTTTCATGGTTTGGAACAAAAGCTTGTAAAAAAAAAAATTTGATTAATCCTCAATGGCTACGAAATATAAAAAACAATAATTATTCCTTAATGAGATTAGATACTTTATTTTCTAGAAAAAAGTACATAGATAAATATTATATTAAAAATGGTGGATGGCATTTTTCAAATTTAAAAAATGCTGATGAT
>JGI20151J14362_10002129_pt1 | contig 14044 bp, 10 predicted proteins | sample COG_01_FD_14362 | JGI IMG/M metagenome (IMG submission 14362)
TCCATGGATCTTCATTAAGAAAACGTAAACAGCAATCATAAGTTGCTCCACCCCAAACCTCTACTGAAGAAAAGCCAACTTTATCCATTTTAGAGATAATTGGAAGCATATCTTCAACAGTCATTCTTGTTGCTATAAGCGACTGTTGACCATCTCTTAAAACAACTTCAGTAATTTTTAGTTTTTTCTTCATTTATTTAAACTACGCAAACTAATTTTTAGAAGATCCATTAAGTTATTCAAACATCCTGTTAATAGTAATAATCATATGGTTAGCCAAAATTGTAAGCTTTCTACAAACATGGAAAGAAGCTCTCAACTTGATTTTTCATAAAATATCTACTTCTTGGATAATATTCTTGCATAACTTCTTTTATATCAGACTGGTTTTCAACGCTTTGTATAGAATTGTTAAAGTTGCTATTGGCTAGCATATGTCTAAATTGAATAACAGCGACATCTTCATCGAAAACACCATCACCATCATCTGCAATAGGAAGCCATGCATAACCACATTCCTTTATTGCATTTCTTGGTTTATCTTTCAATTTACTTATAAAAATTGTGAAATATCCATCGTCATCAACAGGAATTTCTTCATCGAACAAGCAATCATTTACACGCGTATTTCCGAAGCTTTGATTTGAACACAGGGACCAATATCTGAGTTCATTGTTTGAAAATTTTTTATTTGAATTAAATGTTTTTGGTGTAAGAGGGGCCTTACCTCTAATCATAAGAACGTGACCATATTTTCTATTAATAATTGTTCTTAGATAATGATTATCTAAATTTGGAAAAAACCCACCAGTACTTCTAGGAGCGTTCATATTGAATTCTCCTGTATAAATACCTATTAGGCTCTGTCTATCCATTTGTATATACCATTTTGGTGGATTTTGAGCTGGCCAAGTAGATGGCTTATCAGGCTGTGATGCTAATTCTCTATATTTCATAGCTGGTAACCCAGCAGCATCTACAGTGATAGCTAAGTTTTGATCTGTATTTAGAAGATCACAGGCTGCTTTTCCTGTATAAGAAGTTCCATCTATCATTACAGTTGGTTTAGGTAGATCTACGCCACCTAGAGGTTCTGTGCTGTTATCAGGAAGATATATCCTATAAATTATTAATTGCTGATTAGGTCCGTATGAAGGAGCATTTAATACATTATTGGACGATAGATTTGAAATTATTCCTGTTTCTCTATTAGTTACAGGCTCCTTATTGAAGACTTGTATGTTGTAATCTCTACTTTTATTTAATCGTTGATTACCGGACACAAAAGGATTAAATGATTTTTTTTGCGGTTCAATTAAATAATCAGCTAAAGACTCTAATGGTTTGCCTCGTGCGTTATAACTTATAATTGACATATATCTTGAATATGGATACTCACCATCAATATAAAGCTCTGATCCTTCTGGCATTGTAAATACCGATGCCCAATAATAAACGTTTGAATCTGGGTAAGCTAAATTAATATATGGATCACCACTATGTGGACCTAGTGACCAAAAACAATCTCTAGGACCAGGAACACCAATATCTGAGGCTGTTATATTAATTGTAAAAGTTAGAAGGAGAAGTAGTCTAATATTAATCATGCATACATTATATGCATATAATAGTTATATTTAAGTATTTATTATTTAACATAATATATATTATGCGAAGTAATGGATATAATCCTATATGCCACCCACTCTCGAAATATATATAAAAGATATACAAAACTGCATTGTTATTAAGAACTTGTATGATATAAATATTGGGTCAATATTATATAAAAGGAGTAATTAATGACTGAATATCAAGTATTAAATTTAATGCAAGTTGGCTTCATCCAAAATGCAATGTATTTTGTAGGAATGGTTCTTATGACATGGTTAGGCTTTAGAATGGCTAATAATTTAAGAAATGCACCAGATGCGAATATGGTTGGAAAAGTATTTACATCTGTATTTTGCTTATTTGTTGCAGCATTTATGTTTCAAGTAAATCAGATTGGAGGAGCTATTTTAAGCTCTAATGTAGATCTATTAGTTGAAATGGGAGCAGAATCTGGTGAAAGAATGTCAGCTTATATGGATGCACCATTAATTGTTGGTGGTTCATTGCAGACAGTATTTGTTTTGTTTGTTCTAGTTTTTCAACTAGCACTTGTTTGGGGCAAAGAATAGTTTTATAAATTCTATTTTAAGGGGGTTTTAGGCCCCCTTTTCTTTGCTTATATATTATTAATTTAAATAAACTTCTTTTATAAAAATACTAAATCGTATATATATTTAACTTAATTCATAAGATTTATATTATTATTTCTTTAACAATAATTACTTATAGGCTCATATATGCACAAGACAATTATCTTTTTTTTAGTAATGTCGATGAATATTCATTCCAATACATTATTAGATGCAACTTCGTTATCAAAAGATCTATATCCTCAAACTATTCTCAATGGCAATTATGAAGATAATATAGATAATCCAAGTCAATTCTTGGACTTTAATTATGGCGATCGCGTGGCTTCACCAGAACAGATAACAGACGCATTGAATAAGTGGTCGAAGCAGTCAAATAAATTAAAGGTAGTTGAGTATGCTAAAACACATGAAGGGCGCCCTCTCCACGCTGTTTTTATATCTTCACCAGAAAACTTGAATAATCTTGATAAGATTAAAAATAAAATATCAGAATTATCTGATGCTAGAAATACATCGGACAGAGAAGCTACACAGATTATAGAGACACTCCCAGCAGTTGCATGGATGGCATACTCTATACATGGAAATGAGACATCTGGTGGCGATGCAGCCTTAGGCCTTATTTACCACTTAATTGCTAATCAGGATAAACATATTTTAAATATGCTTGATGAAATGATTATCATAATTGATCCTTTAATGAATCCAGATGGAAGAGCTAGATTTGCTAAAAATCTTGAGCAATATAGAGGAACAGCTCCTAATTACGATGATCAATCTCTTCTTCATACAGGTGATTGGCCATACGGAAGAACCAATCATTATTATTTTGATTTAAATAGAGATTGGCTCTATCTTACTCAACCAGAGACTCAGGGACGTGTTGCATTAATAAATCAATGGAGACCTCAGATTCTAGTTGATGGTCATGAAATGGGACCTCAGGACACCTTCATGACAGGACCTCCAAGAGAGCCAATAAATAAGAATATTGATAAAGATCTTATTAAATGGGGTAATGTTTTTGCTCAAGATCAAGCAAGCGCCTTTGATGAAAATAATTGGCGCTTCTATACAGGAGAATGGCATGAAGACCTCTACCCTGGATATTCTTTCTATGTTCAATTTAGAGGAACTTTAGGGATACTTTATGAGCAATCTAGAATGGCTGAAGATGGCGTAAAAAGACCTGAAGGAACAATTCAGTCATATAAAGAATCTGTGCATCATCAATTTGTTAGCACATTAGCTAACCTTGAGACCCTTTTAGATAATTCAAAATCTATCTATCAAGATTACTGGGATGGGCGTAAATACAATATCTCCAAAGATAGCATCTATGCAGATACATCGTTCGTAGTTTTACCAACCAATAATAAGGGACGTTTAAATACCTTAGCAACAAAATTAAAGGCTCAAGATATTGAGATATATCAAAATGATAAACCAATCAATTCAAGTAATGTCTTAAGGCAAAATGGTGATATAGAAAAAGACTTTGTTATACCTGCTGGAAGTATGATTATTCCCAATAGACAACCTGAAGCACCTCTAATTTCAGCGATTCTTGAGTTTGATGCAGATATTAATGAGTCAGTTCTTATCAAGGAAAGACAAAAAAGACTTAGAAACGGATCATCAATAATGTATGACACTACCGCATTTAACTTTACTATGATGTATGGCCTCCCTGCGATAACAGTTCCAGTCAATATTTCAAGCAACTTGAAACCATGGGCACCCTCTTCTGTTACTTATGATGTTACCGAAGATGCGGTTATGTGGGCAGTTGATGGAGATGATGATAGATCTGTAGCTTTCGCTGCTCGACTTATGGAGCAAGATGTGCAAGTTAGAGTTATTGATAAGCAATCAATTCTTTCTAATCACAATCTTTCAAGAGGAAGTATTACTGTTATCAAAATGGATAATCCGCAATACAAAGATTTATTAACAGTAGTTAGAAAAGCAGCTGAAGATCTTGGTATATCAATTGTTTCTATTGAATCGGGATTTGGTGCTGAAGATCTGCCAGATTGGGGTGGAAGACATTTTAGATTATTAAATAAACCTCAGATAGCAATTTTAAGTCACGAAGGCTTTAATTCTTATGATGTTGGTACTAGCTGGTGGTCTCTTGATCATCATCTAGGAATAAGACACAGCCAACTCAATTCAGCATTAATATCTTATGGAGATCTTAGAAGATATAACACGATAATACTTCCTAGTGGCACTCCCGATATTAATAACTATTCTAAAGAAATCTTAATTAATTGGGTTAAGCAAGGAGGAACTTTAATTGCTAATAATAGAAGTACAAGACTCTTAGCTTCAGATAATGAGTTTGGTGATGTTAAGTTACTACAACAAACATTTGAGGATGCCAAATCTTACAATATAGATTTAATGCGAGAAATATATTCATTAGATAATAATCTTAATAAGAATGATGTAAATTCTAATAGGGTGAATTTTGAAATTAATTATCCTTGGGAATCAAGTGATAAAACTTATACAAAAGATCAATTAGAAATGAGAGATAAATGGCAATCTTTATTAATGCCATCTGGATCGATGGTTTCTGCCCGATCTGATCAACAGCATTGGCTTACATTTGGTACAGAGGATTTAATACCTATTTTATATGCTAATAATCCAATATTAATGACTGGAGGTAATTCTGAGGCTCCAATTAGAATAGGAGAGCTGATTCAAAATGATGAAGCTGCGGAAAGCAGAATGATAAATTGGTCTCAAGTACCCAAGGGTTATGATTTAAATGTAAGAATGAGTGGTTTAGTATGGCCAGAGGCTTCTCAACGAATAGCGAATTCAGCTTATCTAACGCGCGAAAAGATAGGCAAAGGGCAGATAATACTTTTTTCTGGCGAACCTAATTTTAGAGGATCAGCAAGAGGTACAAATAGACTTTGGTTAAATGCCGTTATTTATGGAAGCGGGTTGGGAACTAATACACTTGTTACCCAATAATTATTGAATAGATATAAAAAAGCCCACAATTAAGTGGGTCTTTTTATCCTGTAAATATTTAGTTATTTACCATCAAAGTTTTTGATTAACTGGACTAATTCACTATTAACAACAGTTCTAACCTCTCCTACATCATCAATAAATTCGCTAAAATCATTTGAGGAAGTGATCTTAGAAAAACCTTCTGATAACTCACTCATAGAATCAGCGCCTAGATAAACCATATGAGAGGAATATCTATTCCCATAAGAAATAGCGTTTAAGCCAAATGAGCCAGGAATATTATCAAGTTGAGCTTCAACTAATTTTTTCCATGCTGAAGCATAATGACCTGCATGACCTTCATCAACTTTAAAATTAATTTTTCTGAAGACCGTATTCGTTTGCCAGTCTCTCCCTGAGAGTGCATTTTCTGAAATCCAATTCCATGATCTGCTTGTATCAGTTGTTCTTTTAAAGTTTTTCATCATCATTGCTGATGCTGGGCATGAGGTGAATATAGCTCTTCCCTTCTCCATCATGTCCCAATTTTCATAGTTAACTAATATAAAGTGTGATGAGCCGGAACCTCGCAGAGACCATAAACTCACATTCACACCAGACTCTTCTCTCCATTTAGATGCACATTCTGATTTATCAAATTTGTTTAATGTTTTCATGAACTCAGCTGGGTCTGTAACAGTAACATAATTAAATTCTGCAACTGAGCCATCGCTTTCAATTGAAACCTCTTCAGCATTTGTAAAAGGAGAAATGACTAAACAAAAAGCAAGTAAAGTAAAAATATTTTTCATAATAATTGTCCTATTTAAATAATTAGGTATATGAATGTAACAAATTTTTTGCTTATAGTTATAAGTTTTATATTAAAAAAATATACATAAAATAGATCTATGCATTAACTAGATTCTTTAAAGATTCTTAATTTAAGCGATTATTGATTTCTTCTTTAATGAGCCACATTCGATCTTGCCCCCATACATAAAAAGGATCAGACTCGTCCTCATTTGTAATTTTAAAACTCGGGACTCCCCAACAATCACCCTCATACATTTCCTTCAAGTTGTTATCAAGGTCTTTTTTCCATGAATTAGATTTAAAGGTTTTTTTTATTTCATCCCAATTTAAACCGAGTTTACAAACCAGGTTTTGCAGATAAGCATCATCACCAATATTTACTCCATCTTGAAAAGATGCATTAAGTAATTCAGTTATATAATCAAAACCCATTCCAGCTTCATCTATAGCTGGAAATAATGAATATGCTTTTCGAGCTGGCAAGCCTATTGGTGAATATATAGATTTAATTTCATGATTATATTTTCTTCCTTCTCGTGCCGCATCTGAAATAATATATTTACCTTTGTAGCTAGGTATTGTCATACCACGCATTAACATTGGCAAAACTGGTTTTGTTATTAGGTTTATTGAGGAATTAGTTGCTAACTCCTGGACTCGTTGTGTACTTATATGAGTATAAGGACTGTTTAATGAAGGAAAATAAGTTAGATTTACTTTTTTACTAGAATTAATGGTTTCAGGAGCCTTTAATCGTAAAGAACAAATAGGCTTAACATCAAAACTTTTCTTTAGCCCTAATTCGGCTAACCTTTCTTCTAAATAAGAAAGCCTATCAACCCCCCAATATAATTCTTTCTCATAGTAAAAAGCTGAACCAAAATAGTAGCCCTTATCATTTCTTAACTTATTACCTGAAAGTATTTTATTAGCAACTGTAGAGTCTGATGATGGAAATGCTTTACACAAGTTATCAATTGTTTCTAAATCATTAGACCATAATGCAAAGCTTACTTTAGAAGCAATTTCGATAAATTTGTTTGCATCAACTTGACTTAAAATTGAATTTGCCTTGTAAATCAAATCTTTTGATGGATATGATTTTGCTGGAAAAACAATGTCATAGAAAGGTGCTATCCTTTTAACATCTTCGAGGCAGTAATTCCTATATAAAGAGGTTTCATGAACAGCCTCAGGGTTCTCTTCTCCAACTAAAATCGTTTTAACACTAATTGCATACGATGACTTGAGTTTTTCGATACATTGAATAGTTAAGTGAGAATATGGATCATCAACTTTATGAAAATATAAAACTTCATGTGGCCTATTTTCTTCTTTTCTTTTTATTTCTGCATTTACTCTGACTGATTTAAAGAGCTTATAACTGGAAGCGTTATTCATAAATTGATTTCTGATCTTTGCAGTAATCGTTCTTTTAGACATATAACTTTTAAAAGCTTTTAACATAATTATCTTATTTAAAGTTTTTTTTACACTTTCTTTTTTATCAAAAAATAATACTTAATCTTTTTATAAAGATGATTTAGTATAAGTTATGAGTAATTTAAAGCTAGTAAGTTCATTCTTAAAAATTAGATTGCATAATATAGGCTCCCTACTTTTGAAAACTGCTGCAACATACGCAGTTGGTTGTTTTGCAGCTATCCAACTATCTAGTATTGTTGTTGCTAATGTATCTACAGAAGAGGTTCTTGGATTAACTCCTGAATCATTTATGCAATTACTATTTATAGCTGTTTTGATTGGCTTTCCTGTAGTTTTAATTTCAACATTTATTTACAAAAGAAATTCTTTAAATGCTCCAATAGAAGAATCATATAATGAATTAATTAAAGGCATTTCAAGTCAAAAACCAAAAATTGGAATAATGCCATTTGAAAATTTAAATAATGATAATGATGGAGCTTTTCTTGTTGATGGAATAGTAGAAGACTTAATTACTGAGCTATCTATGGTTAAAGAAATTTCAGTTGCTACAAGAAAAACATGTTTTGGATTTAGAGGAAAAGATTACACCAGCGAGGCTTTTAAACAGGAATGGGGATTTGATTACGTTGTCTCAGGTAGCATCAGGTCATCTGAAGATAGATTGAGAATATCTGTTGAGTTAAGTGACATGGATCATGATGAGGTTATATGGAGTTCTAAATATGACAAAGTAAAGGCAGACATCTTTGATTTGCAGGATGAAATTGTAATAAAAGTCATTACATCTGTAATTGGTGAAATAGAAATAACTAGTCTTAAAAGAGCACATAGAAAGCCTACTGAAGATATGACTTCCTATGAATATACTCTTAAAGGACGTGCTTTGAACCAGAAGTTTGAGAAAGAAGCTAATGATGAGGCATTAATCATGCTTGATGCTGCAATTGAAGCAGATGCTCTAAATCCTCTCCCTCACTCATGGAAGGCTTGCACTTTGGGTCAACGAATGTTCATGGGTTGGGATGATCAAGGGTCAGACACAATGAGCACATTCCTTGAAACTCTTAGTAAAGCTAATGAATTAGATGATAGTAATTGGAACACCAATAGAATACTCGCAGAAGCTCATTTAACTCTAAATGATTTTGAAAAGTTAAAAATATATGCCACAAAAGCTTACAAAGCTAATCCTAGTAACCCGCATGTTTTATCTATTTATGGCGATGCTTTATTAAGAAATAATGAGATAGAAAGTGCTATAAAAATATTTGAAAAAATGTATGAGTTAGAGCCAGTTGTTGCGAGTGATATAAATTCAGATAGACCATTACAATCAATCTTTTTCGCTTATTATTTAAATAAAGATTTTGATAAATGTATAGAAATATTTAATGAAATAGAGGAGTTTAATATTAGGACATGGATTTCATTACTAGATATTTACAAAAAGACAGATAGAGATCATTTATCAGAAAACTGGTATGAATTAGGAATGAAGAAATTTAGAGACATCAATTGGAAAAATGAAATTAAATCTTTTCATTTAAGCAGCAAAGAGATCAAAGATAATTTTAAAAATATTGCATCCTCCTTAGCTTAATTAGTTTTCACTTCTTATGTTAGAATCTCAAAAAATTATACTAATTAAAACTTATGCTATATAAATCTATATTAGAAACAATTGGTAATACACCAAGCGTTAAAATTAATAATTTGGGGCCTGAGGGAGTTGATATTTACGTAAAACCTGAATATTTCAATCCAGGTAGCTCCGTTAAGGACAGATTGGCCTTAAATATCATAAATGATGGAGAGGCATCTGGTTTATTAAAGCCTGGCCAGACTGTTGTGGAGGCTACCAGTGGGAATACGGGTATTGGTTTAGCTATGGTTTGCGCCTCTAAAAACTACCCTCTCGTAATAACCATGCCTGAAAGTGCTTCCATTGAAAGAAGAAAAATGATGAGATTTCTTGGAGCAAAAGTTATTTTAACTCCTGCTGCTGAAGCAGGTTCAGGAGCTTACATTAAAGCTAGGGAGCTAGCAGAAGCTAATAATTGGTTTTATGCAAAACAGTTTGAAAATACTGCGAATGCTGATATACACGAATCAACAACTGGCCAAGAAATTATAGATGACTTTAAAGACACTGGGCTAGATTATTGGGTTTCAGGATATGGAACAGGCGGAACATTTACTGGGGTTTCAAGAGCATTGAGACATACATTGCCAAATACAAAATTAATTATGGCTGAGCCTGATACAGCACCCCTTATCAAAAATGGTCAAATTCAAAAAAGAAATGATGATGGAACATTTGCATCATCTCATCCTGATTGGAATCCACATCCAATACAGGGATGGACTACTGACTTTATACCTTTAGTTTTACAAGAATCAATAGATAGGAGTTATATAGATGAAGTTATACCTGTATCAGGAATAGATGGTATTAAATGGTCTCAAAAACTTGCAGCTGAAGAAGGAATATTAACTGGTATTTCTGGAGGTGCTACATTTGCTGTAGCAATAGAGGTTGCACAAAAAGCTAAGCCTGGATCAAAAATTCTTTGCATGCTTGCAGATACTGCTGAAAGATATCTATCAAGTCTTCTTTTTGAAGATATTGCTGCAGAGATGAGTGAAGAAGAACAAACAATTCTAAATTCAACTTTAAATTAAATAACAAAAAAAAGGAGCATTCGCTGCTCCTTTTTTATATTAGTTTTAAATACTTATTCAGCTGTATAAATTACCTGACATAACTCTACAGTTTCAGAAACAATTTCATCAACATACTCTTGAGCGTCAGCCCATACAGATCCAAATGATGCGCCGCTATAAAATTCATCAAGAACCTTACCTGCTTCTCCACCTGACTTAAAGACAGCTCTAAAATGAAACATACCTGTTTCATGAACTCCTCCTCCAACAGGAGCAAAAACTCCAAGGTTAACATCATGGCCTGCTGCTCTTATACCAGCTTCAAGTTCAACCATTTTTTCGGCGAATGCGTTCTCATTATTTAACTTAATTCTCCACAAACGCTCAAAACCAGGCTCTAGAGCAAAATCTTTAATAGGTTTAAAAGCTGCTGAATATTTAACTTTTCTAAGGCGGTTGTATGCAGGATCTGGATTGTATGGATCATATGCCTCTAGCATACTTAAAGCATCTTCTAAACTTGAAAAAGCATTCCATACAAACATTTCTCCAGGGTAGCTATTTCCGGCTCTTGTTACACATACACCAGCCATATCTGCACCTAAAGCTTTGAAAGTCTCTGGATTACTCTTCATATACTCAATGTATCTATTAGTATCTTTAGCTTGAACCATTAAGGTTGTGAAAGCCCCTTCAGGTACAGCGAAAATATTTGATGAAAAACCAAATGTAAAAATAACTGCTAAGGTTAATTTAATTTTATTCATTTATTACTCCTTTTTATAATGAATTTTAATAATACACTTAGTTTCTAAATAAAGATAAAGAGATATATAAATATTCTAGACCTAAAAATTAATTTAAAGAATTTTCTATCATTCTATTAAAAACTAGTTTAAATTTGATAAACATTTAATATTTTTGTTTAACTAATAAGAGGATAGTTTATATAGAAATGTCAGATACAAGATTCTTTGACGACCGTCTCTCTTATCTATCGTTTGTAACTACTTCAAATGAAAAAAATGTTGTTGCCAATGAAATATCAAGTGTTATTAAGTCTATTTCAAAAGAAAAAGCAGCATTAAGAATTTTTGATGCCGGAATTGGTGATGGTTCTTTATTAATGAATGTTATCAAAAATTGTCATAAAGAGTTTCCCTATATACCCTTTTTTGTGATGGCAAAAGAAATTAGCATTGAAGATGTTAGATTAGCCCTCGAAAAACTATCTGATAGATTTATAGAGCATCCAAATATGGTTTTTACCATAACTAATTTATATTTTAGCGAAGCCGCTTCCTTACAATCCAATAATCCAAAGAAACAAAAGAAAATGAAATGGAATTCCCTTGCTTTAGAGGGTAATAGTTCCTACGAATTTAATAACCAATTAACTAATATTGAAGATTTACTTAAAGATTCATGGACTATTGATGAAGACCCTTTAACCCATAGAGCTAGTTATAAAAATCCTTCAGTTTTAACTATATACCGAAAAGACCACGAAAATTTGGTCGATAGATATATACCTAATAAAGGGGATGATAAAAAAGTTTTTGATTTAATTCTTGCTTCACAGCCCTATCGATCAAGAACATCTGAAAAGAAAAAAGTAGATTTTGTTATTAAACCCATGATTGATATTCTTAATAAAAATGGAAAACTTGTTATTGTTCATTCATGTGGTAATGATTCAGTCTCTAAAGTGATCAAACAGCTATGGCCAAAAGAAAACCCTTACCCTACACCAGCTAGAGCAATTATTAAGTATCTTAAAAAAACCTTACCTGCTAGAAAATTAGATGATTTAGTTTTCCATAAACCAGTAAAATTTGGTTATAAACTAAAACCTATTCCTGACGACAATAATTCTATCGCCACTTCCTTTTTTCAGCTGCATGGAATAATATTGTTTATGTTGGTCAGATGAACTCAGACCAAATCAATCAAGCTCAAGAAGATGGAAAATATGTTGAAGTCATTGAAAATCTTTTAGAGGAGAATGATAATACTGTTCACTTTAATAATGAAATGTTTGTCATTGAAAAAAATAGAATTTTTAAACCCTAAATTATTTTTAATTAAAAATAGTTCTTTTGTATTTCTTCTAATCGTAATAGCGAGTTGCAATATGAGTTCTGATAATAAATTAACACCGCCTTCACCTGAAAAAATTCCTTTTGTAATGGAGGCGCATGGTGATATTAGAATAGATAATTACTATTGGCTAAGAGATGATACAAGATCTGATCCGAAGGTTTTGAATTATTTAAAACTTGAGAATGAATATGCTGATCAATGGTTTGAAAAGAGAACTGATTACAAGTCTTTAATTCTTGAGGAGCTTATTAGTAGCATAGTAACTAGCGAAACCTCTTATAAGGTTAAAAAAGGTGATTATTTATATTTCAATGAGATTTCGAGTAAAGATCAATTACCTAAATACTATCGCTCTAAGGATGGAAACAAAGAATTAATCATAGATCCTAATATTAAACTTAAAACTCAAGAATATTACTCAATTAATTCAGTAGTACCCTCTTCTGATAACTCTCTTATAGCATTTAATGATGATGATAATGGAAGACGTGAATTTACTATTAAAATTTTAAATTCAGATTATGAATTACTTGATGACGAAATTACTCAAACAAGTTATGGCATATTTTGGTCAAGTGATAATAAATTTATTATTTACCTTAAAAAAGATCCAATTACATTAATAGCAAACCAGGTCTATGTTCATGAAATAGGTACTTCTCAGGATAAAGATGTTCTTATTTATAAAGAGGAAGATTCTGAATTTAATATAAATTTAGGTCAATCAAGGACAGATAAGTTTATTTACATCAATATAGAGAAGACTAATGCTAATGAGATTAGATTAATTGATGCTGGTAATCCTAAAGCTGAACCAAAGATAGCTATAGTTAGAGGTGAGGATCATTTGTATTCCCTTGAACATGCTAACGATGACTCTTTTTATGTTAGATCAAACTTAAATTCACCAAATTATAAGGTTTATAAAGCTGCTGATATAGATAGTTTAGATGTTGCTGTTGAAGAGATTGCACCTCATTATCCAGATATATTTATCTCAGATCATATAATTTTTGATGACTATTTAGTTATAGAAATTCGAGAAAACGGTTTACCTGGCATTCAAAAGATTAAATTATCAGATAAAAGCTCTTCAATGGTTTCATTTAATGAAGAGTCTTACTATGTCTCACTTAGCTACAATTTAAACTCTAAAGATAAAAATTTTTACTATAGCTATTCCAGCCCTACTCAACCATTAACTATTTATTCTCAAGAGTTAGAAAATTCTGATACTAAAAATTTATGGCAAAAAGAAATTAATAATTTTGATGCAGATAAATATAAAACTACTAGACAATTTATTACAGCAAGAGATGGTGTAAAGGTGCCATTAACAATTACCCATCATAAAGATATAGATCTTAAGTCATCACCTATACTTTTTTATGGATATGGTTCTTATGGGCTTACAACTGAATCTTATTTTAGAAGTTCAATTATTCCTCTCTTAGATAGAGGCTTTGTTCATGTCTTAGTTAACATAAGAGGTGGCGGTGAAATGGGCAAATACTGGTATGAGCAAGGCAGAATGTTTAATAAACTAAATACTTTTTTTGATTTTAATGATGCTGTTAAAAGTGTTCTAAATATGGGGATTGGGAGTAAAGAAAAGGTCTTTGCACAAGGTGGAAGTGCTGGAGGTCTACTGATGGGAGGTATTATTAATTTTGAACCTGAGCTATATACAGGCATATTAAGCGGTGTTCCTTTTGTTGATGTTTTGACCACTATGTCTGATGCAAGCATACCCTTAACAACCTTTGAGTGGGATGAATGGGGAAATCCAGAAAATAAAGATGAGTATAACTACATAAAACAGTATTCAC
>JGI20151J14362_10002135_pt1 | contig 14020 bp, 18 predicted proteins | sample COG_01_FD_14362 | JGI IMG/M metagenome (IMG submission 14362)
CCTATATCAGAATATGATTGTTCAAGAAGTCTTTTAGCTTTACAAATGTGGATTACTGAATCCACTGAACTTTCTTTATCTGATACTCTTGGAATTGAGGCTGGAGACATGCATAGAATGGTCGAAAATGCAAATTGGCTTTCGTATTGTTTACGAGAAATTTCTAAACATATTGAAAGATCTGATTTGCTTGAGGAATTTGGTGATTTGAGAAAACGAATAGTTTATGGAATTAGAGAAGAATTGTTAGATTTGGTGCGTGTGAAAGGAATTGGAAGAGTTAGGGCACGTATTTTGTTTAAGAATAATATAAAAAATCTAGATGATCTTGCAAAAATTCCTGTAAATAAATTGGCAGAAATTGATAAAATTGGTTTAACAATAGCAAATAACATTAAAGCTGAATTAAAGAAGGTTAGATATTGATTGAATTAATCATACCTGCAATTATTTCTTGTTTGCTAGCATTTTTTATAGTATATTTCACTACTCCGCCATTAATCAAAATTTTAACTAAAAAAAATTATGCTGTAAAAGATATGAATAAAAAAAATAATGTAATGATTGTAAGGCCTGGTGGTCCTTCAATAATTTTAGGAATTGTTGTTTCTGANATTGTTTTGTATGGATTTTTTCAACTCAATGAAATTCTTGCAGTAATAATTACAACTTCTGCAGCATTTGTAATTGGTTATATTGATGATAGAAAAGTTATGGGAGGTTGGTTTAAGCCTGCAACTCTAGCAATTGCAGCATTGCCGATAATTTTTCTTGGTGCATATGACTCAAATCTTGCATTTCCGTTATTTGGTGATGTTCAAATTCCATTACTATATCTTGGATTGATAGTTTTTATGATTCCAATTACTGGAAATACAATTAATTCCATTGATGTTCTAAATGGAGTTGCTAGTGGTTTTATGGTTATTGCAAGTTTTACACTATCCATTTGTTTATTTATTTTGCAAAATTATGAAATTGCAATTGTAAGTTTACCATTAGGATTTGTTTCATTGGCATTTTACAAATATCACAAAATTCCTAGTAAAATTTTTCCTGGTGATTCTGGAGCGTTGACATTTGGAGCNATGTATGGTGTTATTGCAATAGTTGGTGGTGTNGAAATNATTGCAGCAATTGCATTATTACCTGCAGTAATTAACTCATTTTTGTTCTTATCTAGTGTAAAACGAGTAGTGGAACATCGTCAAATTAAAGGCAAACCTGTAGAACATACAGATGATTTTAAACTTAAGGCAACTAATGATAAAACTGCACCTGTAACTTTAGTTAGATTAATTCTTGCAGGTGGGCCATTAACTGAAAAGCAAGTTGGATTTGCAATTTTCAAATTAGCAATTTTTTCAGGTGCTTTAGCAATTATTACTGCATTTATGATGGGTGTGTCACTATGAAATCTGGTCTATATGGTTTTTTATTTGCAATGTGGGTCTTGATAATTATTGGTGGTGGTATCATGGTTGTTTTGTTAGGGCCATTCTCAATACAACAATTTGGTGAATTTCATTGGATTATTGCATCTGGAATTAAAGTTGTTATTGCTTTGATATTAGTTGTAATATGGATTTTAATTTTATCTAAATTAAAAAATTGGATTTTCAAAAAAGAATTAAACTCTTAGCTTTCTAACCATTTTTTTTGTTTTTTGTCATATTCTTCTCTACTATATCGTAGAAAAGCTGGAGAACCTGCAACAACAGTGTTTTCTTGAACATCTCTTGTAACAATTGCACCCATTGCAACAACACTATTTTTTCCAATTGTGACACCTGCTTTAATTACAGCACGTGCACCAATGACTGCATTATCTTCAATTGTCACTCCGACCATCTTATCACACATTGGAAATGGATCATTTGTTAAAACAGCTGCAGGACCAATGAATACATTTTTTCCAATTCTGGATAATGGGGGAATGTATGCTTGACCTTCAATTTTTGTATTCTCTCCAATCTTTACATCATAATCAATATGTGCAAGAGAACCAATTTTCACATTATCTCCAATCTCAACATTATCTCCAATATATGAAAAATGCCAAACTTGAACATTTTCTCCAATTTTTGCCTTTTCGGAAATAAAATTTGTAACCATTATCTTACAAATGCCATGGATTTGCCTTTGTAATAATTTTTTCAGGTAAATTATCTTTGTTTTTATTCAAAAATTCCATCTCATGTTTTTTATCTCTTAGATCATCAGGTAACATGATTGGGATTTCTTCCATTATTGGATAAAATCTAGAGCATTTTGGACAAAAAATTGCGCCCTCAACTACTACATCTTCTTTTTGATTAATTTCAAATAATTCTAGTGGATGATTCTTGTCTATAGGACATGCCAGTATTTCCATCATTGTCTTATTCATTTTAAATCCAGATAAATTGGGGTTCCTTTTTGACTAGATAAAAGTGCAGCTTCTGCAATTTTTGTGACATTTACTGCTTCATCTGCTTTACAATTTGTTTAGATTTATCTTCAATTGAATCTAAGAAATTTTGAATTTCTCTCATCAACGGCTCTTGCTTTTGATTTTGAATAATTTCTGAATCTTCATCTTTTTCTATTTTGATTTCTTGTGTTAGGAAATCTGATGAAATTATTGCTTCTGTACAGACTGCACTAAATTTTCTAACTTTCTTTGGTGTAATCCAATTTGATGAAATTATTGCAACTTTATCATTTTTGTATCCTAACATAATGTTTGTAAAATCCTCACGTTCATGTCTAATTTTTCCTGAACGTGCAAAAACTACTTGTGGCATTTCATTAAACAACCAATTAGCAGTATCAATATCGTGAACTGACGTATCATAAATTATTCCGACATCTTTGATGTGAAGAGGCATTCTATTTTCCCTATGAAATTCTAACATTACTAAATCCCCGTATTTTTTTTCATGCACAATTTTTTTAACAATATCTACTGCTGGATTAAATCTTTCAATATATCCACATGTTAAAATGACTTTATTTTTTTCTGCAAGTTTTGCAAGTTTCTCACCTTCTTCAGATTTGTAAGTCATTGGTTTTTCTACAAAAACATGTTTTTTTGCTTCTAACAATTTTTTAGCAATTTCTGCATGTGTTGATGTTGGAGTTACTACAAAAGCACCATCAAATTCTTCTGATTCTAAAACCTTCTCTAATGAATCATAATATCTTACAGAATATTTTTCTCCATATTCTTTACTTTTTTCAATATTTGCATCACAAATTGCAACTAGTACGCCTAATTCTGATAAGATTCTGGTATGATTTTTACCCCATCCACCTGTTCCAATTTGAATAATTTTCAATTAATAGACCTCAGTTAACCAATGAGCATAATCAATATTTTTATTCATTACGATGTCTAGATACTCTTGCATCATTTTCTTTGTAATGTCTCCAGGTTTTCCTGTACCTATTTTTTTAGAATCCATTGAAATTACTGGCGTAATTTCTGCAGCAGTTCCTGTAAGAAAAATTTCCTCTGACATTAACAATTCACTTCTTTTGAAATCCCTTTCAATAACATCAATGTCTAAATCTTTACCAATTTTGAGAATGGCGTCTCTAGTAATTCCTTCTAATGCTGAGGATGATAAGGATGGTGTAATTAATTGTCCATCTTTACGATGAAAATATTTTCACCTGGTGCTTCACTAACATTTCCATCTTGATCAAGTAAAATTGCTTCATCTACTCCATTTCTTTTTGCTTCTTGTGTTGCAATTATAGAATTAAGATAATTTCCTCCCATTTTTGCTTGAGTTGGAGTTGAATTATCTGAAAATTTTCTCCATGATACAACACTTGCTGTAATGCCATTTTTATTAAACAAGTCTCCAAATGGGAATGTAAAAATTGCAACATTGGTTGGAGCTTTTTTTGTTACGTGTAAATTAATTCCATAATCTCCAACAAAATAAAATGGTCTGATATAACATGATTTTTTAATTTTATTTTTTTTACAAATACCAATAATTGCATCTGAAATTTCTTTATCTGTAAAATTTAATGAAATATCATAAAATTGACCTGATTTTCTGAATCTTTTTACATGTTCATCTAGTCTGAATATGTGTAGATTTTTTCCATTCCAATAGGCCCTAATTCCTTCAAAAATTGATGTTCCATAATGAATTGCATGTGTTGTTATTGGAACTTGTGCTTTTTCTGTAGCTACATATTTTCCATCAAACCATACATATTTTGAAAGTGGAAGTCCCATGAAAAAAAATCATTAAATCTGTATTAATCTCTATTTATTTTGAATACCCTTCTTTGGGAAATTTCATACCTACAATTCTTGTAGTTTGATCTTCTTGTTGGCAAATTTTTCAACTGTTTCCCATTCTTCCTCAATTATAGTAACAATTTGTTCTGGAACATCTTCTTTCCAATCAGATTTTTTTTCTAAGACTGAATCATACAATTTTTCTTTAACTGATGCTGCAGAAAGAGATTTGCGTTCTCCAATTTTTGGTTTCAATCGATATAGTTTCAACATATACCCTTCAGCTTTATCTCCAGTATATGAAAAATAATCTCCCTCAACTCCATTGAGAATTTGTTTTCTTAGTTTCCATGATTTTCTTCTTACTAATGGAGGAAGATATTTTTTGAATGGAGCTAAAAATGCATAGTCATCAGTGATTTTGATTGAATCTCCAAAAATTGATTCAAGCATTTTTTTTCTGGTTTCAAAATTAAATGGAAAACTCTTACTGTTAACCTCTCTATTATCATATTTGAAAATTACTGGCATTACTTTTACAATATCTGCTTCTTTTTTCAATTCTTTGATGATCTCTACATGAGCATTTGTTACTGGATTTAGATGTGCTAGATATAGTGCTGTAGTCAATTATGATTTCTAATTAATTCTCATATTTCAATGATTAATTTTTAACTAATTTCTATCCGTATGATTCATACTTTACTTCAAAGCTTCCGTCTTCACGTTTATCGTGCTCTGTAACGAATCCCTTTGGATTTAAGAAGTCCATTACCCCATCAATTGTTCCTTGCCAACCACAAACATAGAAAATTGTATTTTCTTTGGTAATTTTTCCTCCAACTAATTCTTCTAAAGGTGATAATCCATTATCTCTAGGTCTTAGGAATGTTTCAACTCTACCAACTTGACCTGCCCAACTTCTGTTAAACCATTCTTGTGGTCTACTGATTGCTGCACTGTATTTGAAATTCCATTCATCTTTACCTCGTTCAATACTTTCGTTTTCTAAACCTGTTAGCAAATCTTTGTAGCTTAATTCATCAACATAACTTGCGCCATGCAAAACAACGATCTCTCTTTTGTCGTTGGTGTCATGAAGATGCTGTGCAAAACTGACAAATGGTGCCAATCCAGTTCCACCACCAATGCATACAATTCTTCTTGTGTCTTTTTCACCACTTGGTAATTCTTGACTGATTCCTAATGCCTTACCTGCTGGTTTTAACCAAAGAATTTCATCTCCTTCTTTTACATTAAATAATTGAGTAGTTAATCTACCTGGAAGTGGTTTTCTAACCCATCTAATTACAAATTCAATATACTCTTTGTTTTCAGGATGTGATGCTATTGAATATGCTCTTCTGACAATTTTTCCATTATCTAATGGATTTGCTAAACCTAGTGTGAGAAATTGACCTGCTTCATAATCTGGAACTGGACCGTCTTTTGGTACAATTCTCATTACAAGAAGATCTTCTTTTAATAATTGAACATAAGTGACAGTTGCTTTATTGTCTACTACCATGATAATACATCCATCATCTCGAATCTTAAATATATTGTGCTAGTTTCAATTTTTTCTTATAATTAATCGCTAAACGTTAATAACCAATTTAAAAAATATTATTCAATCAGTATTCTGATTATTGGGCCGGTCGTCTAGTCTGGTAGGATAGGTGCATGGCATGCATCGGATCAAGGGTTCAAATCCCTTTCGGTCCACTTATTTTTTTAATTTCAATAATAGGTTTTTTATTTGAACATCATTATTTTTTGATATTTCTTTAATTTTTTGTTCAGGAATTGAAATTTTTGTTTGAATTGCAGTATTTAATGAACTAATTTGTACTTCTAAACTAGAATCTGAAATTAATTTTAGAACAATTTCTGAAATGTTTTCTGCTTTTAGATATCCTAAAGCCCCAATCGCACAAGATCTTACTCTTTCATGTTCATCATTTACTATTTTGATAATTTCTGGAATTGCATTTTTATCATTTCTGTTTGCTAATACTAGTGATGTAAAAGCCTTGATGTTTTTATTCGTAGAATTAAGATTTTTAATTAAAATTTTTGAGATTTCATTTTGATTTAATACAAGTGCATTAAATGCTTCACCCCTAACTTCTATGCTATCGTCATTTAATCTTGAAATAATTTGTTGTAATATTTTTAAATCATTTGTATCATGTAGCGTTTCTAAAATTTCAATTTTTTTTTGACTTTGCCCTGTCTCTAAGATTCTTAAAATATTTTCCAACTTATGTTAAATTACATTTTGAAGTTAATAATCCTAGATTTTTTCAATTTTTTGTAATTTTAATAAAAAATTCATTTTAACTTTAAATTATCGTTAAATACTATATTATCCATGTCCACTGAAACAAGAGACACCATATTCATTGGTAAAAAACCATTGATGGCATATGTAACATCGACGCTAATTCAATTAGCAAATGTACCATCCGTAAACATCAAAGCTCGGGGACTTAGTATAGGTCGTGCAGTAGATGTAGCACAAATTGTTGCACGAAAAACTGAAAATGCCGGATATTCCATTGGAAATATCAAAATTGATTCAGAATCATTAGAATCTGAAGATGGTAGAACCCGAAATGTTTCAACAATAGAAATTGAAGTAAAGAGAAACGAATCTTAATCGTACTTTACTTAAAATTTTTTATTTTCTTTTTGAAAATTTGTACTTTGTTTCCATTTTTTTGAATTTATCTAATTCAACTAAATTATTGAACTGATCAAAATTTACTACTTTTTGTTTGTATTTTGAAGTAGTTCCTGTATTTTTTAATTCTTGTAAAATATTCATTGTTGCAAAAGTATTTGCAAATAATACAGATAGTGGGTAAAGAATAATGTTGAATCCAATTTTACTCAGAGTTTCAGCTGAATTAATTGGAGTTGCACCACCTTCAATCATATTTGCAACTAATGGTGCTTTGATTTCTTTTCCAATTCTTTTCATTTCATCTAATGATTTTGGTGCTTCAATAAATACAGCATCCGCACCTGTTTTTTTATTTTGTAGTCCTCTTTCAATTGCTTTATCTAATCCTTCAGTTGCTCTTGAATCTGTTCTAGCTACAATAATGAAATCTTTGTTTTCACGTGCATCAATTGCTGCACCAAGTTTTTCTGTATATTCTTCTTGTGATATTACATCTTTTCCTTGCATATGACCACACCTTTTAGGCCATTTTTGATCCTCAAGAAAAATTCCTGCAGCCCCTGCAGCCTCTAATTCTTTAACTAATTTCCAAACACTTAATGCATTTCCGTAACCTGTATCTGAATCAACAATTAGTGGTACTGAAATTGCATTTGAGATTCTCCTTGCATTATCTACTGTTTCTGTTGCTCCGATAAATCCATAATCTGGCATTCCAAACAATGTTGCTGAAGTTCCATATCCAGTTTGAAACATTGCATTGAATCCCACTTTTTCTGCAATTTTGGCTCCAATGGCATCATATACTCCTGGAATTACAAGAGGTTTTTTTGATTTAATCATACTGGATAATTTTTTCATAAGTTTCTAATTTTTTTGAATTATTTATGATTTTAATTTTAGATTAATTATTCTATTTTGATTTCTTTACCATTTTTCTTTACTTTTTTTCCATCCATTTTATTTAATTCGTTTTGAAGAAATTCTCTGTACCTCTTAGTTTCTTCCTCTGTCATATTTGTCAAGTTTGAACTTAAAATCGAACCCATCGATGAAATTTTTTCTAGTAAATCTAATGCGACAAATCTTCCCGCGTTTCCTAATCTAAAAAGAACATCTAATTGATTTTTAACAATATCATTGATTTTATCTACATCCTGTGCTGTATCTAAACCATATTTTGTTAATTGATATCTACCATCTTTTGTCTCTTCAATTAATTTTTCATCTAGTAATCTACCTAATAATGGATAGATTAATCCTGGAGATGGTTTCCAAATCCCATTACTTTGTTCAACTGCATAATCAATAATTTCTTTTCCTGTGTATGTTTTTTCTTTTAATAATTCCAAAATGAAATATCTTGAAAATCCTCTTGGTATGGAACTTCCTACTCTTTGAAACCACTCTGAAATCATCACTAGTGATATCGCTAGTGATATATTTTAATATTTCTGTATACTGTTGAACAATACTTCATATTTAACCCAAAAAATACTATTTTTGTATTAAAAATGGCTAATTCATTAGATTTTGATCTTATCATTTGTGGTTCTGGTCTTGCAGGATTAAGAGCTGCAATTTCAGCTGCAAAGAAAGGCCCAAATCTCAAGATTGGGGTTGTTTCTAAAGTTCAGGTAATGCGTTCTCATTCTGTTTCTGCAGAAGGTGGAACTGCTGCAGTTCTTTTTGAAGATGAAGGTGATACAATTGAATCTCATGTTTATGATACTGTTAAAGGAAGTGACTTTCTTGCAGACCAAGATGTTGCAGAACGTCTTTGTGTTGAAATGCCCCAACAAATTCGTCAATTAGATCATTGGGGAATGCCTTGGTCTAGAAGAGATGATGGTAGAATTGATCAAAGAAATTTTGGTGGTTATAGTTTTCCTAGAGCAACATATGCATCTGATAAAGTTGGTTTCTTTGAAATGCAAACTCTGTATGATACATGTCAGAAATATGATAACATTGAATATCTAAACGAATGGTTTGTAACATCAATTATTCATGATGGAAAAAAATTCATGGGAGTTACTGCAATTGAATTAGGTTCTGGAAATTTTTACACCATTAAAGGTAAAGCACTAATCATTGCAACTGGTGGTGCTGGACGTTTGTATAGTTTTTCAACGTATGCACTTTCTTCAACTCCTGACGGATTAGATATGGGATACCGTGCAGGTATGGCATTAAAGGATATGGAGTTTGTACAATTCCATCCAACTGGAATTTTACCTTCTGGAATATTGATTACTGAAGGTGCAAGAGGTGAAGGTGGATATTTGCTTAACAGTCAAGGCGAGAGATTTATGAAAACTTACGCTGCAGGAAAAATGGAATTAGCTCCTCGTGATATAGTATCAAGATCAATTATGACAGAAATTCAAGAAGGTCGTGGATTTAAACATGAAACTGGACCTGATTGTATGAAACTTGATTTGAGACATCTTGGTGATGAAAAAATCAAAGAAAAATTAGGTGGAATTAGAGAAATATCAATTAAATTTTCAGGAATAGATCCTGCAAAGGATTTGCTTGACATTAGGCCAGTTTGCCATTACATGATGGGTGGATTGCATACTGATATTGATGGTGCAACTGAGATTCAAGGTGTCTGGGCAGCAGGTGAGGTGGCTTGTAACAGTGTTCATGGCTCAAATCGTTTAGGTGCAAATTCAACATCCGAATGTATTGTTTGGGGAAATATCACTGGTGCATTGGCAGCTGAATATGCCATGAATAATAACAATAGTGATCAATGGCCTCATCATTTAGTTGCAGCAGAAGAGAAGCGAATCTATGATGGAATATTTAGAGGAAATGGAGATGTAAATCCATATGAAATAAGACAAGAACTTACAGATACTTTGAATGATAAAGCATATGTCTATAGAAATGAAACTGACTTGGTTGATGGTCTAAAGAAAATNCGTGAATTAAAGAAATTAGCTTGGAAGCATGTTGATGATAAAGCAAAAGAATACAATACTAATTTTGCAAATGTCATGGAACTTGATTCTATGTTTAGAGTCGCTGAAGTTCTTTTAGTTGGTGCCATTAATCGTAAAGAATCTCGTGGTGCACATTCAAGAACTGATTATCCTAAACGTGATGATGAAAATTTCTTATATCATACACTTGCTTATTACGATCCAAATGAACCAATAATGAAAAAACATCCTGTAACAATTACTAAATACAAACCAGTGGAGAGAAAATACTAGATGACTCAAGATGAAAATAAAGAAGGCATTAAGGGAATGGCCAATCCTGGTCGTTATGGAATTGAAAGAATAGCATATTTGTTAATGCGTTTAACGGGACTAGGATTGTTAGGGTACTTTATTGCACATGTTTATGAAACAAGTAATATTTTACGAGGTCGAATGGGTTGGGATGATTTTCTAGCAATGACTCAAACCACAGAAGGACATCTATTTCTAGTTCTTGTAATTGGAATGTGTGTTTTTCATACTGGAAATGGAATTAGAATTATGTTGGGACATGGTGGAGTTGGTGTGGGAAAACCTGCCAGACCAGATTATCCATATGACCCTGCATCTCAAAATTATCGACATAAAATAGGAATTTACTCTTCCATCGTTCTTGCAGCAGTTGCAATGATGTATGGTATGGCAGTAATGTTTGGTGAATAAAATGAAAGAAAGTACAATAATGAAAATTCACTATGGGACTGCTTTAGCATCTGTGGGATTAGTTGCAGTTCATATTTTGATGCGTCTAACAACAGGATTTTCAGACTCTTTATCTTATGAAAATGTATTAGCAAATTATCGATCAATTCCATATGTCATAATGCTTGAATTGATTTTGATTCTACTAGCAGTACATGGTTTTAATGGATTAAGAGTTATTTTACTAGAACTAAAACAAGGCAGGGTTTATGAAAAGGCTGTTTCGTATGGTGTTGTAATAGGAATGATTGCATTAATTGGATATGGCTCAAGAACAATAATTATGACAAATATGGGGATGTCTTAGATATGGCTCAAGTCTCTAGTGTTGCAGATGAACAAGTACCTAATGCATTATCTACAACAAAAACAATCTTGCTAAGAATTTCTAGATTTAATCCTGAATCTGATGATTCAAATAAATTCATGGAATTCAACGTATCTTATGAAAAATGGACAACAGTACTAGAAGCAATTCTTGATGTCAAAAAGCATCATGATCATTCAGTAGCTGTTCGTTATTCTTGTAGACAAGCTACATGTGGATCTTGTGGTATGTTGATTAATGGAAAACCTAGATTAGCATGCTTTACAAAAATCAGTGAATTGGATTCTGATGTTGTAACTGTAGAGCCAATGAATAATTTTCCAGTAATCCGTGATTTGGCAGTAAAGTTTGAACGATTGTTTGACACACATCATAAAATTCAACCTTATCTAATCCGTGACGATACTGAGTTAGAATCAAACGAAAAAGAGTTCTTACAATCTCCTGAAGAATTAGAAAATTTCATCCAATTTGCAAATTGCATTAAATGTGGATTATGTAATTCTGCATGTCCAACTATGACTACTGATTCTTCATTTGTAGGGCCTCAAGCATTAGCACAAGCTTATCGATATGTTGCTGATAGTAGAGATAAAGGAAAAGATAGTAGATTAGACATTATTGATGAATCCCATGGAATTTGGAGATGTCATTTTGCTGGTTCATGTAGTCAAGTATGTCCAAAAGGTGTTGATCCAGCAATGGGAATTCAATTCCTTAGAGGATATTTGTTAGGATTTAGAAGTTAATCTGTTTTTTTTGGAAGTTCATTTATCTTATTTGGATTAGGACTATTGTTTACTTGATTGTTGATTTGTTCTGCCATGAAATGATTTGATACATTTACTTTGACATCTTCTACACCATCTACCTTCAAAAGATAATCATGAACATCTTGACAAATTTTGAAACCAAAAACTGCTGGACAAAATGGACTAGTTAGATGCAAATCTACTTTGACGTTACTGTCATTGATGTCTACTTCATCAATTAGTTCTAATTCCACAATGGATGTGTTGATTTCTGGATCTACAATCTTTGATAATTCATCAAAAATTTTGACCCTAAGTAATTTGATATCTTGGCTCATGTCGAAAAAACATTTATGCTATATATAACCATTTTACAATCTTAGTTGATGTATCGTTCACGATTAGGGACTGATTTGAGCAATATCACTTTAGATTACGTTTCATCAATAGATGATGATTCTCAAATCGCTTTGTATGATATTATTGGTAGTCAGGCACATACAGTAATGCTGTTAGAAAATAAAATTATTACCAAAAACGATGCAAAAAAAATTCTATCCTCGTTAGAAAATTTGAAAAATGAAAAATTTGATTCTTCATCTGGAGCAGAAGATATTCATGAGTTAATTGAATCTCTAGTAATAAAAAAATCAGGTATGGCAAGCGGCGGAAAAATGCATACTGCAAGATCTAGAAATGATCAAGTTGTTCTAGATATAAGAATGAAAATTCGAGATGACATTAACATAATTTGTAATTGTCTTTTAGATACTATAGAATCACTTGTATCTGTTTCAAAAAATCATCAAAAAACAATTATTCCATTTTATACACATCTTCAACAAGCTCAAGCTGGTTTATTTTCACATTATCTTTTAGCTCAAGCAGATATTTTATCTCGAGATTTTCAAAGACTGTTTGATACTTTTGAACGAATTAATCAAAGCCCACTTGGAGCTGGACCTGTTGGAGGTACAAGTATTACAATTGATAGACATAGTACTGCAAAAATGTTGGGTTTTGATGGTGTTGTTGAAAATTCACTTGATGCAACAAGTACACGTGATTTTGTAGCAGAGTATGTTGCAATGGTTTCAATTTTAATGACTAATCTAAGTAGAATTTCTGAAGATTTTATAATTTGGTCAACATCTGAATTTTCATTTATTGAATTGTCTGATGAGTTTACATCACCTTCAAGTGTAATGCCTCAAAAAAAGAATCCTGATATACTTGAACTTACTAGAGGTAAAACTGCAGAAATAATTGGAAATCTTACTGCAATTTTAACTACCGTAAAAGGTCTAGCTTCTGGTTATGGACGTGATTTACAACAAATCAAATCATCCATTTGGTCAACATCAAAAATTTCCATTAGTGCATTACTGATTATAAAATCAATAATTCTTACAATGAAAGTAAATGAAAAACAAATGAAAAAAGTAACTGAATCTAGTAATTTAATTGCATTAGATATTGCTGAAAAATTAGTACAAGAAGGAGTACCGTTTAGAGTGACTCATAAAATTGCAGGTGTCTTAGTTCAACTAGCACATAATTCCAAAAAACCTATTTCAAAATTAACTACACCTGAAATTAAAAAATCAGTAGAAGGAACTAAAGTTGATACTAAATTAGTATCTGAGATAATTTCCAATACTAGTGTTATATCATCCTTGAAAGACCGAAAATCATTTGGTTCTTCAGGATATGATGAACAAAAAAGAATGATTTCTGATCGAACTGAAAAAATCAATCGTTGGAGATTAGAAATGTCTGAAAGAGAAAATAAAATTAAATCATCATTAAATGATCTTCAAAAATCAATCGATGACATCCTTTGATAATCAAAAATAGCGGGTCTAGAGGGATTCGGACCCTCGACAACCGGATTAAAAGTCCGGTGCGCTACCTGGCTGCGCCATAGACCCACACAAAAAATCATTTTTGCGTATAATTTAGTCTTTTAGAAACTATACAAGTATGGCAGAAACTTTTAATCTAGGATTTTGTCTCATACAACTTGTGCCCTTGTAGTATAGCCCGGTCTAGAATTCGGCCCTGTCACGGCTGAGACGCGTGTTCAAATCCCGCCGAGGGCGCCATAATTTTAATTATTTTATTTATTATTGCGATCAATATCATTTTCATTTCCAATTTTGGCATCAAATTTTCTTACAAGAATCTTAAAATTCAGGGAATTTTAGGGAAATTTGTTGTCTGAAGAGAAAAAAGAATCTGAAGTTGAGGCAAAAACAACTGAAGAGACTAAATCCGAAGAACCATCTGCTGAGGAAATAAAAAAAGCAG
>JGI20151J14362_10002139_pt1 | contig 14005 bp, 17 predicted proteins | sample COG_01_FD_14362 | JGI IMG/M metagenome (IMG submission 14362)
CCGCCGTGATGGACGAACGGCTCCAGCGCCTGCAGGCCGCGCTCGGCCGCGACCAGCAGGCGTTCAACCAAGCGAGTGTCGGGCGGACCTGCGACGTGCTGATCGAGCGGCGCGGCAAGCTGCCCGGACAGATGCTGGGCAAGTCGCCGTGGCTGCAATCGGTGCATCTGATGACCGATGCCGCGATTGGCGACATGGTATCGGTCGACCTGCTGTCGGCGGGCCCGGTATCGATGGCGGGCGCCGGACGGGTGCCCGTCGCGGCCTGATCGCGCCATTTGCGGGAGGTATGATTCACGCGGAGACGCGGAGACGCGGAGAAGAGCGCGCGCACGGCGGTCTTGAGCACTCCTGTCGGTCGTCGAGACGAAGGCGCTTCGCGCCGGAGCCGACGCCTTCGCGTCCTTGCGTTTCCGCGTCATCTCCCGTCGCCTGCCCCCTCCCCGCCTTTGCATGAAAGTCCGGTTTTCCAGCTTCCCTTTCGCCGGTCCGCATCCCACATTCGCTGCATGCCATCACGGCATGAAAGGACCGCATGAGTCGCAAGCCCGTCCCCGCCCGCTCCGGTGAACGCAGCCGGGCAGAGGTGTTGTTCGACAAGCCGCAATTGCTCGCCACGCTCTTCGGCCAGTATGACCAGAATCTGGTGGCGCTCGAAAACCGGCTGGGCGTGTATATCACCGCACGCGGCAATCGCGTCGGGCTGGAAGGGACTGCCGAGAACGTCGCTCTCGCCCGCGACGTGTTGCAGGACCTCTATCACCGGATGCAGCGCGGGGAGGAGGTCGACACCGGGCTGGTCGACGCCGCGATCGCGATGGCGTCCGAACCGACGCTGGCCGGCATCGTCAGCGCGGAGCGCGGCGGCATCCCGTCGGTGATGATCCGCACCCGCAAGAAGACGATCGTGCCGCGGACGCCGGCACAGGCGCATTACATGCGCGAGCTCGCCACCAACGACATGATCTTCGCGCTGGGGCCGGCGGGGACGGGCAAGACCTATATCGCGGTCGCGCAGGCGGTGTCGCAGCTCATCACCGGCAGCGTCCAGCGGCTGATCCTGTCGCGCCCGGCGGTCGAGGCCGGCGAGAAGCTGGGCTTCCTGCCCGGCGACATGAAGGACAAGGTCGATCCCTATCTGCGTCCGCTCTACGACGCGCTGCACGATTGCCTGCCCGCCGAACAGGTCGAACGTCGCATCACGTCGGGCGAGATCGAGATCGCCCCGATCGCCTTCATGCGCGGCCGTACGCTGGCGGATGCCTTCGTGATCCTCGACGAGGCGCAGAATACGACGCCGGCGCAGATGAAGATGTTCCTCACCCGCTTCGGCCAGAACAGCCGAATGGTGATCTGCGGCGATCCCAACCAGACCGATCTGCCCGGCGGTGTCGGCGCATCGGGCCTCGCCGATGCGACGGTGCGGCTGGAGGGCGTCGAGGGCATCTCGATGACCCGCTTTACTGCCGCCGACGTCGTGCGCCACCCGATTGTCGGGCGTATCGTCGAGGCGTATGAAGGGCCGAACGGTTGACATGAACGCACCACCCACGCCCTTGAGCCGTGCCGAGCAACAGGCCTTGTCCGCCCCGTTCCTCATCGAGGACACGGACCTTGTCCTCGCGATCGCACGGCTCGCGGATGCACGGGGAACTCCGATGCAGACGATCGTCGAACTGGCGATCGCCGATTACGCCAGGCGCCATGCGCGATCAGCGCCGGCGCCGGAATGGCTGGAACGGTTCTGGCGCGAACATCCCCTGCCGTTGCCGTCCGGTCTGGAGGCAGACAAGAGGTTCTACGATTCGCTCAACGACGAACTGTGACGATCTTCATCGACGCATCGGCGATGGTCGCGATGATCGCCAAGGAACCGGAGGCGACCCATTTCGCGGACCGCATCAGCTGGGAGGAGCATAAACTCACCTCGCCCATAGCGGTTTGGGAGAGTGTTCGAGCCGTGGCACGCGTTCGCGGTATCGCGTTGGATGAGGCACGCACATTGGTCGCAGACTTCCTGCACGACGCGGCGATCCGGTTGGTCGCGATCGATGCCGGGGATGGCGATATCGCGCTGGATGCGCATCAGCGTTACGGCAAGGGGGTGCACGAGGCCGCCCTGAACATGGGCGACTGCTTCGCTTATGCCTCGACGAAGCGGCACGAAGCCGTGATCCTGTTCAAGGGTCGCGACTTCATTCACACCGACCTTGAGGACGTTACGCTCGCATGATCCACATCGAACTCACCCGCGAAGAGCCGTGGCCGGCGGATACCGACTGGGACGCACTCGCGGTACGCGCGGCGCGCGCGGCGATCGAGCGGACTCCGCACGGCGAATTGCTCACCACCGCCGCAACCGTGGAGATCAGCGTCCGCCTGACCTCCGACGACGAGGTGCATGCGCTCAACGCGCAATACCGGCAGAAGGACAAGCCGACCAACGTCCTCTCCTTCCCGATGGTGCAGGCCGACCTGCTCGACACGGTCAGCCAGAACAGCGACGACGGCGAGCTGCTGCTCGGCGACATCGTGATGGCGCACGGCGTCTGCACGCGCGAGGCGATGGAAAAGGGCGTCAGCGTCGCCGAACATGCCACGCACCTGCTGGTGCATGGCACGCTGCATCTGCTAGGCTACGACCACATGGGGGACGAGGAAGCCGAAGGCATGGAGGAGATCGAGCGTCAGGCGCTCGCCAGCCTCGGCATCGCGGACCCCTATTCTGTACGAGAGGACTGACACGGCCGCCATGGCAGACGACCGAAGTAGCGCCGGCAACGGCGACTCCAGCGAATCCAATATCTGGCGCGGGCTGAAGCATCTGATCTTCGGCGGCGCGCCGGAAGAATCCCTCCGCGACCAGCTGGAGGAAGCGATCGACCGGCATGAGGACGATCCCGCGCCCGATGCCAAGGGCGACCTGACCCCGCTCGAACGGCAGATGGTGCGCAACCTGCTGCACTTCGGCGAGCGCGACGCGGGCGACGTCGGCGTACCGCGCGCCGACATCATCGCGATCGAGGAAGGCACCACCTTCGCTCATCTCGTCCAGATCTTCGCGGAGGCCGGCCACAGCCGCCTGCCCGTCTATCGCGGTGCGCTCGATACGATCATCGGCATGGTCCACATCAAGGACGTGTTCAACATTCTGGCGACGGGGGCGGAGCATCCCGCCGATTTGTCGGGGCTGATCCGCGATCCGCTGTACGTGCCGATGAGCCGCGGCGCGCTCGACCTGCTCGCCGACATGCGCGCAAGCCACGTCCACCTCGCGGTGGTGCTCGACGAATATTCCGGCACCGAAGGCCTCGTCACGATCGAGGACCTGATCGAGGAGATCGTCGGCGAGATCGAGGACGAGCATGACGAGGCGCCCGAGGCGCTGCTCGTACCGATCGACGGCGGCGCATGGGAGGCGGACGCCCGCGCCGAGCTGGAGGATGCCGCCGAACTGATCGATCCGCAGCTGGGCGAGACGGAGCATGACGTCGACACGCTCGGCGGCCTCGCCGCGGTGCTCGCGGGGCATGTGCCGGCGCGCGGCGAATGCGTCGACCATCCCAGCGGCTGGAAGCTCGAGGTGCTCGATTCGGACGAGCGGCGCATCCATCGTTTGCGCCTGCATCCGCCGGTCGCGCGCGAGGTCGAGGACGCCTGAGGTCAGCGTCGGTTCATCGACGTGCCGCATGATCCTCGCAAAAAGGGAGATGCCCGATGCCGACGTTCCGCCCCGCCCTTACCCCGTCGCCCGCGTCGCCCTTTCGCCGCTCTCCCGCCGGGAATGGGATGGCAGGATCGGTCGCGTTGCTGCTGATCGCCCTTCCCGCCCCTGTCCTGGCGCAGGCGTGGACCACGATCAGCAGCGCGCCCGCCGGACCGTCCGTCGAACGTCAGGTCGGCAGGATCCGGGACGACGTGCGAGACGGTCGCAAGGCCGGCCAGCTCTCCAGACGCGAGGCCAGGGACCTGCGCAGGAAGGCCGACGGCATCGGCCTCCGCGCGGGCATGTATGCGCAAAACGGCCTGAGCGATTCCGAGCGTTCGTTTCTGGAGAGCAACGCGGCGGCCCTGCGCAGCGAGGTGGTCGGCAAACGATCGCAAGAACGGCGCTGATCGTCGTATCCGATCACCACGTTCGCGATTTCGCGTTTCCTCGATCACTGCGGCTGGAGTAGTTTTCCTGCAACACCGCGCCGGTAACGCCGGCCCTGCGGCAATGCGAGGAGAGCGACATGGACGCGATTACCCAAGGCAGCCCGATCAACGACCCCGGCAAGCAGCCCGCGGCAAAGCGCCGGCTGCTCGGTCGTACCGCCAAGGACTGGTGGCCCGAATCCTTATCGATCGACATCCTTCACCAGAAGGGCGTCAGCGGCAATCCGATGGGCGACGACTTCGACTATCGTTCGGAGTTCCTCAGCCTCGACTACGATCAGCTGAAGGCCGACATCACCGCGCTGATGACAGACAGCCAGCCGTGGTGGCCGGCCGATTACGGACATTACGGCCCCTTCTTCATCCGCATGGCGTGGCATAGCGCCGGCACCTATCGCACCGGTGACGGTCGCGGCGGCTCTTCGGCGGGCCAGCAGCGCTTCGCGCCGCTCAACAGCTGGCCGGACAACGGCAACCTCGACAAGGCGCGGCGCCTGCTGTGGCCGATCAAGCAGAAATACGGCCGCAAGCTGAGCTGGGCGGACCTGTTCATCCTTACCGGCAATGTCGCGATCGAATCGATGGGCGGCCCGACGTTCGGCTTCTCCGGCGGCCGCGAGGACGTGTTCGAGCCCGAGAAGGACGTCTATTGGGGCACCGAGGAGGAATGGCTCGGCCAGACCCGCATCGACGAGGAGGCCGGGCTCGCGCTCGAAAGCCCGCTCGCCGCGATCCAGCACGGCCTCATCTACGTGAACCCCGAGGGTCCGGGCGGCTGCCCGCATCCGCAGGGGTCGGCGCGCGACATGAAGGAAACCTTCGCGCGGATGGGCATGAACGACGAGGAAACCGTCGCGCTGACCGCCGGCGGCCATACGTTCGGCAAGGCGCATGGCGCGGGCGACGCCAAGCTGGTCGGCGTCGAGCCGGAGGGCGCGGACATCGCCAGCCAGGGCCTCGGCTGGACCTCCACGCACGAGAGCGGCATGGGCGATCACACGATCACCAGCGGCATCGAGGGTGCGTGGACGCCGACGCCGACGACATGGGACATGAGCTATTTCGACATGCTCTTCGACCATGAATATGAGCTGGTGAAGAGTCCCGCGGGTGCGCATCAATGGCAGCCGGTGGGCAGCCCGGACGACACGCTCGCGCCGGCCGCCCACACCGCGGGCAAGCGCGTCCCGACGATGATGACGACCGCCGACATGGCGCTGAAGGTCGACCCGGCGTACAATGCGATCTGCCAGAAATTCCGCGCCGATCCCGCCTATTTTGCCGATGCCTGGGCGCGTGCCTGGTACAAGCTGACGCATCGCGACATGGGTCCGAAGATCCGCCTGATCGGCCCGGAAGTGCCGCAGGAAGAGCTGATCTGGCAGGACCCGATCCCGGTCGCCGACTATCCGCAGATCGAGGCGGGCGACATCGCCGATCTGAAGACGGCGATCGCCGATTCCGGCCTGTCGATCGAGGAGCTGGTCACCACCGCCTGGGCCTCGGCCTCGACGTGGCGCGGGTCGGACCATCGCGGCGGCGCCAATGGCGCGCGCATCCGCTTCGCCCCGCAGAAGGACTGGGAGGTCAACCAGCCCGAACAGCTTGCCCGCGTGCTGGCGGTCTATGAGGGGATCAAGGCCGATTTCGACGGCAACAGTGCACGGAAGGTCTCGATCGCCGACCTGATCGTGCTCGGCGGCTCGGTCGGCATCGAGGCGGCGGCGAAGGCGGCAGGCCATGCGGTGGAGGTGCCATTCACCCCCGGCCGCACCGATGCCAGCGAGGCGCAGACCGAGACCGAAAGCTTCGACGTGCTCGAACCGCGCGCCGACGGCTTCCGCAACTACCTGCAGGTCAAGTTCAACGTGCCGACCGAGGAATTGCTGGTCGATCGCTCGCAGCTGCTCGGGCTCAGCGCGCCGGACATGGCCGTGCTGGTCGGCGGCCTGCGCGTCCTCGGGGTGAACCATGCCAAGGCGAAGCAGCACGGCGTCTTCACGAACCGTCCGGGCCAGCTGACCAACGACTTCTTCGTCAACCTGCTCGACATGGGCACTGCGTGGAAGCAGGTCAGCGACGAAAGCGACGAGGAGTTCGTCGGCACCGATCGTCACACGCACGAACAGCGCTGGACGGCGTCGCGCACCGATCTGGTGTTCGGCTCCAACTCGCAGCTGCGGGCGATCGCCGAGGTCTATGCCTGCTCCGATGCGCAGGAGATGTTCGTCCGGCACTTCGTCAAGGCATGGGTGAAGGTGATGAACGCCGATCGTTACGACCTGCTGGTCGGCAGCCCGGCGTAACGTAAACGGCGGGGGCGGGGTGGCGCGGAAGAGCCATCTCGCCTCCCCCCTTCCGCTTCCTCCTCGCGCCTCCTATCGTAGGTCCATGCTGAAGCACGTCCTGCGCCTCGCCGCGCTCCTCGCCGTTATCGCCGTGGCGGTCGTCGTCTATCTCGCCTGGCCCGACACGGCGCAGGTGCCGTTCGACAGGATCACCGGCAAGCGCCCGCAGATCGGCGAACCGCGCATCCAAACGCTGCCGACCGTCAAGGTCGCGGACGTGATCGGCTGGCAGGGCGACCAGACCCCCGTCCCCGCCGCCGGGCTGACGGTGAAAGCCTTCGCCAAAAATCTCGATCACCCCCGCTGGCTTTATCGCCTGCCCAACGGCGACGTGCTGGTCGCCGAAACCAATTCGCCCCCACGCGAGGGCGGCGGCATCCAAGGCTGGGTGATGGGCAAATTGATGGCCAAGGCCGGCGCCGGCGTTCCCTCCGCCAACCGCATCACCTTGCTGCGCGATACGAACGGCGACGGCGTCGCCGACCAGCGCCACGTCTTCATGACCGGGCTGAACTCGCCGACCGGCATGGCGCTGCTCGATGGCCAGCTCTACGTCGCCAACACCGATTCGCTCGTCCGCGTGCCCTATGTGGAAGGCGCGACGTCGATCGCCGCCAAGCCCGAACTCGTCGTCAAGCTCAACGGCGGCGGCAACCATTGGGCGCGCACGCTGATCGCGGCGCCCGATGGCCGCACCCTGTTCGTCGGCGTCGGATCGGCATCGAACATCGCCGAAAACGGGCTGGAGGCGGAGAAATTCCGCGCCAACATCCTGCAGGTCTATCCGCAGGAAAAGACGTTCCGCATCTACGCCTCCGGCCTGCGCAATCCGCAGGGCATGGCGATCAGCCCGTTCAACCAGCAACTGTGGACCGTCGTCAACGAACGCGACATGCTCGGATCGGACCTCGCGCCCGACTATCTGACGCAGGTCGAGCTCGGCGACCAGTTCGGCTGGCCGTGGTTCTACTGGGGCGGCTATCCCGACACCCGCGTCGAGCCCGCGCGCCCCGAGTTGCAGCAATATTCGAAGCGTCCCGATTATGCGCTCGGACCGCATGTCGCCGCGCTCGGCCTCACCTTCGCCGGCGACGTCAAGCTCGGCAACCGGTTCGCGCGGGGCGCCTTCATCGGCGAACACGGCTCGTGGAACCGCAAGCCGGTGTCGGGCTACAAGGTGGTGTTCGTGCCGTTCGCCGCGCGTGGCTTCCCTGCTGACGGTGCCAAGCCCGTCGACGTGCTGACGGGCTTCCTCGACAAGGACGGCAAGGCGCATGGGCGGCCGGTCGGCGTCACCGCGGATCGCACCGGGGCATTGCTGGTCGCCGACGATGTCGGCAACACGATCTGGCGCGTCGCAGCAAATTAAAAGCCCCTCCGTTTCAGCGGAAGGGTTGGGGCGGACGCCATCACCTCCCGGCTGGTGGCGCCCTTACGCCCTCAGACCGTCCGCAGGCGCAGCGGCGTCCGCTCGACCGTGCCCGACAGCACCTTGCGCCCGAACACGCGGTTCATCGCCGCGGCGGCGTCGCCGTTCATGAACACGACGCGCGTGCCACCCGATGCCAGCGTCTCGATCGCGCTGATTGGCGCCTTGTGCTTGAGGCACAGCGCCTCGACATCGGTCTTGCTGGCGTTGACGTTGATCGCGCGCGACATGCGGGTCTCCCTTTCGAAGCGGGAGCGCATATCATCTCTCAGTCGGGACCATGCTCGAATAGGGCGGCCCGATGGTCCCCAAATGGCCCCTTGTGCGATGCTCCGCAACCCTTGCCGGTCACGACGCACAGCGAAACCCTTGCCGAAACCGGTCCGATGCCCCATATAGACCCTGCTAGAGTCGCACATCGACGGTCTACGGTGCTTTGCGGCTCCCTCTTCCTTCCTTCCCTGCTTCGAGCGCAATTTCGCGCATCGGTAATCGTACCGCCGCGCGGCAGAGTAGAAAGGATACTGCCATGAGCAGCATCACCGGCACCGTAAAGTTCTTCAACGCCGACAAGGGCTATGGCTTCGTCGCACCCGACACGGGCGGCGCCGATGCGTTCGTCCACATCACGGCGGTGGAGCGCGCCGGCATGGCGACGTTGAACCAGAACCAGCGCATCAGCTATGATCTGGAGCAGGACCGTCGCGGCAAGACCTCGGCCGTCAACCTTCAGCCGGTCGACTGATCGGACGGGCGGGTCGCAGCACCCGCCCGCTCCTTCGCGATCGCGTCCTTACGGACATGAAGAAGCCCGCGGGAAACCGCGGGCTTTTTTGTGTCGTCATGACAAGACGGACGCGACTCCACTTCGCCCTGCCGCTCAGGCTCGCGCAAACGCAAGGCCAGACATGGCTTCGGGCGCCCGTCACCCGTGTGACAGCCGCCCGGGCGGATCAGTGCTTTGTCGTAAAACCCCGCTTATACAGCGGGTTCGGAACCGAATGGTGGAGCCGAGGGGGATCGGTCCATACCCGCCTAAGTACCTGTAAAACAACGATATTTTATTCGGCGTCGGGACGTTCGTATTAGCCCTTTGTACTAGCCAAGGCAAGGGCGCGCTTTGACACGGTGAACGCCCCCTCGCCATAGCTCAGCCAAGCTGGGGCCTCTGATCCGTAGGCGTCGTTATCGACTTCTCTCGTTTGTCGAGCAAAGACCGCATCCGCACGTTGAAGTTACGCGATGCAATTTTTGAGGCGGCAACCTGCGCTGCAAGGAATGTTAAAATCTCTCGCACTTCTACAGCAAGCTCCAAGCACCTCTCATCACTATCTGCGTGCAAACCTTCACTTAATACTCCGTGCAGCAGAGAGAGTGGATTCATGTTGTCAGGGCGTAGAATTGCAGGCAGCATATCTTTTACAAGATCGATCTTCTCCGCTGTCACTCTTGTTGCCTTCACCGCCTCTAAGGCCTCGTTATATCTAGCGCTTTCCTCCGGAGACATAAGCTCACCTATATCTACGATCAGAGCATCGATAATCTCTTCTACGATACGGCGATAGTAGGCAAATGCAGCGACTCCATAACTCTGGCTTTCACATATCAGTCCCTTGTTCAGGTAGTCTTTATGAGCACCCAACATCCCATTAATGTTCTCGTCGCCAACAAGCGTCCACGGTGGAAATTGACCAGCCTTACACATCGACTTGCTGTCATCAAATAACCTTATAAAAAAGTCTATTTGGAAGGACTGGCAGTATGTACAGAGATATGTCGCCTTAACGGTTTGCCCTTTGGACGGATAGTTGCTGTAGCCAAACCCATCGAAAAACTCGTTTGTCATCACGAAGGTGCGTATTTGCGCGCACTTTGCACAATACATGCTAATCGGCGGCTTCGACAATTTGTCGACTGTGCTCGGCACATCAACCTTCATCTTCCTGTAGAGCGGGTAGGTTTCTAAAAAGGAAGAGTCAGGCACGAGCATTCCTTTAATGAAGAGGCAGCGCTTGATGATGCCTACGGCCTGAAAATGCTATAGATATGCGAGAGGGTAATCAAACTGTCCTGAGCGGTGTTTGCCCCCGTGGCCCCTCCCTGCCCAGCCTCGCACGATTATGACACGCCTAGCGCGACTTGCATTATTGCGCACGGTTCGTTCTCCCGGCGTAGCGTGTCACAGTAGCGATTACCCTGCCCAGCCCATCGATCCCGGTAGCGATGGCCCTGCCTCTCAAGTTGTAGCTTGTGAGTCATGCCAGATGGATCACTAGCAATTGCCTCACAAGGTACTTGACAGGTTTGTGATACTGCCTCACATATCGAGCATACCTTGTGAGGATCGCACCATGAGCCGCGTTGCCTACTTCCGCGTATCGACAGAAGCCCAGAGCATTGAAGCCCAGCGCAAGGCATTGGGTGATAGCTTCGACCGTGAGTTTACCGACGAAGGCGTAAGCGGGGCGATCCTCGCTGCTGATCGTCCCGGCTTTGCCAAGCTGCTGGACTACATACGGGAGGGGGATACCCTCTACGTCTATGCGCTTGATCGATTGGGCCGCGATGCCTTGGACGTACAGGCCACGGTACGGAAGCTGCTAGACCGGGGCGTTACGCTGGACGTTAAGGGGCTGGGACCGATTGGCCGTGGCGTCGGGGAGTTGATCGTCGCTGTCCTCGCCCAGATGGCTGACATGGAACGCCAGCGGATCAAGGAACGGTGCGACAGTGGCCGGGTAGCTGCCCGCGCTTCGATAGAGGCAACCGGGCTGACGCATCGGGGCAAGGCCAGCTTGGGCCGTCCGTTCGCGGCAGATGCCAAGGCGGTTGCCGATTGGCGTAGGGAGAATGGCGCTTCGATCAGTCAGACGATGGCGCATTTCGGTATCTCGAAGGCGACGGTATCCCGGTATTGCGCCGGGTGACTGCGGTACACGACGGGCTGGGATCGGACAGGCGACGGGGATGGCACCGTATTCGCCCAGAGACGGCCACAGGAGTCGATATGGGAGGCTCGGGCATCGACCTAGCCGGGATGCCGTGGCGGCTCTGTACGGGGCTGTGAGGCGGTCGGCCCGGATGCGGCAAACGGCTCCCGGCATTTCGGGACCGTTAGGCATAGGAAGCCTCGCCGTATCTATATGTCGAGGTATCCATAAGGAATTATTCCGGCACGAACCTGAGGCTAAGCCTCGATAATCGCCGATCCTAAATCAGTACCGTCTCGATACAGAACCATTCATTACCGCCAGCGTCCGTTTAGCCGGAGCAGGTCTGACAGTACCTAACTGTAGATATCCGAAGCCAGCAATGGTTAGCGTAAGCGAAGGGGTGTGCCGTCTTTAGGGACAGTGCATGGATATCGGCCGATGCTCTACAAGCGACGTATTATCTCAACTCAAGATCATGCAAGCTGTATAGCTCCCACTGACTGTGACCTAGGCATTCGGCCTGACGTTATGTAGTCGAATTATCCTCATACCCGATTACGGGTAGCATCCATATTGGAAGCTCTGGGGGGTAGGGGGGCCGATGATACAGCTTAATATATCTCAATCTAAGATCATACTATATCAGTATAGATCATTGGTACTCTACGGCTCGATACCGTGGATGCCATACACAATCCCTGCATCCTTCAGATAGCCTCAGATAGTTATTACCTTTTCCTGTTAGGTAATCGCTATGCATACCCTGAGGCTTTCTGAGGAATGTAGGACCATTGAGCTTCAATAGCTCTGGTTCATGGCAAGCTGTTACGGCGATGGCTTGCCGCTCCTCTCCCTATAGCATCCGTATTTATCATTCCCGGTAGTAAATCCAAGTCCGTCGAGTTGCGCCCGTGATGAATACTGCTGCTACGGCCTGACAGCTATAGCATTGCCCTTGTTGGTAGCTGGCAGGCCACCCTTTTCATATCCGCCATATACCCGATCCCGTTTGCTTGTCCGTAAGCGGGTCATCTCTCTAAAACATTTGACAATGTTTCTCCATCAATTTGAAGGATCAATCATGTCCGATAACACCGTTGACCTTACTCGCCTAAACGATCCCCGCATTGCTGCCCATGTCGAACAGGTAGATGGCCGTATCCGTAGCGGCTTCCGCCTAGCTCTCGATGTGCTGAATATCCCGCTGCCTGATTATGCAGTCCGTAAGCCCGCTGGCCGTCCGTCTATCGCCAAGCTGATGGCTGCTGCCGATGCAGATACCGGGACTATCCACAATTACCGGGATGAGAAGCGGGGCATCAACGCCTTTGCTCCCCGCCGCTAATCAATTATCCTAAACAGGAAGCCGCTATGACCACCAATAAAGACACCCTTGCTGCTATTGCCATCGAGATTGAAACGCTCAGTGCTGAATTGCTCAAGGTAAACAATTATATCGATATCCTTGGCAAGCCTGCTATGGATAAGGCCAATGAGCTTGATCGGGCATTGAAGGATGCCAAGGATCGCTTTGCGACGGCCCTCGCTGACGAACAGGTAGAGGCCCGCAGTCAACGGCTTGCCCGCTTCTCTGATATCCGCGTTGAGGTGAAGGCCGGTGACAATCTGAATGTTACCGGCTTTCTCATCAAGTATGTGCGGGATACATGGGATATCACGGCTAATGCCAGCATCCCCAAAGAGCATGAATGCAACGGCTTCTCTGCCCTTGACGATGATGCTTTCGACTATCTCGTTACGGTGAAGCCTCAGTCCATCCCTGCCTGCATTATGGCACTGGCACCGGGTAAGCCACGGGAGGCGTTTACTCTGTATTTGCAGGGTAAGCAGCGCGGGTACTTCACCAATGCAGTCAACTAAGGGGTACTGATATGCTAGTCACTACTCTCCCTTATGCCGGCATAGTTGTCGGCGGAAATAAACTGCGCCGCTTGGCAGCTAAGAGCATTACGTCTATTGAGAATGCTGTTGCCGGTAAGAGCAATGCCGCTGCTAGTGACGCTGCCAAGCTCGCCGCATTCTTTCAAGCCTGCGCTGATGCAGCTAATGTACTCAGCAAGCCTAAGCAGTAATGCCCGATCTGCATGACTGGGGAACGGGAGAGGCACCCAAGCCATCCCGTCCAGACTATGTACCCAAGGTTCGCCTGATCCCTACAACGCTGGGTGATCTGATGAACCGGGCAGGCCCGTATGCCGATGCCGTCAAAGCTCATGTTGAATATATCGCTGTCTCTACATGGCTGATGAAGACTTGGCCTAATCCCGCTCTTGCCGCCGCATTTATACCTGATGAAGCTGCCAGCCTGTCCGTGCTGCTGACAAGGCAGGCGCTAGGGCATGAGGCTGGCTGGCCTAAGCTGACCAGTAATGCCCCGCCGCCACTCTACGACTTGCCAGAAGATGCCCAAGGCATAGCCCGCCGCATGGCCGGGGACATTCATGCACTCTGGGAAGCTGCTGGCCGTCCGTACCTTGGGGCCAATGATTGCAAGTTTGCCTTCCAATACCTCGCCGCCGCGATCCGTAAGGGGATCATCCCGCCTATCCCGACTTTAGGCGAAGTCGATCCGGTCCCCGCCGCCAAACCGGCAAAGCCCCACATTCTCGATACCTTCAAGGAAACCACATGACCGCACTAACTCCCCGTCAGGCCATCAAGGTAAAGGCGGCTCTATCCCTTATCGCTGTACACGGCCATAATCCCCGTACTGTACAGCAAGCTGCCAATGCAGAATTGGCTAAAGGCTATCCCGCCAACATTGCCTACAAGAATGCTATTGATGGCTTCATTGCCCGTGTCCCTGCTATGGGGAATACGCTGCATCTTGCCGTTGATCTGATCCACAATAGCGATGATGCTACGGTAGCTCTTTATGACAAGGCGCTTACCGAGTACAATAACACTGGCGATGACAGTTGCCTTGATGGCCTTGCTCCTATGATCCTTGAGGATGCCAAGGCGCTGGCAATCAGCAAGGGTGAAGTAACCGAGGCTGATGCAGCCAATTGGACTATTGAGGATGCGCTAGGGTCCAAACCCAATCATCTGCTTGAAGGCGTGCGGCTTTCGTGATTCACAGGCGGTGTGGATCAAAAGAGGTGCGGGATGGCGCT
>JGI20151J14362_10002152_pt1 | contig 13975 bp, 16 predicted proteins | sample COG_01_FD_14362 | JGI IMG/M metagenome (IMG submission 14362)
ATATGAGTACAATTAAATATAAATAATTTAAGTTTATCATTTGTAAATAATTCTTCGTTTATAGTTTTTTCATTATAGTTTTTATGTTTTTTACAAAAATTACTATTAATACAACTTTTAGATTTACATTGTACTAATTTATTAGTTTTACATCTAGCTATACAAATCATTATATATTTTGAGTATTATATTTTTAAATATTATTTTTGTATAAAAATAATATTATTGTAAGATTACAAATAATAATATTTTTCTATTAATATAAAGTATATATAAATCTATTAAATAAAATATATAATGAATAATATACATATAGATTCTATTACTAAATTGAAATCACCATATGAAATCAAAAAAAAATATAATATTAATTATGAAGATATTTTGTTTATTAATGAAAGTAGAACTATTATAAATGATATTATAAATAATAAAAACAATAAAAAATTTATTATTGTGGGTCCTTGTTCTATTCATGATTATCATCAATGTATTACTTATGCAAAATTTATTAAAAAATGTAAAGAAGAGTTTTCTAATATAGTAATTGTAATTAGACTTTATTTTGAAAAACCTAGAACAATAAAAGGATGGAAAGGATATTTATATGATCCTGATTTAGACAATAGTAATGATATTAGTAAAGGATTAATTAAAACTCGTGAATTATTAATTGAAATAACAAAAATGAGAATACCAATAGCTACAGAGTTTTTAGATACAATTATACCTCAATATATTGACGATTTAATTAGTTGGGGTTGTATTGGAGCACGAACTGTTGAAAGTCAGTTACATAGACAACTTGCATCAGGTTTATCAATGGCAATAGGATTTAAAAATAGAACTGATGGAAATAAAGAAATAGCTATTAATGCAATGTTAGCTTCACGGGAAAGTCATTCATTTTTAGGAGTAGATAATAATGGACAAGCTTCAATAGTAAATACACTTGGTAATAAAAATACATGTATAGTATTAAGAGGAGACTGTGTAAATGGTTGTAATTTTGATAATAGTAATATAAATTTAACAAGGGAAATGTTAAGAAATAAGAATTTAAATGAAGTAATAATAGTAGATGTATCACATGATAATACATTATTAGAAAATAAGAAGAATTATAAAAAACAAATAAATAATATAGAATTAATTTTAAATATGTGGAGTTCTAACAATCATACTATATGTGGTATTATGATTGAATCAAATATTAATGAAGGTAAACAATCAATTAATGATAAACCACTAAAGTATGGTATTAGTATAACAGATGGATGTATTAATATAGAAGATACTTATTATATATTAAGTAATATTAATAATACATTAAATAGTAATAGTTTATAAATATATTATTACTTCAATTAATTATTACTTCAATTAATTATTATATATATTTTTTTTGTTATGTTTATATATATGAAAAGTGATAAATTTGGCATAATATGTCTTGATTTAGATGAGACACTATTTCATACAAAAAATCATTGTATATATTTTAGACCAAAATTAATAAACTTTCTAAAATATTTAAATAAATATTTTTATTTAGTAGTTTATACAGCAGCTACAAAACAATATGCTGATTCTATTTTAAGTAAAATAAAATGGAATGATAAAAAAGAAGAAGTAATTGCAAAAGATATTTTTGCCTTAAAATTATATAGAAGTGCAGTTACTTCAAATGGTAAAGATTTACGTATAGTATTAAAACGTTTACTAAATAATAGATTAAATAAATTAAATGATATACCTAAAAATTTTTTGGTTAAAAAACATAAAAATAAAAATGTATTAAATTTAGATAATATTATACTTATTGATAATTTAGTTCATAATTTTTTAGATGATCAGTTTTTTAATGGTATTCCTATTAAAGACTTTATTAAAAATAAAAAAGACCAACATTTGGTTATTATATTAGATTTTATTAAGAGATATTTAAAACAAATAAAAAAAAAATCTAATGTAACATTAAAATCATATTTATATAATAATCTATATAAAATTAATGATTCATTAAAAATAGAATATCATAAACCACAATGTTAAACTTTTTTAAAAAAGTTTAGACAAAAAAAAACTTTTTAAAAAAGTTTAGACAAAAAAAAACTTTTTAAAAAAGTTTAGACAAAAAAAAACTTTTTAAAAAAGTTTAGAAATCAGCATCTAAATCTAATTCCATATTATTGTCTTCAACTGATACACCAGCTTTTCCATATTCACCAACTCTTTTTTCAAAAAAGTTTGTTTTAGTACGCATACTAATCAATTCCATAAAATCAAAAGGATTTTCTACATTATATATTTTTTCATATCCAAATTGCACTATTAAACGATCTGCTACAAATTCAATATATTGTTTCATTAATTCTGCGTTCATTCCAATTAAATTACAAGGAAGTGATTCAGTTATAAATTCTTTTTCAATTGTAACTGCATCTTTTACAATATTATAAAAAGTTTCTTCAGGCAATGGTGTTCCAAGTGTATGATATAATTCAACCGCAAAATCAGTATGTAAACCTTCATCTCTACTAATTAATTCATTACTAAATGTTAAACCGGGCATTAAGCCTCTTTTTTTTAACCAAAATATAGCACAAAAACTTCCACTAAAAAATATTCCTTCTACACATGCAAATGCTACTAGACGTGTGGTAAAATTAGATTCAGTATCATCTATCCAACGTATTGCCCATTGTGCTTTTTTACGAACACAAGAAATAGTTTGAATTCCATTAAATAATTTATTTTTTTCATTATCATCTTCAATATATGTATCAATTAGTAATGAATATGTTTCACTATGAATATTTTCCATTGATTCTTGAAAAGCATAGAAACATTTTACTTCCTGCGCTTCAATTTCATTTATAAATCTATTTTGAATGTTCTCATTTACAATCCCATCACTACCCGCAAAAAATGCTAGTATATTTTTAATAAAATATTGTTCATTATTATTTAATTTTTCCCAATCTGTTTTATCTTTTGTTAAATCTATTTCCTCTACTGTCCAAAATGATGCTAAAGCTTTTTTATATAGTTGCCATACAGTGATATATTTTTGATTAATTGGAAATAATGTATAGTTTTTTTCCATGTTGAATATATATATATATATATATTATTTAAATTTTAAATATTAATATATATTATAATATATATGAAAGCAACTGCCTTAATATTCAATAGTAAAAATGTAAGAAAATTTAATAAGTGTAGATCAAATATGTATCAAAATGATTTATTTATAAATGTTGCAATATTTGTAAGTTTTATATTAATAGTAGGAATATTTTTATTGTATAGATATAATTCTAAATTAGAAAAGTTAAAACAAAATAAAAAAGAAAATATAGAAGAAGAAAATATAGAAAATATAGAAAATATGGAAAATATAGAAAATATAGAAAATAATAATGATTATGATATAAAAAAAATAAATATTAATAATAATATAATTGATATAAATAACAAGATTAATAATAGTAATCGTAATATTAGTAATAGTAATCGTAATATTAGTATTAGTAATAGTAATCGTAATATTAGTATTAGTAATAGTAATCGTAATATTAGTAATAGTAATCGTAATATTAGTAATAGTAATACTAATAATATAAAAAGTAATAATAACACTATGGATGATTCTACAATAGATGAAGATAAATATTATTTTTTATAAAGTAAAATCTCGTTTTAAAATTAAAAAATAAAAATAGTAATTAATTATTATGGCAGACGAATTGAGTTCTACTAATATAAATGATATTATAAATGAAGATAATACGGAAATAAATGATGATGTTGTAGATAAAATTTTAAATGAATTGGAAAACGCGGACTTAACTCAAAATAACCAAATTAATGATATTAGAAAGAATGATGATTTTAGAAAGAATGATGATTTTAGAAATAGAGATATTAGAAATAATGATGATTTTAGAAAAAGTGATATTATAAATAATGATTTTGATAATGATTTTGATAATGATTTTGATAATGATTTCGATAACCAATATTTTAAAAAGGAAGATTTTGGTACAGATACTTTTAAGAATGATAATGAATCTGAAAATACAATTAGTAAAATAAATACAATTTTGAACTTAGATACAGATTATAACTTTTCTATATTTAATTTAATCTTTAGTGATTTAAAAAAAACTATAATAGTTGTTTTAATAATGTTGGTATTAAATAATAGTTTTATTGTTAATTTCTTATATAATTTAATATCTAAATTAATAAGTAGTAAGTTTATTAATAATAATATATCTCTTATTATAAGAGCAATATTAACAGGTATATTATTTTATTTAAGTGAAAAATTTATATAATTGATAATTGATCAATGCTCCAATACTCATATGTATTATTAGGCATTTTCCTTTTAATTATAAATGGTGTCTTTTTTTTTTCTAATTCATATGTAGCTATGTCAATAGGATTAATAAAAGATTTAGGTATTTTATCTACAAGTGGTTCACGACCGGATTCTATTTGTTGAGCAGCTATTCCAATAATTTTAGCATATTCATATTTAGTCAAATATGGTTGGGATATCTTATCGGTTCTTTGTAATTCTTTATAAATATCATTATTATTTGTAAATTCCATTATACTTGAATCTAATTCACTCATTATATATTATATAATATATAATTTCAATTTTAAATAAATTTCTTTATTTTATTTATTTTATATTTTATTTATTCACATTATATATAATTTTTTCACATTATATATAATTTTTTCACATTATATATAATTTTTTCACATTATATATAATTTTTTCACATTATATATAATTTTTTTAATTTTGTCATTTATTGTATAATTATATATTTAAAATTTAAATTAAAATTGATTTAAATGATTTAAATATATAAACAGATATATTTATATAAGATGACCACAAATAATTCTAAATATCGACAAATGGAACATATTAAACATATTAAAGAATTACCTGATACTTATGTGGGTTCTTCTATATCAGAAGATAAAGAACTTTATATATATGAAAACGATAAAATTATAAAAAAATCAGTTAATTGGGTTCCGGCATTATACAAAATATTTGATGAAATTATAGTAAATGCTATTGATAATCATACACGAACAAAACGTGAAAAAGAAAATAATCTTAAAAAAATGGTCCGTGTTATGTCAAAACTAGAAGTATCTATTGACAAGGAAACCGGCATTATTTCAGTATTAAATAATGGTGAAGGTATTGAAATTAAAAAAATAGATACCGAGAAAAAAAAGGGTATTTATATAGTTGAACTAATTTTTGGCGAGTTATTAACCTCTGAGAATTTTAAGGATGGTTCTGAAAAAAAAGTTACAGGGGGTAAAAATGGATATGGTGCTAAATTAACAAATATATTTTCTAATGAGTTTACGGTTGAATCCGTAGATAGAAAACAAAAACTATTATATAAACAAACTTGGACACAAAATATGGAAAAGAAAAGTGAACCCATTATTAATACATATAGTGGTGAACCATATACTAGGGTAACATTTTTACCAGATTATAAAAGATTTGGATTAGAAAATATAACAGATGATTTATATAATATTTTTGTAAAACGTGTATATGATTGTGCATTATGGTTTAGTGGTAATATGAATATTGAGTTAAAAACAAAAAAAGCATTAAATATTCCAATGGAAGTGTATTTAAATGATGAAAAGATTGACTGTTCATTACAAAATTATATAAATTTATATTATAATGGAGAAATAAATAATGATGAAATTATAATTGATTCGGTAAATAGGTGGGAAGTAGGTATTGTATTAAGTAAAAATCATAAATATATGCAAACTTCATTAGTTAATGGAATTAGTACAATTCGTGGAGGTAAACATGTGGATAGTATAATTAATCAAATAGTAAAAAAATTAAATGAGGTTGTATCCAAAAAGAAGAAAAAAATTGATATTAAACCATCTTATGTTAAAGAGAATATTTGGATTTTTATTAAATGTATTATAGAAGAACCTACTTTTGACGGTCAAACAAAAGAAAGTATGACTACAAATATAAATAATTTTGGTTCTAAATATGAGGTTAGTGATAAGTTTATTGATAAATTAATTAAAATAGGATTACTTGATAGAATTTATTATTCTATTGAATTAGAAAATTCTAAGTTAGGTAAGAAAACTGATGGAACTAAAAAAGAAAGTATTCGTGGAATTAAAAAACTAGATGATGCAAATTTTGCAGGAACCAAACAGTCTGCAAAATGTATATTAATTCTAACAGAGGGTGATTCAGCAAAAGCTACAGCTATTTCCGGATTAAGTGTTGTAGGGCGTGATTATTATGGAGTATTTCCATTAAAAGGAAAAGTATTAAATGTCCGAGATGTTACAGAAAAAAGAATGTATGAGAATGAAGAAATAAATAATATTAAAAAAATTATAGGCTTAGAAAGTGGTAAGGAATATACTGATTTTAATCAACTTAGATATGGAAAAATTATGATTATGACTGATCAAGACTATGACGGATTTCATATTAAGGGATTACTTATTAATCTATTTCATAATAAATGGTATAGTTTATATAAGAATAATTTTATTACTTGTATGGTTACACCAATTGTAAAGGCTACAAAAGGTAATAATATTAAACAATTTTATAACTTAACTGATTATAATACATGGAAAGATAATAATACTGAATCCGGTTGGAAAATCAAATATTATAAAGGATTAGGTACTTCAAATAGAAAAGAATCACAAGAATATTTTAAAAACTTAAAAACTATTACATATATTGAAGATAATAATTCTGATAGTTCTATTGTAAAAGCATTTAGTAAAGATAAAACAGATGAGAGAAAAGAATGGTTGAAATATTATGATAAAAATAATGTATTAAAAGTAGTTGATGGTGATAATAAATTTTCATATAGTGAATTTATTGATAATGAGTTAATTCATTTCTCAAATGCAGACAATTTACGTAGTATTCCGGATATTATTGATGGTTTAAAACCATCTCAAAGAAAAGTATTATTTGCGGCTTTTCAAAAAAAATTAAAAAATGATATTAAGGTATCACAATTTTGTGGATTTGTAAGCGAGAGGTGTTCATATCATCATGGTGAGGCAAGTTTACAGAGTACTATTATTAATATGGCTCAAAATTACCCTGGTTCTAATAATTTGGAATTATTATATCCTAGTGGACAATTTGGAACAAGAATTGCTAATGGTAAAGATGCTAGTTCACCTAGGTATATCTTTACACGTTTATCTGAATTAACACCAATTATTTATAATGAAGCAGATAATGACAATTTAAATTATTTAGATGATGACGGTTTTACTATTGAACCTGAACGATTTGTACCATTAATACCTATGATTCTAATTAATGGTACTAAGGGTATTGGAACTGGTTGGAGTACAGATATTCCGCAATATAATCCTAGAGACATATTAAATTGTATGAATAAATTATTAAAAAATGAACCATTAGAAGAATTAACACCATGGTATCGTAATTATGATGGTAAATTTATTAAGACCGGTCCTAAAAGCTTTATTAATCTAGGTGTATATCAGATTATTAATACTAATACATTAAAAATTCTAGAACTACCTGTAGGAGTATCTACTGAAGAATATAAGGATTTCTTAGATAGAATTGTATCGGGTAAAGAACCTAAGATTGATTATGTGGATAATTATGAGAATTATAGTAGTGATACAAAGGTATGTTTCATTATTTTATGTAAAACAAAATCATTAGAAAAATTAATATTATCAGAAGAACCTGATGAATATGGTTGTAATAAAATATATAAGACATTCAAATTATGTAAACCTGTATCACTAAATAATATGGTATTATACAATACTGATTTCAAACTAACTCGATTCGAGTCTCCGTTAGACATTATTAAGGAGTTCTTTAATTATAGACTTGTATATTATTCGAAACGTAAAGTAAGTTTACTTTATAAATATAATTATAAGAAGGATATTTTAGAAAATAAAATAAGATTTATTCAAGAACAAATTGATGATATACTAGTATTATATAAAAAGAAGAAAGATGTATTAATTAGTGAATTAGAAACACGTAATTATTTAAAAATTTCTAAAAATAATGAATCCAGTGCAGATTATGAGTATTTGCTAAGTATGCGTATGGATTCCGTAACAGAAGAAAAACTAAGTAAACTAAAAGAAGAATATGAGTCTATTTCTGATAAAATTAATGATTTAGAATCACGTTCAAATAAAGATTTATGGAATGATGATTTAGACCAATTTACAGATCTTTTAAGCAATTATGAAGATAAATTAGATAAATTAGAAGATTTATCTGATATTAAAATATCATCTACTTTAAAAACAAAAGCAAATAAGGCTCCTAAGAAAATTACTAAACCAGTTAAAAAAAAAATTACTAAGAAATGATTATTTTGAACAATTACTAATACATAAGTAATTTAATATATTAATTGGATAGTTACATAAATCTAAATAAAAATTATTAAAATGTTCATCAAATAAATTTTTATATATTTCATCAATATTTTTTTTTTTCATATATTATTACAATTAAAATAAAATAAATAAATAAAATAAAATAAAATAAAATAATAATAGAATGTTAGTTTACATATTAGTTATATTATTTATACTATTTATCGATTATTTTATTTACAAGGGTATGAAGAATTATTTTAATAAATGGTATAAAAATAGTATAGAATTATTAGAAAAGTTATATCCATTAACATTATCCGAAAAAGAACAATCAAAAAATAGTTATATTATGAGAGTTTTAGTATTAAGTGCTTTTTGGTTTTTTATTATTTTATTTGGTATGATATTTTATGAATTTAAAAATAAATATTATTATACAGACTACTATAATTATTTTGTAGATTTTGAAAAATATTATTATACGAGTTTTATAATTTTAGGTTATTTTATATATTTTTTCTTAAATGTTTACAGTAAAACAAATATATATTTAAGAACATCTGATATTATTTCTAGTACAATATTTACTATACTAGTAGTATTTTTATCTTAGTATTAAAATAATAGAATTATAATCAATTATAATCAATTAATATTAAATTTATATTAGATTTATATAGATATATTAAATGTTTAATGTATTAAAAGTGTTATCTATAATTGCATTATTAGATTATATTATATATACTTATTATAAAAAGCATTACAATATTCACATAAATCTAGATTGTTATAAATATCGTATTATTATATGCTATATTTATTGGTGTATATTAAGTTTCATTGTATTTTATAATATAATAGACTTTTCAAAATATTCTTATATTTTGATAACTTTAATAAGTTTTATTGTTTATTTTATAATTAATATTTATAATAAATTAAATTATAATAATTATTCATGTAAATTTATATGTGTTGATACTATATTTGGTATTATAATTACAAATATTTTAATATTTATTATTACATGTATAAAATAATACTCGTTATTAATCTAATATTTTAATAATTATAAAATTATAAATATGTCTGATAATAATAAATCAGATAATAATGAGTGTATAAATAATAATAATGATGAATCGGTTAATGAAGAATTTAATATGAATGACTTAGAAAATTTAAATTTAAACAGTATTAATCCAGATGATATAAATAAAATATTAAATAATTTAGGTGATGGTGAAAATAATTTAGATTCATTGATAAATAATTTTACTAAGGGTAATATGGGGTCACTTTTTCAAAATTTAGGTGATATTATGTCTACAAATAAAAATACAAACAATAATTCAGATAATTCTAAGTTAAATGAAGATGATTCAACTGATGAATTTGACATAAATGAGAATAATTTACATGATGAATGTGATGATGAATTAGAATTAAATTTAGATAAATTTTTTATATCAAGTACTGGTAAAAATATATGTGATGTTTTATTAGAAGTAAAATCTGAGTTACAAAATATTAATGAATCTGTCAAAAAAACTTTAGAACATAAATAAATAAATAAATAAATAAATAAATAAAATTTACTAAATTAATAAATAAATTCTATTATATAATATATGAATAATAATTCACCATTAATAAATACTTTAATAGCTTATTTATTTATAATGTATTTATTATTTATAAATAATCCTAACATAAATAATGAAATATTTGTTGTATTACCTTTAATAATATATTGTTTTTTTGTTTTTACTTCTAATAAGAACTAATAAAAACTAATAAACTAATAAGACTAATAAAATAAAAATATAATATAAAATTGATATTTTTTTTTGTTGATTAAATAAATAGGTCTATGAATAAGTCAAATAATGGATATTTACATATTATATTTGGACCTATGTTTTCTGGAAAATCAACATCATTATTAAATCAAATTAATTGCCTTAAAATTTATAAGAAAAATATACTTGTTATTAATTCTATTAAGGATTCAAGAGTTGAAAATAATAAAATTAAGACACATGATGGTTTAAAATATGATGCTTATAAAGTAAATGAATTAGAAAAAGAATTAATAGAAGAAATATTAGATAAACATTATGATACAATATGTATTGATGAAGCACAGTTTTTTACCAACTTAGAATATTTTGTAAAAGATTTATTAAATTATAATATACATGTTGTTGTTGCTGGATTAAACGGTGATACCAATCAAGAAAAATTTGGATATATATATGATTTAATACCATTTGCAAATAAAATAACTAAGTTATCTGGTATATGTACAATTTGTAATGATGGAACACCAGGAGATTTTACAAGTTTAAAAAAAAATATTATTAAAGATAATCAAATTAAAGTTGGTGATAATGATATATATATGTGTGTATGTAGAAAACATATTCTGAATAATAATAAATAAAAATAAATAAAAATAATAAAAATAAATAAAAATAATAAAAATAAATAAAAATAAATAAAAATAATAAAAATAAATAAAAATAAATAAAAATAATAAAAATAAATAAAAATAAATAAAAATAATAAAAATAAATAAAAATAATAAAAGTAAATAATAGACTTAAAATTAAATTAATAATATTATTTAATGTGCGGAATACTATTTTATCAAGGATCTATTGATTTATCAATAAAAAATATAAATAATGCTATAAAATTATTAAATCTTCGTGGTCCCGATAATAATATTTATAAAGCAATTAGTAAATCAAAACATATGGGATTTGCACGTCTATCTATTAATGATGTATCTAGTAATGGAGATCAACCATTAATTAAAGATGATAATTATTTTTTAATATGTAATGGAGAAATTTATAATCATAAAGAATTAAAAGAAGAAAATGATTTTACTACTCAATCAAATAGTGATTGTGAAATTATTATTCATATGTATGAAAAATATGGTATTGAGCAAACATTAAAAAGTTTAGATGGTGTATTTGCCTTTGTATTATATGATAAAGTTTTAGATAAGACATATATAGCACGTGATCCATATGGAGTTAGACCACTATTTGTTGGATTTACTCAAAATAATGAAATTTGTATTTGTTCCGAAATTAAACCTATTTCTAATCTTTGTAAAGATATAATACCATTTCAAATCGGAAGTTATTTAGATTTACAAACAAATACTAACGAGTTAGATTATAAATCTTATCATAATTATGATTTTCCTTTTAATAATGATGATGAAACTACAATAAAAACAAATATTAGAAAACTATTTATTAAAGCAGTTAATAAAAGACTAATGACAGACCGTCCTATTGGTTGTTTATTAAGTGGTGGTCTTGATAGTAGTCTTGTATCTGCTTTAGTTGCCCGTAATTACGAACCATATAAATTAAATACTTTTTCAATTGGTATGAAGGGTTCTACCGATTTATATTATGCTAATTTAGCTGCAAAACATATTAAAAGTAATCATCATAATATTGAATTAACAAATGAAGATTTTTTAAATGCAATTGAGGAAACTATTTATATGATTGAGAGTTATGATATTACTACTGTACGTGCTTCAGTTGGTAATTATTTAGTTGGTAAATATATTAAAAATACAACAGATTGTAAAGTAATTTATAATGGAGACGGTTCAGAAGAAATTATGGGTAGTTATTTATGGTTATCAAATATAGATAATGAGAATGATTTTTATATTGAAAATCATAAACTATTAACGGAGATTAGTTATTTTGATGTATTACGTTCAGATCGTTCTATATCAGATAATGGTTTAGAACCACGTGTTCCATTTTTAGATAAGACATTTGTAGATTATGTGATGAGTATTCCTGCAAAATATAAAATGTTTGGAAATGGTGTGATTGAAAAAAAAATACTAAGAGAAGCATTTGAATCTATGGATTTACTACCAAATGAGGTACTGTTTAGAAAAAAGGAGGCATTTTCAGATGGTGTTAGTTCTCAAGATAAATCATGGTTTACAATTATTCAAGAACATTTAGAAACACAAATTAGTGATGAAGAATTTAAAATGCAAAAAGAAAAATATATTCATAATACACCTAAAACTAAAGAAGCATTATATTATAGAAATATATTTGAAAAATATTTTGCAGGTCATAGTAATATTATTCCACATTTTTGGATGCCTAATCCTAAATGGTGTAATGTTAGTGATCCATCGGCACGTGTATTAAATAATTATTCAAAATAAATTATAATTTTTGTATATAATATCTTATTTTTTATATTTTTTTAATAATTTAGTCATTCCACCAGGAGGTAAAGGTTGATTTTGCATCATATTAAATAAATCTTTATCATAATCGCTTATTTTTTCATTATTTGCTTTTTTTTTTAATATATCTTTCATCCATGGATTAGATTTTATTTGTTGTAATAAAGTAGACTTTTTATTTTTTTTAACTGATTTCTTTTTAACTGATTTCTTTTTAACTGATTTCTTTTTAGCTGATTTCTTTTTATCTGACTTGTTTTTAGCTGATTTCTTTTTAGCTGATTTGTTTTTAGCTGATTTCTTTTTAGCTGATTTCTTTTTAGCTGATTTCTTTTTAGTTGACTTATTTTTAACTGATTTCTTTTTAGCTGATTTCTTTTTAGCTGATTTCTTTTTAGCTGATTTCTTTTTAGCTGATTTCTTTTTAGCTGATTTCTTTTTAGCTGATTTCTTTTTAGATTTATCTGAAGTAATTTTTACCCATCTTTTTGTACCTGTTTTGGTTGCTTTAACTTCCCATATATTTCCATCAAGACCTTTTATGCGATGCCCTATATTTTCTCCACGCGCGCAGAGACCTAAACCTTTAGGAGAAGGTTCAATTCCTTTATATGTTCCTGTATCAAAGTTTTGACACTTAGGCATTATATATATATATATATATGATATAAAAAAAAAATTATATTTAATTAATTGAATAATTTAAAGTTACTTCATAATATTTTCAACTAGTTGATTTTTATATTCTTCAGAATATGAATCAGATTCTAATTTTTGCATAATATCTTCAGGATCATAACCTTTATCTCTAATAACATTCATAAAATTATTTAGCATATCAGGTGTAATATTTGTATCATTATTATTTTTTAACATTTTAGCTTGTTCATATTGTTTTTTATAGTCTTCAATAATAAGTTTACGTTCTGAACCTTTCTTACCATATAGTGGGTCCTTTTTTCTACTAAATTTATTGTCAATAATATTCTTTTTATTTTTTTTTTCTTCTTTAAGAAATGTTTTAGTCTTATCGCTATTAATTTTTAATGTATTGTCAATTTCTTTAACTTTTTTCTTATTACTTGATTTAGAATTATCTTCAATCCATGCAGTTAGTTCATCAATAGAGGAATCATGTTTTGGTTGCTTAGATGGCATAGTTATATATAAAAATACTAAAATCAATTTTAAATATTTTATATAAAATATAATTAATATTTAAATAAATAAAAATATAAATAA
>JGI20151J14362_10002155_pt1 | contig 13973 bp, 12 predicted proteins | sample COG_01_FD_14362 | JGI IMG/M metagenome (IMG submission 14362)
GACATGTCTGGTAACTGTCCTACAGCTCTTGACCCATCTGATTACGCTGGTCGTGATGCAGTTATTGCAGATCCAAATTGCTACATCCTTAACCAAGCTGCACCTGGTGGTTATACTCCACGATTTGTGGGCAATATCACTGACTCATCTTTCACGATGGGTAGAAGCGGAGAGCTTGCAGCTGGACCATTGGCTGGAACTTCTTTTGATATCAGCGGATCGGTTGGTCGTAACGAAGCGTCTTTTGGATTGAACAACACGTTCAACCCGTCCATGGGTCCTGACTCACCACGTAACTTCGAAACTGGTAGCTACATTCAGTTAGCTAAGACCTTTAACGTTGATATGTCTAAAGAATACGGCTCTACTAGCGTTGCTTACGGTTATGAGTGGAGAGAGACTACTTTCTCCGTTATTTCAGGAGAAGAATCTTCTTGGGTAGCAGGCCCTTATGCAATTCAAGGATTCAACGTAGGCTCTCACGGTTTTGCCGGTTTCTCACCAGATTCTGCCGGTGCGTTCTCACGTCGTAACTATGCGGTCTATGGTGACGTTTCAAACCAAGTATCTGACGATTTGTTAGTTCAAGGTGCCATTCGTTACGAAGACTACAGTAGTGGCCTTGATACAACGAACTATAAGTTAGCGTTCAACTACCAGTTGACTGATGATCTTGCTCTTCGTGGATCGCACAGTACAGGTTTCCGTGCACCTACTCAGGGTCAGGCCAACGTTGTAAACACTCAGACTACTCTTGTTGATGGTCAGTTAACCCAGGCTCAAACTCTTCCAGGGTTCAAGCTAGGAGCTGAGCAGCTTCAACCTGAAGAATCTACGAGCTTTGCATTTGGTATCGTAGCCACTTTAGGTGAAGTAGAACTAACAGCTGACTGGTTCAACATTGAAGTCGACGATCGTATCGGACTAACCAGTAACGCAGCTCCAACGGATGCACAGCGTGCCGCGATGACTGCTGCTGGCATTCCTAATGCTGAGCTAATTGGTGAAGTGAACTACTTTACTAACGACTTCAACACTGAGACCTCAGGATTAGACATTGTTGCTACTTACAGTGCTGACCTGATGGGTGGAAGTACTGACTTTAGTGCGGCTTATAACTACACTGATACCGAAGTGTCAGACCAAGGTAATGTGACTAGTGATAGCAAAGTGAAGCGTTTGGAAGAAGGTCTTCCTAACCATCGCGCAACTTTCACCATGGACCAACAGTGGGAAAATGTTAGTGCATTTGTAAGAGCCAACTATTTTGGCGAGTATTACGCAGTGCATGCTGACTGGTTTGGTACTAATGCTGATTCAGCAATGACAGTTGACGTAGAAGTTACTTATGACATAAGCGATAACTTCAACGTTTCTGTTGGTGCTCAGAATATCTTCGATCAAGAAGCAGAGAAGATTGATGGTTCAGCAGGTGCAGTGGCAGAAGGTGTCCCGGGTAATGTTCTTGGCGCTATCTACTATGAGACTTCGCCAATGGGTATTGAAGGTGCTTTCTGGTACGTTAGTGCTGGCTACAACTTCTAAAACTCAGTTAATGAGTTCATAGAAAATTAAGTTTGATATGTATTCAGACTTAACCGCTACAAGAAAAAGGGATGCCAACTGGCATCCCTTTTTTTATGCCCAACTTTAATATAGCTCTCCATCTCAGCTCTTAGATCTCAGCTCTTAGATCTTAGATCTTAGATCTTAGATCTTGCAGCAATGATGTCTAACTGCTTTTGAAAGGCAAAACTCAATGAGAATATACTAACTACACTAGCTATCACTATGAGCTTCTGAATTGTAGCCTGCCTGACCATTTCATCTAAACTGTCAAAAGGATTTCCAGCTAATAACTGGTAACCAACATAGGCAACAACACAGAGCAAGTATCCAGCTGTGACCCAAGCGAAGCGGTTATCTACTTCGCTTCGTAGTAAAACGATCAAATACAGCAACGCAGCGGGCACTAATAATCTAAATGCGTTGACAGCAAAAAACACATGTAAATCAAGGTAGAGGTCATAGGGCGTCAAACCAACACCCGCAAAAAAAACAGTTCCTACAAAAAAGAACAAAGAACCGACAAACGAAAGCCGTGTATTAATATGGTCATCGCGAAATAAAGCACGTATATAAAGAAAAGCTACTCCCACCGCCGAGAAAAAAAACATCGACATATTGAAGAAAAATCCTGAAATAAAATTCACCTCGTCTGAATGTGAATGATATCCCCCAAGATCACTTAAAAAATTGTGAGTAAAAGAATAGCCTGCCTGAGCTGGGTTATGTATGTTACCTCCAGGATAAAAATACATTCCCAGACAAACTGAGAGTATAAAAAACACTGAGACAAAGCGTAAAACTCGCACTGGCCAAAAATTATTCATCAAGTTAACTCCTAGTTACAAGCTGTTTAGACTAACAGAGGGTTGTAGATTATTCAGCAAAGATACAAACCTGACTTGCTTTTTTCGCGTAAATGATAATAATAACCGTTCTCATATAGATGTGCTCCAAAAAGGACTCTTTCATGCAACGTTCTACCTCGTTATTTCATACCATTATTACCACAATAGTTGTTAGCCTAGTAGGTATTGCGCCAATAGAGTCAATAATTGCAGATGAAGTAAACATTTATTCGGCTCGGCAAGAGTCATTGATAAAACCTCTTTTAGACCGGTTTACTCAGAAGACTGGCATCAACGTAAATATGGTTACAAGTAAAGGTGACGCCCTACTTACAAGATTAAGAAGCGAAGGAATGAACTCTCCAGCAGATTTACTATTAACCGTTGATGCCGGGCGACTTTATCGAGCCCAAGAAGCTGGGGTACTTCAAGCAGTCGAATCTTTTGATCTGAATAATAAAATTCCGATTCATCTTCGTAGCTTAGATGGTCAGTGGTACGGACTGAGCGTTCGTGCAAGGGTTTTGGTTTATGCCAAAGATCGAGTACAACCTAGTGAACTTAGTAGCTACGAGGCACTTTCAGAACCAACTTGGAAAGGCAGAGTTTGTATTCGTTCGTCCAGTAATATTTACAATCAATCACTGGTAGCCGGCATGATCGCCTCTCAAGGAATGGCAGATACTGAGACTTGGCTTGCGGGGTTAGTGAGTAACTTCGCCCGCCCGCCAGCGGGTGGGGATAGAGATCAAATCAAATCCGTTGCTGCCGGACAATGTGATGTGGCAATCGTCAATAGCTACTATCTGGGAGCAATGATCTCATCCAGTGACAAAACTCAACAAGATGCGGCAAGTAAGGTAGCTCTATTCTGGCCCAATCAAAAAGGTCGCGGTACTCATATCAATATCTCTGGTATCGGGGTCACCCGAGCCGCAAAGAATATCGAGTCAGCGAAACAGCTTATCAGTTTCTTGGCATCTGATGAGAGTCAACAATGGTACGCGGATCGCAACAATGAGTTTCCGGTACGAGATGCTGTACAAGTCAGTAGTACTCTGGAATCGTGGGGTTCGTTTAAGGCAGACACCATTAACGTCACTGAATTAGGACGTAACAATGCTGAGGCTATTAAAGCCATGGATCGTGCGGGTTGGAAATAAACTCCCGAATGCCATCCTTGAACTCCACTGGACAGCCTACAGGTCACGGTTGGCGCACAAGTTTATTAATTGTCACAGCAATTATTGCATTGCCGATGTTAGTTATATTTGCCAGCCTGTTACTACCGTTTTCAACCGCCTGGCAACACCTTTTCGAAACCGTGCTAACGGACTATGTAACAAATTCTCTGATTCTAATGATTGGTGTTGGCGTTGGCACTTTACTACTAGGCGTAAGTGCCGCTTGGCTCACGGGCATGTGTGATTTTCCAGGGCGTAAGATTCTCTCATGGGCTTTTTTACTACCCATGGCTATGCCAGCCTACATTATTGCTTACACTTACACAGGGATATTAGACTTCTCTGGGCCCATTCAGAGTCTTCTGAGGGGAATCTTTGATTGGCAGTATGGAGACTACTATTTTCCTCAAGTAAGGTCTCTCAGCGGCGCTATTTGCATGCTTTCATTAGTACTTTATCCTTACGTCTACATGCTAGTCAGAGTCGCCTTTATTGAACAGTCAACCGCAGTTCTCGAGGNCAGTCGTAATCTAGGAAAGAGACCTTGGGAAACTCTCTTTCAAGTAGCTATCCCAATGGCCCGCCCAGCCATTGTCGCTGGGGTTAGCCTGGCGCTGATGGAAACCCTCGCCGACTATGGAACAGTCGCTTATTTCGGTGTTAATGCCTTTACCACAGGCATTTTTAGAACTTGGTATGGCCTCGGAGATCTGACTACCGCCGCTCAATTATGTGCATTCTTAATGTTATTTGTATTTGCTCTTATTCTGGCGGAGCGATGGTCTCGGCAACGACTTCGATTCCATCATGATTCCGCACAAAAAAAAATGGCTCGTATGCAACTTAAGGGTTGGCGCGCAACACTGGCGTTATCGATTGGGATTCTAATTGTTTCTCTCGGGTTCATTATCCCTGCAGGGCAGTTGGCTCTTTGGGCAGCAACCCGTTTGCAGGAAAACTTCAACGGAGACTTTTTAAGCCTACTCTTTAATAGTTTTGCTCTCGCATCGCTGGCATCTCTTTGTTGCTTAATAATCGCAATATTTTTAGCCTACACAAAAAGAGTCTTCAATTCACGATTGGAGCTTGGCGCTGTAGGAGTTGCCAGCCTTGGATATGCAGTTCCGGGTACGGTCATTGCGGTTGGTGTGCTAATCCCAATCGCTTGGCTCGATAATCAAATCGATTTTCTCAGTAAAGCATGGTTTAACTACCCCACCGGGCTTTTGTTAAGCAGCACCATAGGAATCCTAGTGTTTGCCTATGTCATTAGATTCTTGTCTGTTGCTCTCAATACCGTAGATTCTGGGTTGACCGCCATCAAGCCCAGTATCGACGAGTCAGCTCGTTCTTTGGGCGCAACACCCGCCAGGGTCCTCAGCCGTGTCCATTTGCCGATACTGCGAACTAGCCTGCTTACCGCGCTTTTATTAGTCTTCGTAGAGGTGTTAAAAGAACTACCGACCACGCTAATCTTGAGACCATTCAATTTTAATACGCTGGCGGTTCGAACTTATGAGCTCGCCTCTGATGAGCGCTTAATTGATGCAGCACTTCCCGCGCTCGCAATTGTTATAATTGGACTGTTGCCGGTACTACTAATCACTAAAAGTATTCTTAATGAGCGCTCGACCAATGAATAACCAATTAATCTTAGATCAAGTAACCGTCAAGTATGGAGCCATGGCCGCGGTTTCTGATGCTACTTTTTCTTTAGCAGAGGGTGAAATTGGCTGTCTACTAGGACCCTCTGGATGCGGTAAAACTACCTTGCTAAGAGCCATTGCCGGGTTCGAGTCTGTGTCGACAGGTAGTATCAGTCTGCATGGAGAATTTATCAGCACACCAAAACACACCAAAGCTCCGGAAGATAGAGCTGTGGGTATGGTATTTCAAGATTTTGCTCTCTTCCCGCACCTAAATGTTAATAAGAACATTGGTTTTGGCCTCAACAATCTTTCAGGTAAAGAAAAAAACCTACGTATTACTGAAATGTTGGAGCTTGTTGGTCTAGCAAGTGTCGCAGAACGCTTCCCTCATGAGTTATCCGGCGGACAACGACAGCGAATTGCTCTGGCAAGAGCATTAGCTCCAAATCCACAAATTTTGTTGCTCGATGAGCCGTTTTCTAACCTAGATGCGGAACTTCGAACTCAGTTAGCGGCTGAAGTGAGATCGCTGTTAAAGAAAAACAAGGTCACTGCGCTCATGGTCACCCATGACCAAGATGAGGCCTTCGCTATGGCGGATAAGATTGCACTGCTCAATGCTGGGAATGTTGTGCAAGTAGATACCCCATATAAGTTGTACCACAAACCAGGCAGTCTATTTGCAGCGGACTTTATTGGAAAAGGTGCCGTTATCAACGTGGGTATTGATGCAGCAGGCTTATTGGGAAATAACCTGGGTAGCCTGTCTCTTAACACGCTCCCTGAAGACTTCGGCAACACCGTTAAATTACTAGTACGACCTGATGATATTGCATATGACGATACGTCCGATACGAAGCTAGAAATTGTTTCTAAATCTTTCCTCGGACCTAACTACCTTTATGAATTAGCTCTGAACGATGGTCAACTTGTACCCTGCTTAACTCACAGTCACGTTGATATTGCAGTTGGTGATGAACTTCCCGTGCAATTTGATCTGCGGCACGTCGTCATTTTCAACTCTGACTAACTATTTTTGTTGGCATTTCTGGTCTCTTTTGCGCTTCTTTAAAGCGGCTAGCTGCCATTCTGGCAACTTTACTCGAGTATCATAATCAGCGTCTTCGTCATACTCAGACATATCCTCTGACACTACTCTATTGAGCTTGCTCAAGGCCGACCTAAACCATCCCTTTGAAGTTGTTTTATCTGACATAAATGTGAAAGCCTCCAGCGAGCTGAATAATCTTTGTTCTCAGGAGTGAGGGACGCTAAAGGTGTTGACCAATACCACACCGCCAACAATTAGAAATAAACCAAGAATTGCTGGCCACTTGAGTAAGTCTCCATAAAGGACGTACGACATGATGGCTACTAAGAACACGCCTACTCCACTCCACGTAGCATAAACCACCGACAGGGGTATAACCTTCACCGCGTGTGTTAAAAGATAAAAGGAGGACGCCAAAAGAATGGCTAAAGTAACAGTCGGAATAGGTTTTGAAAAGTTCTGACTCAGCGGGAGCATGAGTGTTCCCGCGACCTCTAAAATAATAGCTCCCATCAAAAATAGATAACTTGTCACGTCTCACATCCTTCAATACGAATAGATTAACTGAATTCAAGCCTAACGCACCAATTACTAATCAAGCAAGCAATAAAGAAGCAGCCAGATTTTAAGAAATAAGGTTTCTTGCTTGATTGCCTACAAAGTTATTTCATAACCTAGGATAAACGACCAGTTACTCTCCATTTGCAAACCTCGCTATTTTTACCCATTTACTTATCACTCTGTTGGTACTCTGAAAATTAACATATAGTCTACTATGCAAGCTCTAAATGCATATCTTTAAGGTGGCACCATAACAGTGGCTACCAGATTTGATAGATTTTTTAGCGCAAAAATACGTTCGCAATCAGACTTTAAAATGTTACCTTATCGGAAGACTGTGTTTAAGCAGTACATCAATAAATCACCCTAACGACTCCGTGTACATTTTGTAGAGCTTTTCCTATGGTAAACAAACTATCTCATTTAATGGGCATCCTCATTACTGTCCCTGCCCTACTAGGTTGCCAGCCTTCTTTTAATCCAAGTCCGACAGACTTAAATACCACACCAAAGAAGTCCTTTAGTACCGCGGCTGTTGCGATATCTGACAGCTATGGTGCAGAAATTGCTGAAAATATTCTTAACTCAGGAGGCAATGCGGTTGATGCGGCTGTAGCTGCTGGCTTTGCTCTGGCAGTCACATTTATTGATGCAGGGAACATTGGTGGCGGTGGCTTCATGACTATCAAGATAGATCAGGAAGTTGCATTTCTTGATTATCGCGAAAAAGCGCCACTAACCGCTCACAAGAATATGTATCTTAATGATCAAGGCGATGTTATCGACAATATAACCTTGATCGGGGGCCAAGCAGCCGGAGTACCCGGAACGGTGGCAGGCTTTTGGGAAGCTCACCAAAGATTTGGTCAGTTGCCATGGAAGGACCTCATTCAACCAGCCATAGAGCTGGCTGACAAAGGTTTTATGCCTGCGCCAATACTTGTGGAAAGTATTCTTAGTATGGAGCAGCGTTTTGAGGGTAGAACAAACTTCAATGACTACTTTAACTCCATCAGTTCTGATAGCTTATTTAGGCAACCAGAGCTTGCTAACACACTTCGGCGTATAGCTGAATTCGGTGCTGATGATTTTTATCGTGGAGAAACTGCTGCGCTTATTGTCCAGCAAATGGAAAAGAGCAACGGTCTTATTTCTTTAGAGGATTTGGACGCATATGCCGCCGTATGGCGTGCCCCCGTGCGAGCTGGGTGGCGTGATTATGAAATCATATCTGCCCCCCCTCCCAGCTCCGGAGGCTTTGCAATCGTTCAGTTGTTGAAAATGAAGGATTATCTCTCCGAGCTCTTTGAGGGTGTTGAGCACAACTCAGCTCAATATATTCATCTTGTCGCTGAGATAGAAAAGAGAGTGTTTGCAGATCGTGCCGAATATCTTGGTGATCCTGATTTTTTTGATATTGATATTGATGCTCTGATTGATGATGATTATTTAGCTAGGAGAGCCGCAGAGGTAAACCCAAAAGCCATCTCGGTCTTAGATAGTGTTAACCCAGGATTAGAATCGCCCAATACAACCCATTACTCATTGTTGATCAATGGGGCAATGCTGTTTCTAACACCTATACTATTAATTGGGATTATGGCAGTGGCGTGGTGGTCGGTGGTGCAGGTTTTTTACTCAATAATGAAATGGATGACTTTAGTGCCAAACCCGGAACACCAAATATTTACGGTGTAGTGGGCAGCGTAGCTAATGAAATTCAGCCAGGAAAACGCATGCTGTCATCAATGTCTCCAACTATCGTTCTGAAGGGTGGAGAGGTTGAGATGGTTCTTGGTACCCCTGGCGGTTCAACTATTTTTACCACTGTGTTTCAGGTGATTACCAACATCGTAGATTTTGGCATGTCTGTTGAAGAAGCAATTGGCATTGCTCGGTTTCATCATCAGTTAGTGCCACCAGATCTCATCACATACAGCGGGTTCACCATTGGCCAGTATCTTCCAAAAGCGACTGTTGCAGGTCTTTTAGAGAGGGGATATCGGTCGGAACCTCACTCATTTGAGTATGGGGATGTTCAAATAATTATGAGAAGTGGTGACTCTTGGATCGCAGCCTCAGATCCGCGCGATAGAGGACAGTCTCGAGTTTTTGAAGTAACAACAAAAACCCGAGACCGTTAGCAGTGTGGCAACCTTTTACAAGGTTAGTTGAACCCTCACTCCTATGTTTCGCCCTGGCAGAGGCACTTCTTTCTTGACGAATGAAGAGTGGTTTCTAGCTACTTCATCAAGTAGATTCTTTGCAAAGAAAGAAAGTCTCGCTGTTCGTTGTCCACCGATATCAAATGTTTTTACTGCGTTGAAATCCAACATTGTAAAAGCACTGGTAACAGTTTCATTGGTACCAATATCTGTCTGAGATTCGACGTCCTTTAAATCAAGATTTAGCTCAAAATCATTTGCGGCATAAGAAATCCCATAAATGTTGCGATCAGGAGTCATGCGTGGAATGTTGCTCTCATCTCGAAAATCTCCAGTGACTGAATCACGGCCAAATGTCAGAGTAAGGTCACCATTACCCAACTCAATAACGGTACCCAGTTCAAATTCATAGCCAATGAAGTCAGCATCCTGCTGCCGATAATTCGCTAGGATTAAACCACCATGATCATGTTCTTCTTCATGGTCTTCATGCTCTTCTTCAGTTTCGTCCTCAAGGTAAATGTAATTGCTGACATGATTTTGAAATAGAGTGAAAGCGCCAAAAACTCCTGCATATTCATAGCCTAAGGTTATGTCAAAGTTTGTTGCCCGCTCAGCCTCTAAATCAGGGTTACCCACCTCAAACCTTCCAGTAGCCAGATGCGGTCCATTCATGAACAGCTCAACTGCTGAAGGGGCTCGTTGAACAATACCGCTGGTGACATTTAGCTCAAACTTGTCATTGATCTCTTTGCCCAAGCTTACCGCAAGACTTGTACTATTGAAGTCCTTTGTAAAAGCGGTTGGTTCTTCATCATCGTCGTGATCATCGTGATCGTCATGGTCATCATGGTCGTCATGGTCGTCATGGTCGTCATGGCTAACTGAGCCTTTCCGGCGAGTCCTGTCGTGTCTAATACCAAAGTCTAAATGAAATAAATCAACTTCTTTACTCACGTAGTACCCTAGTGTCATTTCTTCAGAGGCTGTTGGATTCATGAACGCCTCTTCACCCACGATGGCCGTATCTTCCTCTACAAAATTAACTGCAATTTTTTGTAGAATTTCGCTATTTGATAAATCAAAAATAGCACCATACTCACGAGCGTCATTGGAGAACACTGTAGGTCCCTCTTCATGATGCTCTTCTCCCTCATGCTCTTCTCCTTCGTGCTCTTCTTCCGCGTGTTGCTCGGTTAATGAGTAGTCTGTGTCTCGAAGGAAATAGTCGACCTTTTTCAACTTGCTATTATTAACGACATAAGAACCTTCTAAATTGACTACGTCTGAATCGGTCGTTGAGAAGATTCTTTCACCCTCATGCTCATCTCCATGCTCATCTCCATGCTCATCTCCATGCTCATCTCCATGCTCATCTCCATGCTCATCTCCATGCTCATCTCCATGCTCACCATGAAAAGGGATGCCATAAATACTTTCAACACTATTGACCGACACTCCAAAGTAGCCCCAATCGCCTGTCTTCGATACTCCAAATTTCAAAGCTTTATTTTCAAAATCAGAGTTAGCTAGGAAGCCTTCATCCTCTTCATGGTCATCGTGATCTTCGTCATGATCCTCATCGTGATCCTCTTCATGGAGAATAGCCCCGCTTGGAATATCAAAATTATCAAACTGAGAATTTTTATATCCAAGACTGATATTTAAACCACCGATATTATTTTGATAGGACAAATTATGCCCGTCGCCATCATTAACAGATTGCGCTTCAAGGCCAATCTTTAGTGCCGAGTCAGAAAAATCGTCTCGAGCAATAGTGTTATCAACCACATTGATAATGCCACCGATGGTGCCGTTAGCATAAAGTAGAGATGATGGACCTCTCACGACCTCAATCTGCTGGATGTTATTCAAGTCAACATCATTTACATGGTCAGCGCCAATTCCGGCAACATCCCGCACAACCATGCCATTATTGAGGACTTTTACACGATTTCCAGACATACCACGAATAATTGGCTGGCCAACACCTGAACCGTAATCTGCCGAGGAAACCCCTAGCAAGCCGTCCAAGGACTCCCCTAAACTCTGAGTAGCTGTCGTTTCAATATCCTCGCCAGTTACAACATGAAGTGGATTTTCGATATCACTCAAGGTTTGATCAATTAAAGAAGACGTGATGATCACTTCTTCTATCTCATTTGCAATTGTATTAACACTTAGTAGGGTGCTCGCCATTACGGCAGCACAAATACGCGGGTTCATAGAACCTCCTGAAAAAATTTAAATTTAATGTAATTAGTTGAAATTAAATCTAAAGTTTAGGCGGAGCTCGAGAGAGGTAGTCAGAGAATCGGGAACTTAAAGCCGCAGAGATGTGCGACATGGATAAATGTTCTACAGAAGGCAGAACAGAAAATAAAGCCCTGACCTGAGAAACTAAAGTGCCTTTGAACACATGACAGGTGTCACACTCAACTTGAGCTGACGTTTGGGCTGAAACGGTATGGGTAGCATCGTGAGCTAAATTATTGCCCACAAACAGAACTGCAACCAGAAGTAGCAGCGCAGAGTACTTATTGAGTTTGGAATCTAACACAACTGAAACCCTTAAAAACACCGTTAGGCATATGCAGATTTGAGACTATAGATTATTTTCTGAGAATTTCAAACTTTTATAGCGTGACCGAATAACTTTTTTGACCCAATCAGCGGCAATGTCCCGAAATAAAAGTTTCTGCGCAAGCAAAAATACGTTGTTTGCGCTCTTTATTCATATTTTCAAGGGTTTTGCGCATAAAAGACAATCTTGGATTGTTCTTTAGCACCCCCATGTGCCGGCTAACAAATCGCCAATATAAACCGTCGACAACATTGCACCAGTCACCCTTTTTATAATCGCTCATTTTTATAATATAGTTTGACCCACAGATGTATGGCTTGGTAGCAAATATACCCCCATCAGCGAAGGTACCCATTCCAAAGACATTTGGCGTCATTACCCACTCAGAGGAATCTACGTACATCTCCATGAACCAACGGTAAACATTCTTAGGGTGAACTTCACAAAGGGTCATTAAATTGGATATGACCATCAACCGATTTATGTGGTGGGTATAACCATAGCGGTCGGAGAAGTTAATCGCATCATCCAAGGGTGGAATCCCTGTCTCACCAGAATACCAGCTTGGATTCAATGCATTCGAAAAGTTAAAGAAGTTGCTCTGTAATTGTGTCTCGCCATGATGTTGGTAGACCCCTCGAATAAACTCCCGCCAGCCAACGATTTGCCGCAAAAACCCTTCAACCGAGTTAAGGGGAACGTCATTTTTCTCAGTGTATGCCAGCACCTTGTCAATAATGTCTCGAGGGGTAATTAACCCCATATTTAAACCAGGGCTAATTGCACTGTGAAACATAAAGGTATCATTCTGCAAAATAGCATCTTCATAAATACCAAAATTTTCAAACTTAACCTGCAAAAAGTAATCGATATTATTGAGGGCATCAGCACGAGTCAGCGGCATCCACACATCATCTATTTGGCCGGGATGGTCAGGGAATGTTTGCTCAATGATGAGTTTTAACGGTTCGACATATTGAGATTTAGTGGGCTTGTAAGAATCAGGTAACGTGAGGCCTTTTGGGATTTTCTTGCGATTATCTTCATCAAACGACCACTTACCCCCAAGTGGTTTTTGGTCTTCGTCCATCAGCAAGTCCAGCTTTTTGCGCACCTCTTTATAAAAGTTGCCCATGCGCAACACCTTAGACTTACCTGTAAACCTCAGGAATTCCTCACGGTCTAATAAAAACATTGGTGAGGGCAAAACAGTTAAGGGTAAATTTTGTTGCTGTGCAAAGTTATGTATTCTCGTCTCAAAGTCTTTATCTTCGATTTCAAACACTTTCAGGGATGTGATGCCATTCTCCGCAACACAGGTCGCTAACTTTTCTTCATAGGTTTGACCAAAAGTCTCATGCTCAATTTCTAGGTACTCCACCATACAATCTGCTGCAAGAAGCTCGTCCCGCTTTTCACGCATTGCAGCTAAAAACATAAGTATTTTTAGCTTGTGATGTTTTTCATAGGTGCACAGGCCAAGGTCCTCTGCCATGAAAACAAAGTTGGTCCCGGCCCTTTGAATACTTTCCACAGGAAATAACTGGTTGCCCAGTATTAAAAGCAAACTCTTTTCTGCCATGATAATTTTAGACCTTATATTGCAAATGAAGATTGCGCGAGCGATGAGATTTACTCTACGTTTATTATTAATACTAGATATAAGGCGTTTTAAGATCATTAAAACGACTAATCAATTGATCTCAGAAAAGGATCAGAACCGACAATAAAGACTGTCGCGAAAATTTATAATCGAAAATCGAGAATGCAAAATCAGATAATTAAGGTCTGTATACTTTTGAAGACCATCAGTATGGTCACAACCCCATGATACTTCATGGGGCATTTTGGTGAATCTGCTATTTGAAATTAACTTTGTTAATAATCTGGCTATCTACCATCTTTCGAATGTCTTCATAGCCCTTTGAGATTTCGTCGATCTCTTCATTCTCATCGCCGTGTCGCTTCATCCATTCTTTATTTACAGCCTTATATTTTTCTTCGCTTGGCTGCATAGCCGCCATATTTTTATACGTAATAGTTAACCAAACATTAGGACTGTTGGCACTGTCAGAGGTGTAAACCGAGTAATCAACGATATAACCAAGCTCCTTCTGTATCTCCATACCACGAACCCAAGTTCTTTTTAGCTTTACTAAATAATCGTCTAAATAGTTTGGTTCTACTGACACAACAGTTAACTGAACATGCTCTTCGCTAGGCGCATAGTCCTCATAGACTTCTGCAAAACTAGAAAAAGCGAAACAGACCATTGCAATCACAAATACATTTTTCATAAAGCTCTCCTTGATATAGTTGAGCGTTAATAATAATTACTCTTATGCACAAATGAAAGACTTAATCA
>JGI20151J14362_10002158_pt1 | contig 13956 bp, 7 predicted proteins | sample COG_01_FD_14362 | JGI IMG/M metagenome (IMG submission 14362)
AGGACAAGGTAGGGCCCGTGAGCGAGCAGACCGGGTACCGGTACCAGGATCTCCAAGATGTCATCGACGCAGCAGAGGCGGACCCGCGCGTGGAGACTCGCGACGCGCTCATACAAAAGTACGGAGCCTTCGGCGAGGGCGGCGGCGCTGCGAACGATACGACGGGCGAGGACGGCGAGGATCCGGACGCGGATAAAGATCAGCCCTCACCGCTGAGCTTCCTCTACGGCGTCGACGAGAGCGCGGCGGATCTGAACAAAAGGCTCATCTGCCGGCGAGGGTGCGTGGACCCGCTCATGGACGTGAACCTGGTGTGGTGCGCGGGCGTCGTCAACTACAACTTCTGCAACCGAACGATAACGGGGCCCAAAGAAGTCAGCGTGTTGAACATGGAATCCGGCGCCATCGCCGCGTACATGTCCCTCTCGAGAAAGACGCCCACCGCCGACTCGGTGTGCAAGCAATCGCTTCGAGCGTGGATGTGCTACGAGTTCTTCAACAGGTGCAACGCGGACGGCACGCAGTTCTACCCGGTGTGTCACACCACGTGCCAAGCCGCACGGTTCGCGTGCGGGGACCCGGACTGGATCGATTGCGACGAGGAGGTGGAGGAGCTCGAGGGTGGCTTTCCGCCCGAATGGCTCGACCCGGCGGGTGGCTACATCCGCGGGGTGAAACCCGACGGCCAGAGCGGTAACCCGGTGTTCGAGACGGACGCGCTGCGTTGCACGGGGGGTTCGGGACGACGGTTCGGATCGTCCCCGGCGTTCGCGGCGCTCGTGGCGTCGCTCGTGTCGGTAGTCTTAATAGCTATTAGCGAGGTGGAGCCGTGAAGTATTTAGTTTCGATTTTCGTACCTCTACGTACAAAGTCTGCTACTCGAGTACGATCACGCCTCCTTCTCCAAAGGATGCGGCCGGTCCCAAGGGTCCAGCATCATCCGCGACGCCTCCTCCCTCGCCTTTTGCCTGCGTCGGTCATCCTCCTCCTCCTTCTCCCGCTGCCGCTTGCTCGTCCTCGCACCCGCCCGCTTCATGCTAACCTTGCCGACGGGCGCCGACTTGTCCATAGTGGGGGTGATCAAAGCGTCCACCGCGCAGATCGTGGCGTGGAACGAGTTTTGCAAGTCGTGATCGCGCACCTCCCACCCGCCGGTGCGCCTGTTCTGCGCTCCCGCGATCCACTCCACAGCTTCCCGGACCTTGTCATCGTTGGAAGGGTATAACCCGAAGGTCCGGAGGCAGCACACAAACTCCCCGCAGAGGTGCACGTCGCCCGCTCCGTTTTTCGCGCGGACGTGATCGACGTGGTCCCTTAAAAAGTCCAGCTCGACGGACCACTCCACCGGGTCCAGCCGCTTCCGACCCCAATCGCTGTAGTTGAACACCTTGTGCGTTATGAAGTACGCGAGCTGGTCGAAATCGGGCGAGTGTCGGACGTCATCGAGGGATAAGTGCTCTCTTACGTCGACGTCCGTCTCGCACAGACGCCTGATGTCGTCGAGCTCATCACCCCGGATGCATGCGCCGTCCATCAAGCCGGCATCGTGTAAGAAATAGGACCAGATCAGCGCGGTGGTCATCTTCTCGTAGTTTTCGCGTTTTCCATCGAACGTATCGGACCGGTACGTCGCCGGCCGTTTGCTGTCCACGCCGCGCAGGTACCAATCGCTGGGGAAATTCGCCGCGACTTTGCGCAGCTCGGATTTAATTTCACCGCACTCGATGCCGAGTTGCTTGATCGCGTGAAGTCCCTCGGAGACAAAGTTGACGTCCTCGCTGCGCCACTGCGGGTCCACCGTGCCGTAGTGATCGAGCCACTCCTTCGCCACGCGCCTCGCGGCGCGTTCTGATATCTCCTTGACGGGGCCTTCCTGCGCCGAGGCGTACCAGCCGGCAAATTTTCCGAGAACCCCCGAGGCCCACTTCTCGAAGAAGGTTTCGTCGCTCATCGCCTCGCGGTATATGAAGGCGACGGCGGTGACGACCGCGGCGTCGTCGCTGTTGAGGCAGAGCGCCGCGAGCGCCGCCTGGGCCTTGTCGCCGTCGTCGTCGAGGAGAGCCGCGTAGTGGTCCCGATCGCGGGCCATCCACACGAGCGCGTCGTCCTCGTCTTCATTTTTATCCATACTTTTATCCAATCCGCCCAACTCCCGAAAGGTTTTCAGGTCGAACTGAACCACGAACGTCTGGTTCGGGTATCCCTCCTGGTTGGGAGGACCGTCTTTGGGCACGACGGCGCCCACGCCGTCCGTCACCCACGTGGACTCGTCATCCTCCGGGACCAACCCGGCTCGCCCGCCGTGCACCGCGGTGGCGAGGTCCAGCATCCCCTCCACGCTCTTGGCGAAACTGTTCGGGTCGAAGAAGCTCGCCTTGAAGTCCCTCGGCCCGTTGTCCTGTAAGTCCTGCTGCAGTCGCTGGATCCGCGCGTTAGCCTCGCGCTCCAGAAGCTCCGCGCGCTCCTCCGCCGTCGTATCGCCGTCGGCGCCCCCGCCCACCGCGATTGGCCTCGCCATCCGGCCCATGCCCCTCACGCGCCCACCCTTCATCAGCCTCCGTCCACCGGACCAGTCCCCGGGCTCCCCGCCGTGGTACTTGGCGTAGCGCACACTGAGCGCGACGGCCTCACCCTCCGCGTCCTCGCGCGACGGCGACGCGGCGAGTGAGGGTTCACCGGCGAGCGTCCCGCCGAGGGATCTCGCGATGGACTTCGATTGGCCGAGGTGACGCCCGATTCGACACGCGTCTCGCCCTATGGCGGTCCAGTCGACCTCTTTTCTGGCAGCCTCGTGGTCGCGCTGCACGTCCTTGTTGCCAGGGTAGCCGTGCCTTATGTAATCGACGAGCATCATCGCGTTGACGCGGCAGAGCGGCTGAAAAAACTTCTTTTGCGCCTCGCTCGCGATTTCCGTGAGGCACCGAAAAGCCTCCGTGTCGAGCTGCTGGAGCCGCCTGCGTTGCATCGTGACGCCACCGCCCCCGCGATTCGCCCCCTCGCTCGACGACGCCTCGTGCATGAGCGTCCATCGCCGCCTCGCGATGTCCTCGATGATCACGTCCGCTTTCTCCAGGTGTCTGTCCAGGAAGTGCCCGACGCTTCGTTTGACGAGGGACGTGTTGAGCCTGTCGCCTTTCGTGTTCTTCTGGAACTCGTGTAGGTCATCGATCCATCCACGAAGCGCGCCCGTCATGCGCCGCGGGTCATCCGGGTCGTACCCATGATGTGCGTCTCTCGCATCCGAGGGGGTCTCTCGCTCCGAGCTGGTCGCCGGCGCGGCGACGACGGCGGTGGGATGCGACTGCTGCGGCGTCGGCACGACCTCTTCGGATGGAGATGGAGGCGCCGAGATGGAGGTTTGTGTCGGCTTCTTCGGAGGTTTACGCGGCTCCCGGTCGCGCTCGCCCGGCTTGATCGTGTCGAGAACCCGTAGCTTTCCCTGCGTCTGCATGCGGACCATGTCGATTCTTCCGGACCACTGTTGCGAGTGGGGAGATGGGCGGTCGGGGGGTCAGGAGGGAATTAACGCGGCAATTGTTCCGGCACGATTGGGGAGGTGGATGCGGGGCTGGTATGTCGGTTCGGTACGCGGTTCGTCGGTGACGCACCTCTCGTTTATCCGCGGGTACCCTCATGACGTCATCGGCGCGGTCGAACCGTCCCCAGACCACGTTGTACACCCCCGTCGCGCGTTCGATCCCGTCCACGATCTCGGTGTCCACGTGAGCCACGAGCCCGTCGCGCCAGCTGTGTCCGGGTTCGTCGCCGTCGTGTAGGTCGATCGAGACGAGCCGACCGAACAGCGGATCATCGTCCGGGTCGTACTCATCGTGCGACGACGTCACCGCCGTCGCCATCGCGCGTCTCGCGTCCGTCCGTTGAGTAAGCCCCTGAGAGTGTGGCGCGACTCGGCGCTCCAGCGGAATTTATCGGAAACGAAGGGTCGTATCGGAAAACCTCCTCGAGATCTGAACGGGGTCGAGGTCACTGTTCCAGGGCACGACGGATCATGGCGGCGCCGAAGGTCGTGGAGACTGTCGAGTTCGACGCGGACATCCACGCCAGCCGGCTGGGTCGGCTGGTCAAGGTGCGCCACCGCGATGAGGGCGGCGAACTCTCGGAATGGAGCCACGGGGTGTGCACCTGGGCGGAGACCCAATGGATCGAGGAGACGGTGCCCGGCGGCGTGCGCAAGGTGGAGATACCGACGGGCGGGTACCAGCTGCAGTGGGGGCTGTTCGAGTCGGTGGAGTCGGCGCTCCAGCAGAAACGTAAAAGGCAAAAGGTGAGTTCCGCGTCCCTTCCGTGAAGCGCCCCAATCGCCCGAATCCCAGCCATTCACACCGGAATTCTCGCGCCGACCCAGATCCGAGTCCGAGGCGACCCCCACCGACGCTGACCGCCCTCCTGCCCTCCCCCCCGACCCGCACCGCAGTTCTCCGACGAGAAGATGCCGTATTACATCGAGGAGCTGATGGAGCTGGACCCGCCGCTCGCCGCGTTCACGGACCTCGACGAAGAGCCCGGAACCCTGGACGTCAACAAGTGCGACGAGCTCGACGCGCCGTGGATCGCGCAGAAACGGGAGAAGGACGCCGAGGAGCGCGAGGCGCGCGCCATGATGGCCAAGAAATCCGCGGAGGCGTCGGTGCTCAAGGCTGAAGCCGCGAAGAAGCGCCAGAAGGACCTCAAGGCCAAGGCGGACGCCAAGCGCAAGAAGGCGCAGATGCTCACCGCCGTCGCGGAGAAAGCCGCTCGGCGGAGAGAAAACGACCGCCGGCGAAAGTCCTTCCAGGACGCCGCAGCCGCCCACGAGTACCGCGGCCCGTCCTCATCGTTCGGCGAGATGGGCGAGAATAACAATGCTTCGGAAGATGAAGACGCCGCGTACACGCTGTTAGCGGCGCTCAAGGGTGGGGACAGCGCTCGGGACGCGGCGTTCTATTCGAACAACAACGGCAAGGGTAAATCGAAACCCAAGTCGCGGCGGCGACCGGCGGAGACGATCGATTCCGGCGGCGACCGGTACACGAAACCCAGGGCGGCGCCTCGAAGACGGTGCCTCGAGTGCTCCACGTGCCTCAACCCGAGGCTCAAGAAGCGGTGCCTCGGCCGCGAGGAGGGGTTCATCGAAGACGACGATTCACCGGTGAAGCCGGCGGAATACTTTAACCAAGGGCCGACGCGGGGCGGGGGTGGCTCGGATGGTCCGGGGTATTCGCCCGTGGCTGAGAATGACACGCCCGCGAACGTCGACGAGGATTCACCGGAGAAGCTGCTGGAGGAGGTGGAGAGGGACCTCAACACCGTCGTGTTTCCGCAGGAGATGACCGTTTCTCCGCAGGAGATGACCGCGATCAACGCCGAGCGCATCGCCAACCTCACGCGGCTCCGGGATACGTATTACCCTGAACCCACGACGCGTCCCCCCGCGGACGCCGGCGCGGCGGCGGCGGCGGCGCTGCTGCCCCCGCCGTTGAACATGCGACACAACAATACGATGATGAGGTTACAGAACGAGGCCACCGCCGCGCGCGCCACCGCCGCCGTCGACAGAACGTTGTTGATGTTACAGACCGAGGCTGCCGCAGCCGCGGCAGCGGGCAACACCGCCGGCGCCGCCGCCGCCGCCGGCGGCGACGTAGACGTCCGGCTCGCCGTCGGCGTCACGCCATCCGCCGGTGTCGGGCCTTCCGTCGGCGCCGAGGTCGGCGACGAACTCCCCGCCAAGCGCGGGCGCGGGCGCCCCCCCGGCAGTAAGACCAAGCCCAAACCCGGTCGGCTGGACTACATGTACAACGGCAGGGCGGAACCACCCGCACTCGCACCCGCGGTACAGGCATCCAACTTTGCTTTGTTACCGCCGTCGATCAACGCGCCGGCGGTGAAGGCGTCAAACTTTGCTTTACCGCCGTCCATCCGGGGTGCGTCCGTTGCGCAGGGCTCCATCCCCGCGTCAGAACCATCGGACGTCGACGAGACGGCGTATGAACCCGCGGTCCGGCCACTGCCCGGGCTGCACGGCGCGGACCGATGGGACGTCAACCCGCTCACCGGCGTCGAGGAGACCACGGGTCGCGTCATCTCCGACGTATTCGCCGGCGGGCGGCCCACGAGCTGGCTCGTGCGACTGCTCGCGTCGTACATGGCGGTGGACAAGCTGGGACGGCAGCGCGTGTGCGTCGTCGTCGCCGCGCTCGAGGAGAAACAGTACAGTTTGGCGGAAAGGCTCGTGCACGACTTGCACCTGGAGAGCGTCCCGGGGGGTAAACACGAGGATCCGGTGGCGATGGCGTGGACGTACCGGCTGTTGCAGTACGCGTACGTCAAGCAGGGCGAGCGCGAGAGCGACGCGATGCGGGCTGGCGAGTGCGCGGAGAAGATTGAGCGGGAAATACGGGCGAACGCGAACGCGAGTGGCGCCGGCGGGCCCGGTTCGTGGAACAACATCACCGGCCACGGCGGCGAACTTCCCGTCGGTGGATGGCAAACGTCAGCGGCGAATTCATCACGATCGCCACCAGCCACGATCGCCACCGCGGGACGCGCGGGGGCGGTCGGTATCCTCTTCGACCTCATCATGGCCAACGTCCTCGGTGTACGACCGACGAAAGAGGATTGGACTCGGGTCAGCCACAACGCGCATTCCATCGCCGCGCAACACCCGAACGACGCGCTCATCTTGCACCTCTACGGCGGCTTACTCTGGCGCCGCGGTGAGATGCGCGCGGCGTCGATGGTGCTGATGAAGGCGTACCAGCACGACGGGCAACGCGCGCGGGCGGCGCCGTGGGCGTTCGAGACGTTGCTGTTGATGGGGGACAAAGAAGGCGCCACCGCCGTGTTTGAGCGAATTCACCGATTCAACCCGACGATGTCGCTTCGGCTTAAACGGATCGCCACACGGACCATCGAGGAGACGTCCGCGCGCGGGCCGTGGCCGGAGTCGCTGCAGGACAAACACCAGCCGTATCACCCGGGCGCGATCGATACGTACGCCAACAGGGGCAGGACATGACGAACGAACAGGGACTGACGTTTTCCCACGTATAACGATGACTAAAAAGACTCTAATAAAACGAATCAAGACTCTTCTAACCTACTAACAAACGACCACGACAGCAACGCCACCGCGAGCGCGTACACCAGCGACACCCCGAGCCGCCGCACCCCACGCGACACGCACGTCACGTCCGCGCGCGGTGGCGCCACCCGCCCCTGCACCACCGCCTTGTCGCACGCCGCCTGCGACAACAACTGATCGCCGATGCACGCCATGTGAGCGTTGACGCAGTAGTCGAAGCACAGCGGCAGCTCCAGGAAACTGCCGAGGTCATCGGTGTCCTCCTCGCACCGCGGGAACGCTAGTAGGCAAAAGTAGAGCTGGAACGCCTCGGTGCACTCGGTGGTGACGAGCGCGGGGAATTCGAGCTCCCACCGCGCGAGCCTCTCGTCGTGCGATGCGGCGATCTGCTCGTCGTAGAGGATGGGCGAGATGACCCGTGAGCACGTGTCGTACGCCACCTCGCCGCAGAATTCAAGCTCGCCCGACTCGACCGGGATGCACCTCGCGCTCTTCGTGGCGTCCGTCTCGCCGATCTCGCCCGGTAAGTCGGCGCACACCTGGTACGGGTAAGGTCCCACCCTGGTGAACTCGGTGAAGTAGGATGCGACCTCGACCTGCTTCGCCCCGCCGGCGTCGGCGCCGTCGCCGTCGTCGAGGCCCTCGGTGTCGCCCAGCTGCGCGCCGGCGATGCTGAGCGAGGCGAGGATGCACGCTAACAAGAGATACCGGCGACCCATCGCACGTCACGTCAGCGCCCCGCCGCTCGGCACTCTGTTCATTCGAATTTCAACTCAACAACGGTGGACGGGAAAAAGCCGAGGTGTCATCAAAATCTTACTGGAATGTATGGCCATCCAAGGTAATTGAGGTAAAGGATCCAGATGCGTAACCGAATGCGCTATGTTAGGATCTGTGAATTACGAAATCATCGAAGATCCATTCCAAAAAAATCGGTTGAAGATCTCTCCTCTCAAAAACGATAAGGACGGCGATGCCCGACGACGTCGCCAGTGTGTCGTGGAGGCGACGGTCGCTAACGGCGTCGGTTGGACGCTGAGTGACTTCGCCCGAGAGGACACGGGAACCCCAGGCGGAGCGCCGGGTCAAACTAGGACACCTCGCGGCCGGTGCGCGAGGTAAGGGCGCGGACAGCCTCCCACCGTTAAGTGGGCTGATCTTGCGCGGCTGGTGAGGGAGGGAATCCTTCGGGTGAGGGTGACGAGCGCGTGGGCGAGCGTGCGTGCCCCCGGCGTTCGGGCGCTCGAAAGGCGAGCGGCTCGTTAACGTTCGCGCTCGCGTGGCTCGCCGCGCGGAGGGTCGGCCGGGTAGGCGCGTCCGTCGGCGCCGGTCCACCGCCCGCGTATCTCCCACCGCACGGGCGTGGGGGTGCAAAACATAGCCAAGATGGCGAGCACGAGCGGGGCGGCGGACTCCCGCGACGAGCGCGCGGGGTGGGGTAGCCGCGGGCCGGTGGCGACCCTCGTGAACGAGCTCATCGACGTGCTCCGACCCACGGAACAATCCGACCGACGCAGGCGCGGGGTCTTCAGGCACATCGCGTCACTCGTGGACGGATGCTTCGCCGGAGAGAACGTCCTGGTGCGCGCCCGGGCAGATCCGCGATTCAACTTTTCCACCGCCTTCCACCCGCCTCACACCTCCCATACACACGTCCCGACACCCCACACTGACGACTTCTCTCCCGCATTCATCTCACCGCTCAGGTCACCGCGTTCGGGTCCGTTCCCCTGCGCACGTACCTACCCGACGGCGACATCGACGTGTGTCTCCTCGGCCCCCACGAGCTCCTCTCCGCGAGGGACGACTGGACCACCAGGCTGAGGGCCCACGTGGAACGCGCGGAGGCTGCGGCGGCGGAAGCGGAAGATGAATCGTCAGGGTCCCTCGGTGGTAGTTCCAAGATGAACGAGTTCGCGGTATCCGAGATTCACATCATCCACGCCGAGGTCAAGCTCATGAAGCTCATATGCGACGGGGTGGTGGTGGACGTCAGCGCGAATCAGTTTGGGGGTTTAGCGGCGCTGGGCTTTTTGGAAGAGGTCAACGCGTTCATCGGAAAGGACGAGATCTTCAAGCGGTCCATCGTGCTGATCAAGGCGTGGGGGTTCTACGAGGGCAGGCTACTGGGCGCGCACCACGCGCTGATCAGCACGTACGCGCTGGAGACGTTGGTGCTGTACATCTTGAACAGGTTTCACCGAGAGTGTCGACGCCGCTCGAGGTGCTGCACAAGTTTCTGGTGTTCTTCGCGACGTTCGACTGGGATAACAACGCGGTGAGCGTCGTCGGGCCGATACCCCTCGACGACCTCGACGCCGCCACCGGTCCGATCGGTAAACGGCCCGAGGTTCACGCGGAGGGTGCGCTGCTGACGCCAGACTTTATGTGGCGAATGATGGACAAGTACGGGAACGATTCGGTAACCGCCAAGCTGGCCGGGACCAAACCGGGTGACCCTAAACCCACCCACCGGCCCATGGCGCGCAAGTACCTCAACGTCGTGGACCCGCTCCTATCCAGCAACAACCTCGGTCGCAGCGTGAGCCAGGGTAACGCCAAGCGCATACGCAAGGCGCTGGCGCTCGGAGCGAAACGACTCACAGCGCTGAGGGAGTCGAGCACCGGCGGCGAATGCTTCGGCGCGGTTCGCATGCTCGAGCAGTTCTTCGGTAACACCATGCGGCACAGGCGCCTCGGCCCGATGCCGCACCTGCCGCTGGCGGGCGCGAGCACGCCCGCCGGGTTCGCGGGTCGGAACCACGCGGATGAGGTTAGCATGACGCCCGCGCGGTGCCCACGGACGGGCGCCGTCTCCGTGCTGGCCTCGCCGTCGTCCCCGAGCCAGTACCAGTCCCCGTTGCCGCCTGCCCGTGACTCACCCGTCGTGGGATCCGCGAGCAGCCGCATGGCGACCAAAGGAACCGAGGCGCCCGCCGCGAAGGTGGCTGGGCGTAGACCGACCGCGGCGGATGAGGACGGCGGGGGAATGCCGGCGCGTCGACTGGAGATGACGTCGCCGCGGAAGGAGGGCGGCGACGGCGGCGGATCGGACGACGCCGTCGCCGAGGACCACTGGCCGCACCTCGAGCGCGTGGGCACTCGCTGCCCGGTGCTCCAACGCGCGGAGAAGGCGGCGGCGGCGGAGAAGGCGGAGAGGGACTTACACGGGGAGGAGCGCGGGCCCTTCTGGGGCCGGTGGGATCCCCTCCCGGCGTCGGAGGCTATCGCGCAGCACGCCCGGGCGTTCGCCACTTCCGAGGGTTTCCCAACGACTCACTCCGAGGGTATGGCGCAGGGAGGTAAAGGAGGGAGGTGCCCCGTGCTCGCGGCGGCGGCGCGGGAGGAGGAAGAGGTGGTGGCGTCGGCCATACCCTCCGGGTGTCCGTTCCACTTTGAGTCCCGCCGCGAGGCTGACGAACGGCGGATGGACCCGATTGAGTCGACGCACGCGGCTCGATCCGACGGATCCTCCGACGAATCCTCGAAGGAGGCGAAGAGCGCGTCGCCGACCGGTCCACTCTCCGACGGCGACGGCGAGGGCAAGGCTGCCGACGTGAAGCCCGCAGACGAGAAGGTCGCCGAAGCGAAGCCGGCTCCGCCGCCGCCGCCGCCCGGTCCCCCGCCGCCGGCGCACCGCGCCCGCACGTCGATGGACGGAGCGCACGCCCGCATGCGCCGCGAGATGAGCTGTCCGACGTTCTTCCCGGAGCCCGAGCAGCGAATCCCGCCGCCGCCGCCACCCGCGCCGCCGTCGAAACCCGGTCCCGCGGTGCTTCCCCCTCGGACAGCCGGCGACGACGACGGAAAGCCCGTCACGGATGTCTTCACCGGAGATTTAGAAGCCATCTGGAGCCACCTCCAGTTCGGCCGGGCGTACCACCACCTCGCGATCGTTCACATGCGATCGTTCGGCGCGATGGGCGGGACAGACACGCGAGGTGGTGCCCAGCAACGGTACGGTGGCCGAAAGGGCGGCGGCGGAGCGGTGGCTTTCAACCGGCGGCAGAGCAGGGACGGCGGCGGCCGCGGCGGGCACGCCAGGAGCGGCAGCTGGGGCGCGGGCGGCGCGGGCAAGGGGCCCGCGGCACCCCCGCCCCCGCCTCCCGGCGCGCCGCCGAATGAACTCGGGAGAAGGTCCGCGCGACAGAGCAGGCACAGCCACGTGAGCGAAGGGTCGGAAGAGGGGGAGAAGCCGGCTGCGGCGCAGAGGAGGGGGAGCCGCGACGGCCGCGGCGGACGCGGCGGCGGCGGCGCGCGGTCCAGAGATGGCGACGATATCCCCGGGCAGGGTGCCTGGAGCAAGGCGGTGAGTGCGAAGGACGACCCGCCGCCGCTCCCGCCCGGCGACCCTCCCCCGCTGCCGCCGGGCCCGCCGCCCCCAGGAACCAGAACCTCGATGGACGGAGGCGGCGTCGGTCCCGTTCCCGTTCCCCCCGCGATCGAGCAAGCAAGACCCTCGTGGGGTCCCAAGAAGACGGCGCCGATGGACGCCATACGCGCGCCGCCGAATCCCCCACCGACCGCCGCGAACACGGAGGAAACCCGCGACGGGGGTGCCAAGTCCAAGTCCCCACCCGCGGAGAGGAAACAAAAAGGCCCGCTCGCAAACGCCAAGGGCCTCGGCGTCGCCCCCAAGGGCTCGTGGTCCTCCCTCGTCGCCGCGGGAGGGTCCCCATCCACCGGGGAGACATCCACGCCGTCATCACCCGCGCGGGGCAAGTCCACGGCGGCTCTTCGGGAGCCCGTGGAGGTGCCCGAGAAGAAGACCTCGGCGCCGCCGTCCCCCGCGAGGCCGCTCGCCGGCGCGTGGGCCAAAGGCAACGGCAAGGATGCCCTCGCCGCGGCTGCCGAGGCTTCCAGGGTTGCCGCCGCCGCCGCGGCCGCGGCCGTCGAGCGCGCGGCCGCCGCGGCTGCGATCACGGTGCATGCGCTCGGGAAGGATGCGGCGAAGGACGTCGCGAAGGAAGGGGCGGCTCGAAGGTCGAGGGCGTCTTCGTCGTCTGGAGACTCCAACGCGGGGGAGAAGGAAAACTCGAGTAACTCTGCGGGGAAAACCGGTCCGGACGGAGGAGCTACCGTGGACGAGAGCTACCTGCACAAGGTTGAGGAGTTTCCCACGCTGGGCGGTAAGGGGCCCGATGAGGGCGGTGAGAAGGGTGAGAAGGCGGGTGAGAAGGCGGCGTGGGGTTCCGGCGAGAACCCTTGGTCGAAACGAGCCGGCAAAGTTTGAGCTTGACCGAGAAGCTCGACTGGGCGGCTCTTAGTTACACAGACGCACGGACGCACGACGAAACGCGCGTGCTTTGCATGCATGCATGATCTAATACAAGTTGAACACAAAGGATGTAATACAATTCCAGCACATCATCATCATCGAAGCCCGTAGCGTTCTCCTCGCTCGCGTCCTCGAGTTGAAAAGACTGAGCTGTCGAGGGCGCAGGTTTGAAGGCGAATACTTGTAAATGAAACCCTGCTGGGGAGACGTCCGTCAACACAGCTCTGAGTGCGCCGAGGACCATGAGCGGGAGGGTGACCAAGGACCGCGATGTCCGGTTGAAGGGTTCCAACCCCGCGTGGCTCGACCGCGACCGCGAGGCCCGAGGCCAAGGACCCGCCAAGGTCGAGGCCAAGATCAGGCGGTACAGAGCCGGGCAGACGCCCCACTACGCGGGGGACGATGCGGACGCCGACGACGAGTCCGAGGAGGAGGAGCTCGGCGCGTTCACCAGGGCCCCGGGTCGACGCGCGCCCGCTCGTGCCGTGGTGGTCAAGCCCGCGGTCGGCGCTCCCGGCGGCGGCGGCGGCGGCGGGCGCGTTGGGGATGAACCCGGCGAGAGGAAGGTCGCCGCGCCGGTGGTGATCCGCGCTGAGCCGCGAACGATGACGAAGGAAGAGGAGGAGCTGGCGGCCGAGAACGACCGGCGACGCGAGGAGATGCGCGCGAGGGCGCTCGCGATGAAGGCCGCGGGGCAGCAAGAGGAGGAGATGCCGTACGAATCCGAGGACGATTCCTTCGGCGCGGCGCCCGCCCCGGACCGGGCGCCCGTATTCCGGGGCGGATTCCAACGCGCGCCCACGCCAAAGTCCGACGAAGAAGAGGGAAGCTCCTCGTGGGAGACCGACAGCGACGCGTCCGACAGCGACGAACGCGGAGCACGCAAGATGATCAAGCCCGTGTTCGTCCCGAAGAAGGAGCGCGACACCATCGCGGAGCGCGAGCGCGTCGAGGCCGAGATGGACGCCGAGTGGGAGGGACGGGCCAAACAAAAGGAGATTCGCAAAAACGAATCGAGGCAACTCGCGCAAATCGAGGTGGACCGCGAGAACCAGATCGAAGACGCGGAGGCTAACGCGCTGCTCGACGACGTGGACACGAGCGACGAGGCGGATCCCGAGGGCGACTACGAGAAGTGGGTGATTCGCGAGATGGAGCGCGTTCGCATCGATAAAGAGCAGCGCGAGGCTTACGTCAAGGAACAGGAAGAGCTCGAGACTCTGCGGGCGATGCCGGAGGATGAGAAGGACGCGTGGCTCCGCGAGCACCGGCCCGAGTTATTCGAACCCAAGGCGGAGAAGGAGCGCGTGAAGATGAACTTCATGCAGAAGTACTACCACAAGGGTGCGTTTTTCCAAGAAGCGGCCGACGATCCTCGCCGACCTGGCAACGACGGTGTGGACGAAATCTACAAGAGGGACTTCAGTCAGGCGACCGGGGAGGACAAGATAGACAAGAGCTCCCTGCCCAAGGCTATGCAGGTGCGCAAGGATAAGTTCGGTAAGGTTGGCCAGACCAAGTGGACGCATCTCAGCGCCGAGGATACCACCTACGCTAACCAGGAGAAAGGGGAGCACAACGCGTGGACGGATAA
>JGI20151J14362_10002160_pt1 | contig 13948 bp, 10 predicted proteins | sample COG_01_FD_14362 | JGI IMG/M metagenome (IMG submission 14362)
AGGCATTAGTAGAATTGGAAAGCAGCTTCACAAAGTACCGTCTGTCTGAAGCTTTGATGACCACGTACAAGCTCGTTTGGGATGATTTCTGTTCGTGGTATTTAGAAATGGTAAAGCCGGCTCGCGGCGAAAAGGTTTCGGCAGAAGCGCTAGAAGCGACCAAATCTATTTTTAATACACTTTTAGAAGTGATGCATCCTTTCATGCCTTTTATCACTGAAGAATTGTGGCAAAACCTCGCGGTCCGTAAAGAAGGTGAAACTATCAATTTTGCCCCATGGCCTACATTACAGGTTGAAAACACCTCCATTTTGAAGTCGTTCAATCATTTTGCAGCGGTTGTAGGTGGTATACGGACTGTGCGTAATGAAAATGGTATTGCTCCAAAGGAAGTCTTGACCATTGAGATTGCTAAGGGTACTCCGCACAATACAGAATATGATGCATTGATTAAGAAAATGGCGAATGTTGATGCCATTGTTGAAGTCGACGAAGTTCAGAAATCTGCATTTAGTTTTGTTGCCGGAGGTGTGAATTATACCATTCCTGCTGATGCATTTGTTAATGTTGAAGAGGAGATTGTCAAACTAGAAGAAGAACTAAAATATACCCAAGGCTTTTTAGTTGGTGTAACAAAAAAGTTGAGCAATGAACGTTTTGTCGCTAACGCACCTGAAGCGGTCGTAACATCTGAGCGTAAAAAGATGTCTGATGCAGAAGGTAAAATAGCACTCATTACGCAGCGTTTAGAGGCCTTGAAGGGATAATCATGTAATTATGAGTCATGACCTCAACTCGGGCATTCATAGCCACATAGCAGGACTCGAAAAAAAAACGGGTCAGCCCATTTCTTATTGGGTCGACATGGTTCGCTCATGGAACGAGCCTAAGCACATGGCTAATGTCCAGCGATTGAAAGAAGAATTTGGCATAGGCCATGGACATGCAAATATGGTGGTTCATCTTACTAAAGAGAATACTTCCTTACACATGGATGAAAGCCAGGTGGAAGACAGCGTTTTCAAAGGTAAGGAGCATTGGAAGTCTTTGCATGAACGGATTGTTACGGCATTACAGACTACCGGCTTAGACTTTGAACTTAATGGCAAGAAAAAGTATTACAGTATACGTACTACCAAACAGGTAGGCTGTTTGGTACCTGCTACAAAGGGCAGATTCGAAGTTTGGATCAACGTAAAAGGACAGGAGCCTACTGGTAATCTACAACTTATGAAAGCTGGCAGTATGTGTTCGCACGCTATTCATCTCACAGAGGAAGATGCAGATATATCGGAAGTGCTTCTTTGGCTCGAGCGGGCCATCCAGCGCACCTTATAACACAAAAACCCGGCGCATAGCGCCGGGTTTTTTCATGGCGGGTCGCCCGCTGTTAACTGCATCTTAATCCAGGGAATAACCACATCACCATTGTCAAGGAACAGATGTATCTACTTANCTGCGTGCATACCTAAGGTGTATACGGCTTTACATACGCGCTTAACAGGCATTCCTTTTTTACGACGACTCACATAGATTTTAAGATCAACAGTACGTTTGCCGCTAGGGGCGAAGCTACTCTCGACAACAAGCTCCTCCTGTAAACTGGCGTTGTCATAGATCTTTAGATCCATATTTTTGACTCTGTCCTCAAACCGTACGTTGAGTAAAAGCTGGTTCATACGTCCACCTTTAACCTCATTCAATAGTTGCATCAAATTCCAAATGGATAATTGGCCATTAGCATCAACCATTGTTGGAGTAATGATAAAGTTATCTTTTGTCCTTAAGGGACCACTTTTACGTACAGAATTGATGAAGTTTTTCATTCGTTTAAATCAAAAAAAAAACGCCCTCACAATGTGAAGGCGTTTTCTATTTATAATGGGTTTTTTGCTTATCGTAATCTATGCCTTCACGTATGGATATAGCAACCCCTTCCACTTATAATTGCGGTTATTGAAGTTGATAATAGGATTCATCGTTTGTTGCATGGGTCTAATGTAATCGTATTTCTGATTTTAAGACAGAAAACGATCAAAAATTAACAGAATTCCACTTTTTTATTTAATTCTGGCGCCAATTCAGCCAGATTTGCCACATTTCACCCGGATTTTTGCCTTGCAAATCACGATGAAGTGATTTCGCAGCAGGTCTTGGATTATTGATGCCTGCAAAGAGTTTAAGCGTTGTTACGCTGCTTTTTCTATAGGCATCGAGCATTTGCATTCTTTGTCCTTCCGCCTGTCCTCGAGGCTGATAATTCTTAGTGTTCATGTTGCGCCAGTACCATTGTAGATCTTTAGTCGCAAACATTTTCATCGCATTCAAGGAGCTGTATACATCCCCTTTAACACGGTAAAGTTCCATAAGCTGCATTGCAGCATTTCCATTGCGTGGTGCGATTTCAATAACGCGTTCGTAAAGGTCAATTGCCTCACCGATACTGCTGTTGTATCTCTTTACGGCGGCCAATTGGTTGAGTGTTAAAATGTGGTTAGGATGAATTTGCAACGCTTGATTGAAAGCGGCTTCTGCTTGATTTATTTTAGTATCTGATGGTATCTGACCGTTCGGTGTACGCATGTGACTAAGCCCTTCGAAGTAGGCCATAGGGTTGTTGTAGATGTCCATTTCGAAGCAAACATTTTGTGCTTTTTGGGCATTGATCTGCATGCTTCGTACGTTTCCTGACATATAACCGTCTAAACAATCTTTAGCAGCACGCTCGCCTTGTACCCGGTTTTGGCCGACATAGACAGTAAAAAGTCCTGCAATACTTGCTAAAATCACACCTGCGATGGGGCGGGTTTTGATCGAAGGTTTTGTGTGTGCAGCCGCAAAACCTAAGGCAGTGGCAAGCGGAAGTAAAAGTGTAGCCCGCTCAAGCGGGAATTCCCCAAAGCCATACACCGCAAAGCCGACGATGGTTAGCGCGAAAAATAATCCACGCTCATGTTTAATTGTTTGGCGAAAACCTAAAACTAGTAGCGCTATGAAGAGCAGTGCTCCCGCAATACCAGTTTCACTAAGCATCCACAATAAATCGTTGTGCGGGCGGAGAATTGATGTCTGTCCGCTCATCACGCTTTCATTCGTGCCTTTTAGACCAGTACCTGGATATTCTATTTTCCATTGGCCGCCTCCGACACCTGTTACAGGCTGGTCCATAAACATCTCCCAAGATGCATTCCAGTAGTGCAGACGACTTTGAATGGTGTCGCTGTTGAATATTTTTTCACTTCCTGAAGCAAAGATGGCTACCACAATACCAATCGAAATTACTCCCAATGAAATCAGTCCTACAGTTCTGCGCTGTGCATTCCCTTTAAATGCGTAATACGCCACCGCTATAGCCGTCATGACAAACGCCCCAAGCCAAACGCCACGAGTTCTTAAAAGTAGAATACACAAAATGGCAAGACCGACACTAAATGCGTTGCAGCCACAAACCTAATAGTCCCTCTTCACGAGCATTTAAAGAAAGTGGAACTAGTAATAGTAGACTTGCGGCGGCATAGTTTTTATGTGTGAAAAGAGGGCCGTTAGCGTGGTAAATATTTGATGCTTTGTACGCTTCTACGAGGGAAGGGAGAATGCTAAAAGCAGCAATTAATAGCGCTGCTTGTGCGCCTGTAGCCAACGCTAAAATTCCATCGGATTTTTCTTTTCGAAATAATACAGCGCTTAAGTGGACCCAAGTAAACAAAAGAGCGATTCGAGCGCCATATCCCAGTAACTCCGAACCTGCGCTTACATTATCCAGTTTTAGCAACGGAAGAAACAACAGCAGGATAAGGAATCCTATAAGACTAAGGCCTTTGCTACCGTGCTTGCGCGTAAGGACACTCCCTACTACTCCGGCAGCGGCAAGGAGCGTAATGCGAAGCCAAAGACCGATATCTTGACTGCCCGAATCGACGGAAAGTAGCAGGAGCAAAGGCATGTAGAAAAAGAGGGAGCGCAAAGACTTCATAAAAATCGATTTGTTCAAATATAACGAAAGCAATCATTGCCTGATTCTGCCTTATCTTAGAGGTCCCAAATACTTATCACAGATTATGGAAAACCCGGCTCCGTACGTACCTAAAAACAAGGTGCGCATTGTCACTGCCGCTTCACTTTTTGACGGACACGATGCAGCAATCAACATCATGCGTCGAATCATTCAAAGCACCGGTTGTGAAGTCATACACCTAGGACACGACCGCTCCGTTGAAGAAGTAGTTGATACTGCCATTCAGGAAGATGCAAATGCAATTGCCATGACCTCTTACCAGGGTGGGCATATCGAATACTTTAAATACATGCATGACTTGCTCCAAGAAAAAGGAGCAGGACATATAAAGATATTCGGCGGTGGTGGTGGAACCATACTGCCGGAGGAAATTGAAGAATTACACGCTTACGGCATTACCCGCCTGTATCATCCTGATGATGGAAGAAAGTTGGGCTTACAGGGCATGATCAATGATTTGGTCGCTCAATCGGATTTTTTAGTTGGAGATGCCTTGCCTTCAGATTTGGCATCGCTCCCTTCTGCAAGTGCAGCCACTGTAGCACGCTGGATAAGTGCGGCTGAAAATTGTGGTGAAAAGCATGCGGACGCTTTAGGGCAAGTTTCAGAGAAAGCAGCGGCGATTAAAACGCCTATTCTAGGGATTACGGGCACCGGAGGTGCAGGGAAGAGTTCTATGGTAGATGAATTGGTACGCCGCTTTCTCTTAGATTTCCCTGAAAAACGTTTGGCAGTAGTTTCAGTCGACCCTTCAAAAAGAAAAACGGGCGGCGCTTTGCTGGGTGATCGTATTCGTATGAATGCCATCAAAAATGGTAATGTTTTTATGCGTTCGTTAGCCACGCGTCAGGCCAATCTTGCCTTAAGTGCACACGTTCAAAATGCACTAGACATTCTTAAGGTGGCTGGTTTTGATTTGATCATCCTAGAAACGTCAGGAATTGGGCAAAGCGATACTGAAATATTAGACCACAGTGATGCGAGTTTATATGTGATGACCCCAGAATATGGTGCGGCAACGCAATTGGAAAAAATCGACATGCTTGATTTCGCTGATTTAATCGCACTGAATAAATTCGATAAGCGTGGGGCATTAGATGCATTACGCGATGTCAAAAAGCAGTACCAGCGCAATCACAACTTGTGGGAGCAAAATCCGGAGACCATGCCTGTTTATGGAACCATAGCTAGCCAATTCAATGATCCGGGCACCAACAGTTTGTATAGTGCGATCATCGAAATGATCAACAATAAGGCAAATGCAGGATTTACCAGCACCTTTGCGTTAACCCGGGAGATGAGTGAGAAGATTTTTATTATTCCTCCGAATCGGACTCGCTATTTGAGCGAAATTTCTGAAAGTCACCGCATTTACCGCGATCAGATCATGGCGCAGGTGGAGGTTGCAGATAAGTTGTATGCATTACACCGCTCCATTGAAACCCTGAAGGATGAGGAATTAATTGGCCAATTGCAATTGAGCTTTGACCGGATTAAAATGGATCTTGATCCACACAACTGGGTGCGCTTGCAACAATGGAAGGGTACGGTTCAACGTTATAAAGATCCGGTTTACACCTTCCATGTCCGTGGCAAAGCCATTAATATTGAAACACATACAGAGAGTTTATCGCATACTCAAATCCCGAAAGTCGCACTGCCGAAATACCGCAGTTGGGGCGATATTCTGCGTTGGCTACTCTTAGAAAACGTTCCTGGCGAATTCCCTTATACCGCGGGTATTTATCCGTTTAAAAGAGAAGGTGAAGACCCCACCCGCATGTTTGCAGGGGAGGGAGGGCCCGAACGCACGAACAAGCGGTTCCATTATGTTAGCTTGGGGATGCCTGCGAAGCGATTGTCTACTGCTTTCGATAGTGTGACACTTTATGGAAACGATCCTAATCGACGACCAGATATTTATGGTAAAATAGGAAACGCTGGGGTGAGTATCTGCTGCCTTGACGATGCGAAAAAACTGTACAGTGGATTCCGTTTGACAGATGCAACTACTTCTGTGTCGATGACTATCAATGGTCCCGCGCCGATGCTTTTAGCCTACTTCATGAATGCTGCGGTAGATCAAGAATGTGAGGTCTACATTAAAGAGCATAAACTTGAGGCTCAGGTAGAAGCCTTGAAAAAGACAAAGTACGACGATCGTTCTATTGCACGCCCTGCCTATCAAGGGGAGCTGCCAGAAGGAAATGACGGACTTGGCCTGATGCTTCTGGGTGTGACGGGCGATGAGGTATTACCGAAAGAGGTTTATTTGTCAATCAAAAAACAGGCATTGAATACAGTGCGTGGAACCGTTCAGGCCGATATCTTGAAAGAGGACCAGGCACAAAACACTTGTATCTTCTCAACGGAATTTGCCTTGCGATTAATGGGCGATGTACAGTCGTATTTCATTGATTGGCAAGTGCGTAATTTCTACAGCGTTTCCATCTCCGGTTATCATATTGCTGAAGCAGGAGCAAATCCGATTTCTCAATTGGCATTTACTCTTTCTAACGGATTTACCTACGTTGAATACTACCTCAGTCGGGGGATGGACATTGATAAATTCGCGCCAAACTTGAGTTTCTTCTTCAGCAACGGCATCGATCCAGAATATGCAGTAATCGGTCGCGTCGCGCGCCGTATTTGGGCCAATGCGATGAAGAATAAATATGGTGCAGATGCGCGCTCGCAGATGTTGAAATACCACATTCAAACCTCTGGACGCAGCTTGCACGCCCAGGAGATCGATTTTAATGATATTCGAACCACCCTGCAAGCGTTGTATGCCATCTATGATAATTGCAATTCGCTGCACACGAATGCCTATGATGAAGCCATCACCACTCCGACGGAGGAGAGTGTACGTCGCGCGATGGCCATTCAGTTGATTATCAATAAAGAATTAGGTCTTGCTAAGAATGAAAATCCTATTCAAGGAGCCTTTATCATTGAAGAGTTGACGGATTTGGTAGAAGAAGCAGTATTGCTTGAATTTGATCGTATCGCAGAACGCGGTGGCGTCTTGGGTGCCATGGAAACGATGTACCAGCGCGGTAAGATACAAGAGGAGAGCATGCATTATGAGATGCTTAAGCATACGGGCGAATTCCCTATTATCGGTGTGAACACGTTCCTCAATAAAAGAGGCTCACCAACCGTTTTACCGGCGGAAATTATTCGCGCCACTACCGACGAAAAAGAATATCAAATAGAAATGCTCGAGCGTCTTCAGAAGGCGAAAGGCGAATTGAACGAGGAGATGATTAGCGCATTGCAAAAGGCTGCCGTTCAGAATGAGAATATATTTGATGTGTTAATGGAGGCTGCAAAACATTGTAGTCTAGGGCAAATTACAAACGCTCTGTTCGAAGTTGGTGGACAGTATAGAAGAAATATGTAAATGAAATTACTCTCGTTCAATGTGAATGGCGTGCGCGCCGCCGCTGGAAAAACTTTAATAGAAGACTTGCATGTATTGGACTGCGATGTCGTAGGATTGCAGGAGACCAAGGCGACGCCTGAGCAGGTGAAGGAAGCTTTGGCGGAGTTGAAAGGCTACCATATCTATGCGTTTAGCGCGGAGAAGAAAGGGTATAGCGGTACTGCGATTCTATCGAAAGTAGAACCATTGTCCGTAAAGATGGGCATCGGTATTGCCGAGCATGATAATGAGGGACGTGCCATTACCGCTGAATACGAGGACTTCTATTACGTGACCACCTATGTCCCGAATGCTAGTTCAGGTTTAAGACGTCTAGATTACCGAACCCAAGAATGGGATGTTGCATTCCTGGCATACTTAAAGAATTTGGAAGAGAAAAAGCCTGTAGTGGTTTGTGGCGATTTGAACGTGGCACACCAGGAAATAGACTTGAAAAATCCAAAACCGAACTACAATAAGACCCCGGGATATACACAGGCGGAGATCGACGGCATGACGACGATGATTGAAGCTGGTTTTGTGGATACCTTTCGAACGCTTTATCCAGATACGGTGAAGTACAGCTGGTGGAGTTACCGTGGTGGAGCTCGCTCGAAAAACGTGGGCTGGCGTTTGGATTATTTCATGGTCAGCGCAGGACTCTTGNGCNGAATACAGGATTCACAAATCTTGAACGAAGTGATGGGCAGCGACCATTGTCCAGTAATGCTGGAACTGAATTAATTACTGCAAGGTAAATTTGGTCGTACCCGCCTCACAAGTGAACAGGTAGGTTCCTGGACTGCATTGTTCCGGCAGTTGCATTTCACTGGTACCATTAGTATGCGCTAAGGTGCCTTGATCTACGATTTTCCCCTGTGCATCACTGATTTGATATTCAATTTGGGTGGAGCCAATATTGGTTTCAATCTTAAAAATACCGTCGGTCGGATTAGGAAAGATTTTCAAGCCGTCGATGCCGCCTTCTTCAACACCAATATTGGCGGTATTCATGATGAAGTAGTAACGTGCAACATGCTGAGGTGTGAAGGTTATGTTTCCCACACCGGTATTGCCCAAAGCTTGTGTTGACGCACTTGCAATGGGCACGCCTGTTTTCCATTTAAGGTTGGGGCTCTGGGCAATGGTCATTTGACTCCCGGGTAATCCATTTAGATCGCTGTCTAAGCCGCTATTATTTGGGTTAGTGTTGAAAGAAACAGTCACTTCAAAGGGCAGTTCTGTAGTATAATCTATGGGAGGATCGTGGGTTCCCTCATACCCTATGAAATAAAAATGATCACGACTGGTAGTTCCATTACTTGGGTAATTGCCCTCCGTGTTGTGGTGCCACACGTAGAATGTACCATTAAGTCCTGCTGTATTGGATTTAGGAGTGATTTTAACTCCCGTCCTAGGCAATGTTTTTGTGCCATTTAGCTCTGCCCAAGTGAAAGTATCATAGACTGAGGTACCCAAAGATTCGGCACTATCGTTTGTACTTAGCCAATAATCTTGTCCTGCCCCTAATTGAGTGGATAGCGAGGTAAATGTGAGGTCTGCACTTGAAGACGTAAAGAATCCAGCGTTTCCCAAATCTTCTTTACCGCTATACCCATTGTTATAACTGTGTTTATATACAACAATTGGTGTAGTCTTTTGGGTGGCGCTATGATTACCGGTGTGGGCACTGAGGTGATGCATGTTGACTTGTTTATCTGCCGTGGCCCAATTGGCATTTGCAGGATAATTTAACTCTATCCAAGCACCGTGATACCCGGGATTGTATATCCAATCATTCCAAAAATCATCCAGATCTTCACCCGTTGAGTTCTCGAAGGAGACCTTAAGACTGTTCGCATCGTAATTGCCAAAGGTGTTGGTTGCAATAAGTTGTTTTACCGAATGACTGAAGAGGCTATCGCCTAAAAATTCACGAAGGTTATGTGCGACCATGGCGCCTTTTTGATAAGTATGGGTGCCGTAGGTTTGATTCTGGTTGACGCCGCTCAATGCAAGATGCCCACCATCATTTTGCCTGGCTTGCTTCAATACAAGAGCTTGGTTGTTTTGTACCGTATTCACGTACTGCGCGCGCCCATATACTTTCTCCTCATAGAAGTGCGAGCCAAATTCAGCAAAGCCTTCGTTGATCCACATGTCTTCTGCAGTTTTAGTCGTCACTGCATTCCCAAACCACATGTGGGCCAACTCATGTGCGATGATGTCTTCGCCGCTGAGGTTGGCGTTGGCCAAAGTGCGTGGCAAATGAATCATACCTGCATGCTCCATGGCACCTGTAATGGTCATGGCATAGCCGACTTTCTCAAAGACATAGGGGCCGAACTCTTCGACAAAGGCATCATAGATAGCATTGAGATGTACGAAGCCCGCGGTCATGTTGGCAGTATCCTGCGCACGGCCATAGAGCTCAAACGATTTTCCGGCGTGTGTCCAGCTTTGTTTATGGTAATCTGAGACTGCAAGACTTACGAGATAAGAGGGGAGTGGTGCCTGACCTTCCCAATGCCACACCAAATTACCTGAGGAGAGTGTATCTACAGAGGTGAGAATGCCGTTGCTTACACCGACCTTTCCAGAGGGTGTGGTGATATTCATTTCTTCGAGGGTGCATTTTTCCACGAAATTGTCAAAACAAGGGAAGAGACTTCGGCCGTACACGTGGGGGTTGGCAGCGAAACCTACGCCTAAATTATAATCGTACGCACCATCGTGATGTATGCCGCCCCAGCCACTTCCATCCTTTGTCGTACTTCCGTGGTAGTAGATGTCCCAATGGAGAATGGTACCTGCTGTAGCGTTGTGCGCTATAATCAAATGTTCTCCCTTCTGCGTAAATGAAACGGTACCTGAAGGACTGATAACGCTATCCACGGTGAATCCTAATAGGTCAAAACGGAGCTTTGAGAAATTAGTCTTAACACTAATTTGATACGCTGCTTTTCCTGAAAGTTCCTGGTTTGAAAATCCCGTAGTGTTGATATCGAGTTGCAATTCAACTAAATCGGCAGTATCAGATCTAGAATTGTAGTTGATGGGGGTACCACTTTGCTGTACCGACGGGGCATGTTTGGTATTCTGGCAATTGTACTGCCCAGAAACCGCGCTGCTGAACGCAACAAATAATACAACTACAAATTTTTTCATCTTTAACTTCTCTGGCGAACAGCTTCGTAGAGTATGATTCCAGTAGCTACGCTTACGTTCAGTGAATTTATTTGACCGTGCATAGGAATTAATGCTTTCGCATCTGCCAACTGCAATAAGCTTTTATGTACTCCCGTTTCCTCGTTACCCATGATGACCATACACGGTTCGTTAAAAGGCGCATCATACATCGGGGTTTCCGATTTCTCCGTTCCAGTAATGATCTTTAAATCCAAACTTTGTGCGAGGTATACGGCATCCTTCATATGGTTGACTTTACAAACAGGTACTTCAAGTAAAGCACCGGTTGACGTGCGAACGGCATCGGCACTGACAGGAGCACTGTCGTTTTTAGGAATGACAATGGCATCTACACCAGAACAGTCGGCCGTTCGAGCAATGGCACCGAAATTTCTAACATCTGTAATGCGATCTAAGGCGAGAATCAATGGCTTACGTCCTGCTTCTATGACTTTCATAATAACTTCTTCCAAATCGTGGAAGTCGATAGGGCTGAGGTAAGCGACGGCTCCTTGATGATTTCCGCGCGTAACGCGGTTTAATTTTTCTACGGGTACATATTTAGGTTCGATTCCTGCATCACGCAGTGTTCCTTCGAGTTGCGTATAAAGCGCACCACTGATTCCTTTTTGAAGGAATACTTTATCGATGGTCTGTCCATCCTGAACAGCTTGAAGAATCGGACGCAGTCCATAGATGAGTTGGTCGTTTACCATAGTTATTTATCCGAGGGTTTTTCTTCAATATTTTTATCTGAATATTCACCTAATTCGGCTCTATCCACAAGTCTATTGTCTAATTCTTTTTTTGTCTTACTGCCCAATTTCTTTAGTCGTTCCACTTGAGAAACTAGATTTCCTCGACCCTCCATCATTTTGGTCATGGTGTCTTCGTAAGTCTTCTGTGCAGTTTGGAATTGGCTGCCCAGTTTTTTTAAATCTTCGCTAAGCCCAACAAATTTATCGTAGAGTTTACCGCCGGCTTCCGCAATTTCGATGACATTTTTCGTCTGCTTCTCCTGACGCCAAGCCATTGCAATCGTTTTCAATGTGGCGAGCAGGGTAGAGGTACTGACCACTATGATTTTTCTAGAGAACGCATATTCATACAAGGCTTGGTCGAATTTAGTTACCTCCATGAATGCGGCCTCGATCGGAATAAACAGCAAAACAAATTCAGGGGTATCCCCACCGTATAATTGTGGATAGTCTTTATCGCTTAGACCTTTGATGTGGGTTTGAACGCTTACTGCCAGTGCCTTTAATCCCGCTGCAGCTTCATCTTCCGTTGCAGCATTGATAAAATTATCCCAAGCAACTAAGCTTACTTTCGAGTCAATAATGATTTTCTTATTCCCAGGCAGCTGAATGATAACATCGGGTTGTAAGCGCCGCCCATCCTCTGTGGTTTCGCTATTTTGGACGAAATATTCTTTCTCTTTGGTAAGTCCGCTCATCTCGAGCGCACGCTCCAAAACGAATTCACCCCAGTTTCCTTGCTTCTTATTGTCTCCGCGAAGTGCTTTCGCTAGTCCACTTGCCTCCTCGGAGAGCTTGTCATTCATGTCCTTTAATGACTTTATATTCTCCATCAATGCAGAAGTGGACTTGACTTCTTTCTCATGGTTGTCCTTTACTGTTTTTTCGAAATCTTCGAGTTTCTGTTTAAAGGGTGCAAGTAGCTTATCTAATTCTTCAGAATTCGTCGTTTTGAATTGTTTCGATTTTTCATCAAGGATAGATTGCGCAAGAACTTTAAACTCGTTTTTCATTCCCTCTTTAGCCTTCTCGTCTTCCGTTTTTTGCGCCGCATGAACTTTCTCAATGTGTGCCAATTTTTCTTTAGCCGCATTTAAAGAGCCTTCTAATGTTGCTCTTTCAGTAGCACTGTTTAATAGCACTTGTTGTTGCGATTCTCTACTTTCATTTAAGTCGCTTTCGAGCTGCTGAATCCGTGCTTTTAATTCTTCCAATTGCTGTGATGCCCATGCAGGTAAGTCTTGATTTCCACCTGGAGCTCCCTGGTCGTCCGAAGAGCCGCGCATGCGGTAGACCAAATAGGCAAAAAGCAAAACGTTTAATATGGGAAAAATCAGTTCTGTCATGTTAATTCAAAGTTCTCTGTGTCAGTTTAAAACAACTTTCCTTGTTGACTTGAAGGAAGATTCCAAGTTACAGTTTTTCGATCTTTTTGTGCCTGTTTGTCATTAAAAGTTGTGAAGGGTTTTGAGCCAAAAAAACCTCTGTAGGCACTGAGCGGCGATGGATGTGGGGTGTGTATAATTACCGTTTCGTTTTTAGGAAAATTTTCACAGCATTCCAGCGCGATTTTATGTGCGGGAACTCCAAAGCAAATAAAGCCGGTATCTCGAGAGTTCTTTAAAATGTGTGCTATCGCATTTCGCGTGAAGATTTCCCATCCTTTGCTTTTGTGGGAGCCGGCCTCTTTTTCTCGAACAGATAAAGCCGTATTCATCAAGAATACACCGTTACTAGCCCAGCTGCTAAGGTCCCCGTGCATTGGGGGCTCCAGATCTAGATCTGCGCTGTATTCCTTGAATATATTTTTCAGGGAGGGAGGAATGGGTTGGTTTTTAGCCACACTAAAAGCTAAACCGTTGGCTTGTCCGTGACCGTGATATGGGTCTTGGCCAATGATAATACAGCGCACATTTTGTGGCTCACAAACTTCAAAGGCCTTAAAAATATCCGTCGAAGGAGGATAACAGATATTAGTATCGTATTCCATTTGAAGGAATTGATCTAAAGTAGTCCAATACTCCTTCTTTTGTTCAGATTCAAAGAAGTCGGACCAAGAATTTTTTGGAAATGTGTAAAGGAAGTTGGGCATTACGCAAGAAGTTTGAAGCGTGTGCGTTATTTTTACCACTCGCAAGTTAAGCGAAACTAATCGATGTAATGATGAAAAAAGTTTTAACTCTTGCTGTAGTACTGGCCGCTACATTGGCGCTCTCCTCATGTGGAACGACTGAAAAATGTCCTACGTATTCTCATGTTGAGCTTCCTACGCACCGCGGATAACTCGGGTCGAACTACCCCGGAAATCCCCTTTGAGCACCCGCAATCTTTTGAAGATATTGCGGGTTATCTGCGTCTAAAAGGACCGGTGTTTATCTACAAGCATAGTACGCGCTGCAGTGTAAGTCTTTTTGCAATGAAAAGACTTCAGTTAGTTGAGAGCGATAGCGAGGAAACTTGGGTTTATCTAGATGTAGTTGTACAGCGTCCCCTTTCATTGGCTTTAGCAGAAGAGTTAAATGTTCAGCATGAAAGCCCTCAGCTCATTTTGATTGCTGA
>JGI20151J14362_10002161_pt1 | contig 13946 bp, 5 predicted proteins | sample COG_01_FD_14362 | JGI IMG/M metagenome (IMG submission 14362)
GTCGGTGTTTGTCACGGTGCCCTTCACAACCTGCCGGTAATACGCCTTTTGCCACGCGGACATGGCGCACTTGATCGTCTCCTCCTCCTTCTCGGGTAGCTCCTTCTCAACCTCGTTCTTCTTACGTCGCAGTAAGAACGGCCGTAGGACCTGATGCAGGCGCTGGATGATCAAAAGCTCCTCCTCCTCTTTCAGCGCCACGTCCTCTTTGCTCGCGGCGAAAGGCGCGTTGAACCAAGCCTCGAAGGCGTCGGTTGAGTTGAACACGGACGGGAGGAGAAAGTTTAGTAAAGCCCAGAGCTCCGTGAGGTTGTTCTGGATGGGCGTGCCCGTCAGTAACAGGCGGTGCGAGGCGGTGTACGCCGCCTGGAGTACGGTGCTGAGCTTGGACTGGTGGTTCTTCAGCCTGTGCCCTTCGTCCACCACGATGTAGTTCCACTCGATTTTGCTCAGCCACGTCTTGTCGTACATGGCCAGGTCGTAATGGGTCAGCAGGACGTCGAAGGCGCCCTCGTTGATGACGTTCTCGCGCATCTCCTTCCGCGCGTCCTTGTACCCGTCGTACATCACCACGTCGCAGTCCGGGTACCAAATCTTAAACTCTCGAGCCCAGTTCGGCAGCACCGCTTTGGGCGCGAGGATCANNTGCGGTCCCTTGACGCCCTTGTTCTCCGCGAGGTACGCGAGAAGNGAGATGCACTGGATCGTCTTGCCCAGTCCCATCTCNTCGGCGAGGATACCGTTGAGCTGGTTGTTGTACAGCGACACCATCCACTGCAGACCCGCGAGCTGGTACGAGCGCATGGCTCCGGCGCCGTTGGGGCCGATTAAGATTGACGGCTGCACCACGATTTCTTCGACGTCTGCGCTGTGAGCGAGTTTGGTAAACTGTCGAATCGCGCTGTACTTTTCCTTCCCTCGCGGCGTCCCAGCCTCGTCCGTCACGTCATCCTCCGGCGGGGCGTCGGGGTCTAGGACGTCGGGGTCCTCCATCGCGCGCCTCGCCGCCGCCTTCGTCGCGTCGATCTTCTCAGCCAGGTGCTTCAATAAATCATCAGTCGTGCTGAGGAGCTCCTCGATGCGCTGGTCCTTGCTGTCCTGCACGAGCCGGAGGTAGGCCTCCTCGTCGCCCGCTTTAAGCGCCTCGATCCTCGCGCGCTCCTCCCTCGCCTCCGCGTTCTGCTGCTTCCTGTGGTACGAGAGCACCCCGTTGTTTCGCTTGCGAAGTCGATGCTTCGAGTCCTTCTCCGCCTTTTCCAAAGCCTTGGCGTGCGCAAACATCTGCGCGAGCCAAACCCTTCGCTCCCTCACGACCGCCACGCGCCCGTCAATCTCCTTCTTCCTCGCCAGCGACATCGCCAGCCGCTGCTTGCGTGAGATCTCAGCCTGCGCCCTGCGCTCAGCCTCCATCCGTTTCTTGTCCTCCCGGAGCCGCGCCGCCGCCATCCTCGCGTGCAACTCGCGCCGACGCTTGAGCTCCGCTTCTTGCTGCATGCGCGAGTGCATCTGGTGCATGCGCGCGGCGGCGTGGCGGGAGATGGCGGCGACGTACGTGTTCGGGTCGGAGGGCATGCGCGCGGGTCGCATGTCGAGGAGGGCGTCGGGGTCTCGGCATAAATCTTTCGCTCGAGATTCGGCGGCGATCTTGAACCGAACCTTTCGCTGGAGCTCGACGAGTCGAAGCGCCTTGCCCTCGATGACCGCGGGGAGGCGGATCTCGTCCGGGAGGGTATCCGGGAGGGACGTCGATGGCGTCGGCGCGCGCGGAGATCTTGGCGTCGAGCAGGCGCCGCCGCTCGATCCTCTCCGTCTCGGGATCGTCGTCGTCGTCGTGATCATCGCCCGCTTTTTCGTTTTCGGAGGGAAACGCCGCCGAGATCGCCGCGGAGGTGGGCTTGCTTGGGTTACCCGCGGCGGCTGCTGTCATCAGGCCGGCGGGGACGGTGAGCCCACGCGCGAGTCGTCCGAACGCGGCGACCTGCGCCCTGAGCTGCGCCGCCTGCGACGCGGTCAGGTCGCCGGTCGACCGCGATGCGGTGGTCGCCGACGCCCCGCGCGATGCGCGCTCCGCGGTCGTCTCGGGCTCGTCCCCTTCGACATTCACCAACGCCCTCGCGTCCGCGGCGTCCTTCACGCGCTTAAGGATCGTCGCGCGCTTCTCGTCGCGTTCCCATCTGGCCAGCTCCCACGCGGCGCCGATGGCCTGCGCGGGATCCTCCAGGTACTCCGCGAATGTGTGCCAGTGCTTCGGCCTGCGCACCGGTTCGCCACCGGGCGTTGGCGGCGGCGTGCGACCGGCCACCGCCGTCACCGCACCCTCGAACATCGTGGCAGTCCCGCACGATGCGCGTCCCGCCGATACCTCACACCCGAGCCGCGCCGTCCGCGCGCGCTCGTCGTTTGAACGAAGGGACAGTCGAGGAGGTGCCTTCTCAACCCTAACCGAACCGCGATCTGACCAGAACTTTCGGGGGCGGCCCGAAAAGCCACGACCGAAGGGCACCCCTTCACTTCCGACGACACCATGGAGACGCGAAGCAAGCGACGCGAGACCGAGCCGATCGTCGAGAAGATCCGCCGCGGTGAGGTATCGGTGTTCGTCGCCGTCGCCGAGGAGCTGCCCGAGGTCTTCAGGACGCACGTGGTGCGCAAGCTCGGGTTGGTTGATACCCTCGGCTTGGCCCACGTGAACAAGTTCTACAACGCGGCGGTGTGGAGCGTTGAGGCCGTGAGATCGCTGGATGAGAAGGCGAAAGACTACGCGAAGCTCCGTAGCTTGACATCGGTCTATCCACCGCTTCATGCTTGTTCGCGGTTTAACAACGTGAAGGCGATCAAGGCGCTCATAAGCTCGGGTGCGGACCTCGAGGAAAGGTCGAGAGAGAAAGCTTTCCCCAGCCCCAACAACATATACGGACGTGTTACTGCCCTTCACATGGCCGCGAATTATTCAAATTTTGAAACCGCGAAGCTGTTGTTGGAGGCCGGTGCCGATGTGAACTCAAGGGCGCAGCATCCGAAGCACAATGGCGGTGTTACGTCCTTATTCTTTGCTCTTGTGGGTGAAAACAACACCGCTAAGCTAAAACTTGTATCCTTGCTCTTGGAAGCGGGCGCGGACGTCACCTTGAAAATGGCTATCGACGGAGCAGACGTAGGGGATGGATTGGGACTAGATTTCGACACCATTTTGGGCTATTACACCAGTGCTATGGATGCCAACGCGGAGGTCGTGAAGATGTTACTGGATGCAGGCGCAGACCCGAACGGTCAGGATACACTTTTTGGTGCGGCGCCGTTACATAACGTAGCCCTTCCGTCCGGTGATGAGGTGGTAAAACTCGGCAAGCTTCTGCTGGAGTATGGAGCCGACCCCCTTCTGACCAATAAAGGCGGAGAGATACCGCTGGATTTTGCCAAGGAGCTCTCGAAAAACCAGGACCTGATCGACCTCCTCACTGAAGCGACTGAGAAAGCGTTGAAAAGTAGCGCCTGATTGTGAAAAAGCCTCCCGACGGAGGCACCCACCTCACTACTTCCGACGACACCCTGGACACGCAGGAGAGAATGATGTTCAATAACAATGCCCTACTCTTCACTCGATCATTCCCGCGCCGCTGAACCCCACGCGTCCCGACATCGCCTCCCCGAGCGCCGTGGCAACCTCCGTCGACGCCTCGCCCAGCGCCTCCCGAACCTTCCCCTCGTACTCGGCGCCCACGTACGACCTGAACCTTCGAAGCGCCGCGACGCACATCGCCAGCGCCCTCGCGTCCCTCGGCTCCGGCTCCGCATCCTTACCAACCTCCGCGGGTGTGGGTCCCGCGGCGGCGGCGGCGGCGTCGCCGAGCTTGGGCGCGAGGCTTTTCACCAGCGCCAGGCACAGAGCGCCGGCGGAATCCGCCAGCTGCGCGCTCGCGTGCTCCACGGGAAGCGCGGCGTCGTCCATCTCGGCTCGAAGCTTGGCAATCTTACCCTCGATGCGACCGACCGCCTCCTTCGCGCGGCCCGCGTCGACGTGCCGCCCCTGCGACGCCGCGCGGTCGGCATCCGCCGCGGCACGTGCCGCCTGCGCCTCAGCCGCGTCCACCTTCCGCTTCACCGAATTCGCCTTCCACTCGCGGTCCTCGCGATCCGCCGCGACTGTCTCCACGGCGAGGCACGCGATGTCCCAGGCGTCCGCGGTTCCCCACGCGACGCCGCGTGATGCGCCGTCCTCGTCGGTCCCAGCCGCGGTCTCGTCGTCGATGGACTTTTGGACCCACGTGGCGACGTCGTTCGGCGTGACGAGGCCGAGCTCGAGCAGCCGGGAGACGGCGGTGACGGCCATGTGGGGGTGCGCACCCGCCCAGACGCCCGCGGCGGCGGCGACCATGACGTCCGCGCACCCATCCTCGCCAGCCTCGGCATCCGACTTGGTGAGCTCCACGAGCGCGGATTCGTACCGCTTGAGGAGGACGTTGTGGTGGGTGATGCACTTTTGGCCGTGCTGGAGCGCGGCGACTGTGAGCGCCTTGGCGGCGCCGGCGCGACCGAGCGCGTCGAGCTTGCCGCTCGTCTTGAGCCACTCCATGACCTCACCCGCGGGCTTCTTCTCCTTCATGAACGCCTGCAGGTCCCTCAGCGCGCCGCTGCTGCCGTTGAGGGTCTCCAGGATGTAATCGGGGTTCAGCGCGGGGGTGTTGGGCACGAGGCAGTGGAGTTCGTCCGGGAGGCTCTCCTTGACGCGGTCGTAGTAGCTCAGCCGGCAGAGCCTTCGCACCACAGAGTTGCAGAAGGTTCGCTGCGGGTGGTTCGAGGGCTGGTCGGCGACGTGTACCCAGCTCTGCCACGGCCACGCGAGGTCGAAGCACGAGAGGTGGTGCGCCATCCAGTCCGCGAGTCTCTCCCTGGCTTCAAATTCCATGCGGCCAATCTGCCGAAACATCTGGCCGACAACCTTGGCCATCATCTTCGGGAAGCTCGGGATCGCCTTGCACAGGTCCTGGATCACGATGTGGTAGAACACGGCCTCGTGCGCGGGCCTGGGCAGCGCGAGCATCTCGCCGAACAAGGTCTCGGCGACGAGGAACTGGCACCGCTCGGGGTGGTCCGCCGGGAGGGGCAGGGTGCCCATCTGGTCCGCCGCGGGGATGGTCGTCTCGCGCCTGAAACCGGGCTCGAACGCCCAGAGGGTGTCGGCGATGTACTCCTCGGTGACGAAACGCTCGAGGGGACCCCAGTCCCCGGCGTCCCACAGACCCTCGGTCTGCTCCTGGGGCAGGATCCTGCGTCGTTACAGGGTAAAAACAGGGTAAACGGAAAAAGTCAGCTCATACTCGTAGCGCGGGACCAAACGGGGAACCAACGCGGGACCACACGGGCGGCGTCTTCGCTCGGTACGCATTTCTTACATCAGTGAACATCAGGGGATTAACGAGATATATGGAAATGATGAATCATCACCGCGAAGACGAGACCAGCCGCCGGGTTCGAGCGAAAAGTTTGGAAATTGATTCGGGAGAATGGATCGATTCGCACCTGAGACGTGGACGCACGGGGTACGCGGCGAGCGCCTCCGCGGCACCGCTGAATGACATCTCGGCAACCTTGAGCGGCGGCGGGGGTGTGATGAGCACCGCCGCCTAGCTCGAACGAATCGCCGGTGATGATATCCGTCACCGGCGGGATGGACTTGACGCTCCACGAAGCGTCGTCCTGAGCGCCGGCTTTGCGCCCCTCGTTGACCCTTCCCCAGCACTCCTCGAGCCAATCGTCCACGGTGTCCGCGGCGGAACCCGCGGGCGGCGCGAAGAGCATCGCGGCGGGGTCGGGGCCCTGGCGCCGCTTGCGAAGGTAGTCCTCGATCGAGTCCATCATCACGTCGAATTCCTTGGCGGTTTGCAGCGCGGCGCCGCCCCACGGGAGCGCGGCGAGGACCGCGTAGACGAGGTAATCCGCGCGCGGCTGCCATCCGGGTTCGCCCTTGTCCGCGGCGTCGACGGCGGCGCAGACGACGGCGTCGAGGATGTCCACCGCGGCGGACGCGGTGACGATGCCGACGACGGGCCACACCGCGATGAATCTCAGCAGGAGCCGAGCCTTGATCCTGTCGTCGAGGGATGTGGACGCGAGGGTGGTCTCGAGCTGCTCGCACGTGGCGCGGACGACTTCTTCGACGAACTCGCCGCTGCTGTGGTTGAGCATGGCGACGAGGGTGGCGTACACCGGGGTCTTGACGGGCAGGTTCTGCACGCACTCGAGCACGAACTCGCTCGCGGGCTCGTTGAGCGCGGGGAGATCCTGCGCGAGGAGCCCGCTGAGGTGCTTCATCATCTCGGGGGAACCGTCGCAGTGGATGATGGCCTCGCGCATCTCCTGGAGCTCGCGGTTGCCCGCCACAGGGCCGTTGTTGCCCACCGTGGGTTTGAAAATGCCGGTTCGCATGTGGGAGCCATCCTATCGTCCGGGATGCGTTGGGGAGGGGGGAATCGGTTGAGTGCCTTGGAACGACGGCGGAGGCGCATTGGGCGAGGGAAGATCGGCGGCGAACCGACGAGATCGCGGACGCGGGACGGTGCGGATCGAGGGACATCCGGCGAACGGTGGTGGGATTCCGGCGCGTGACACACCTCGCGACGGTGGCGCTTGCCGCCTCTGAAGTCTCCTCCCATGGTGGCGGCTCTCTCTCGGCGCGCGGGGGAATGGCGTGGCGCTGACGATCCAGGGTTCAGTTCCCGAGGGCAGGCAGTTCGCAGATTTCAGTTTAGCGCGCCTCTAAAAAATCCTACATTTGAGATTCTAAATGTGAGAGTACCCCATCGCCTTGGCGAGCTTGGTTTTGTACTCGCGAATGGTGCCCTTCCACACGGTGACCTTTTTGTTTTCGCACACCCAGATCTGGTCCGCCACCTGGTCGATGAGCCTGAAGTCGTGCGACACCAGCACCACGCCGCCGTTGAACTTCTTCACCGCGTTTGCCAACCCGTCTATGGCGTCGACGTCCAGGTGGTTAGTGGGCTCGTCCAGTAACAGTAAGTTGGGGTTCCGCATGTTGATCATGGCGAACACGATGCGGCTCTTCTGGCCGTCGGACAAACACCCAATCTTCGTGTTCTGCATCTTCGTCGTCAGCCCGAACCGGTCCAGCCACGAGCGCCAGTACTCATCCGTGCGCTTAAACGAGGGCGAGTTTGGATACGCCGACTTGAAGAAACCAAAAACCGTCTTTCCCGGGTCCAGCTGCTCCGCGCTGTGCTGGTTATACCGCCCGATGAGGAGTGACGGGTGCGGCTTGACGTCACCCTGCGTGGGCGTGAGCTCGCCCGCCATGAGCTTGAGCAGCGTGGACTTGCCGCACCCGTTCGGGCCCACCAGCGCGATGCGCGAGTCGCAGTCCACGCCGATGTCGAGATTTTCGTACAGGTAGTCGGCCCGCTCTCCGCTGTACGCGAAGCACACTCCGTCGAAGGGTAACACCGGCGACGGCAGCTTGTCGCAGTCGGGAAACTCAAACGTGAACGTGTTCTCCCGTAGCTTTGGCTTGGCGACGGCTTCGGATTTGATCTTGTTGAGCACCTTGTCCTTGGACGCCGCGCTCTTGGCTTTGCCGTTGGCGTGGTTAGCCTCGACGTAATCCGCCAGCTTGGCCATGTCCGCCTGCTGTTTCTCGTAGAGCTTGAGCTGGATCTTCTCCTCCGCCTCCACCTGCGCGCAGAACGTCGCGTAGTTCCCGCCGTAGTACTTCAAATCCCGGTCGTGCAGCCACACGATCTTGTTGCACACCGTGTTTAGGAAATCCTGCGAGTGGCTCACCACGAATAGGCACTTCTTGTAGTGGCTCAGGTGCTCCTCAAGCCACACGCACGACTCCAGGTCCAGGTGGTTCGTGGGCTCGTCCAGCAGCAACAGCGTCGGAGCCGCGAACAGCGCCTTGGCGAGCGAGACGCGCATGCGCCACCCTCCGGACATGTCCTTCGTCGCACGTTCCATCGGCACCGTGTCGTTGGAGAACCCGAGCCCGACGAGGATCTTCCTCGCCTCGAACTCGAACGTGTCCGGGTCGAGCTCCGAGAGCCTGTCGCTGATCGCCTCCAGNCGCTCGTCCTCCACGCCGCTCGTCTCGATGATCAGGTCCTGCGCCGCTTCCAGTCTCACGATCTCCTCGGTGACGTGATCCACCACNGATTCGATCGCCGACCTCTCGGTNGGTTCAGCCTCGGCGTGGAGGTGGTACAAGTCGATGTGGTCGGGGATGGGGATCTCGCGCAGCGCGATGGCNTTCAGGACGTTGGTCTTGCCGCTGCCGTTCTGGCCGATGAACCCGTACCGCGTGCCGACGTTGAGCTCCAGCGTGGCGTCGTCNAAAAGCGGCTGGCCGGCGACGGTGACGGAAAACTTCTCGATCTTGACGTCGGTGGAGGTGGGGTTGGAGGCGAGCACGCCCGTGACCGCCCTCTGCTTCGCGAGCATCTGCTGCCCCGAGAGCAGCTCGGGCTCACGCGTACCCCCCGCGGTGAGCTTCGCGATCGCGTCGCTCACGTCCTCCGCCGCATCGGCTTTGCCATCGTCGCCGTCGGCGGCGGCGCCCTTGGCCTTGCCGGACTTTTTCGCCGCGCGCTTCGCCTCTTTCTCCGCCGCCCTCGCGGCTTTCTGCGCAGCCTTCTCCTCGGGGGTTAGCGCGGTCAGAAGCTCGCGCTCCTTGTTCTTGACGGGCTTCCCCGTCACCAGGTCGATCTCGCCGGGCATCGTGAAAGCGTTCACGTGCTCCGGATGTGCCCACTTGTTGTCCTCGGCCGAGAAAACACACCGCTTTTTTTCACGGGCATGGCCAAGGGAAAGAGTGCCGTTGCGAACCTCACTCCGAAACTCGCGGTGTACGGCGAGCGGGTGACCCGACAGAGGCCATGGGCTTCTTCGGCAGGCTTATGGTGGCCCTGGGCCTGGCCAAGAAGAAGGTACGTCGCCGGATCGACACGTCATCGCCCCCGTCCCCGCCTCGAGACCCGCGGTGCCTTCTCATCCATCTTTTCGAACCATCTTCGTTGACCCGCGCCCTCGTCCCGCCCTTCGTTCCGAAACAGAGGAGCCTGCTGGTCATGGGACTGGCCAACGGCGGTAAGACGACGCTGGTGAATAACCTCAAGCCGGAGAAGGACCGCGACCCGCCCGATTTCGTCGCCCCGACCGTCGGATTCAACGTCGAGCGCTTCACCCTCAACAAGTGCAAGCTCACCGTCGTCGACATGTCCGGGCAGGGACGGTACCACGAGCTCTGGGAGTGCTACTACAAGGACACGCAGGCCATCATATTCGTCGTGGACGCGGCGTCGTCCGAGGAGCAGCTGGAGGAGAGCAGGCAGATGCTCGGCAACATGCTGTCGCACGAGGACTTAAAGGGGACGCCGCTGTTGGTCTTTGCGAACAAGAGCGATTTGCCGGCGGCGAAGGGCGCCGCCGCCATCGCGGGTGACATAGACCTGACCGGGGCGGTGTGCGATTCGAGGGCGTGGCACATAGGGGCGTGCAGCGCGCTGACCGGGGACGGCCTCGACGATGGCATCAAGTGGCTCCTGGGGAAGGTATAGACCTTATTTTAGCTAATGTGTGTAGTCAAATTGGTTTCTAATATTGGCGACGCCCCGTGGGCCTGGCGTGAATGTCCGGCAGCCGAACCGTGTCCGTCCGCTCGACGAACGACGGGAACGTGCGCAGCCTGAGCCGCTCCACCTCATCCTGGAGCACCGCCAGCTCCTCAGCCTGCGCGCGGGCGATGTGCTGCAGCTTGCTCTGCGCCACGACGGATCGCATCTTCTTCTCCGCGGCGACGGCGTTGTTGTCCTTGCCACCAGCCGCGCCGCCGCGCCCGTCGCGTATGCGCTCGTAGTCCGACACGCTCTCCCGCATCTCGGCGGCGCGGAGTGAGATGTCCTCGTTCTGCGCGGTGATGCTCTCGATCTTACGACGAACCTTCTGGACCTCCTTCTTTTTGTCCGCCAAAAGCCGGGCGTGAAGCTTCACCGCGTGGTTGACCCGCCGCTGAAGCGAGTCCATCTCCTTCTTCTTGCGTTCGCTCAGGGCATCCTCCTCCGTTTTGACGTCCAGGGGATCGTAGAGGATGTCCGGGAGTAACGCGGAGTCCGCGCGGGTCATCTGGAGCTCCTTGATCTTGGCCACCAAGTCGTCAGCCTCCATGTTGAGCCGAGCGTTTTCCCACTCCAAGTCGTAAATTCCTTTTTTGAAATCCTTAATCGCGGTGAGCCGCTTCACCTTGCCCTCGCAGTGCTTGAAGATGGAGTTGTTCAGCGTGTTGACCACGTCGCGCTGGATGAGCATGACGTCCGCCTCCGCAGCCTTGGTCACCTCCAAACCGGTCGGCGTGAGGTCCGGTAAGATCGCCTCCGCCCAACCCTGCTTCACGGTGACTGGTACTAAAAAGTCGTAGAGCCTCGCAAAGCGCTTCTCGGCGTGCTCGGCGACTTCAGCCTCGAGCTCGTCGATCCTCGCCTGGAGCGCGGCGTCCTTCTCGGTGAGCCTGAACATGTACGACTGGATCTCGTCCATATCTTCCCGAATCCCGCGGAGCTCAGCCTCCTTTTCAATCTTCTTCACCCTGTGCTCCACGAGCTTCTCCCAGTCCTTGTCGCGGATATCCTCGCTCTTGTCGTGCTCGGGATCGAGCGGGTCCACGGGGGGCGGCCTCGGCTTGTGCCCGAGCTCCGCCGCGGGCCCGCCCACCGCGCCATGGAACGGGTCCACGTGCGCCGCGAGCACGACGCTGTCAGCCGCGGCGGCGGCGTCCTCCCCGCCGCCGTCTTGCGCCGGAGGCTTGGCGATCATCGCCGCCGCCGCCGCCGCGAGGGAGTCGGCACCCTTGGACGACTTGAGCTTGTCGGCGGCTCGAAGGGCGGCGCCCGCGCGCGACACCCGTCGCCCCGCGGCTCGCAAGCCCTGGCTCGCGCGGCTACCACCTTTCTCCTTGCGCACGGGGTTCTTGCGTCGCTTGTACAGGTTGAGGAGTTTCTTGATGACGTCCTCGTCGATGTCGCCGAGGGCGCGAACGAAGTTCGTCTCGAGCTTCTTGTCCTGCTCGACGCACGCGTCAAGCCGCTTTTGCGCGGCGTCGACGGTGGCTTGGAACTCCGCCACCGCCGACGCGCTCGTCGCCTTCTTCTCCGTGACCAGCGCGAGCTCCGCGTTGAGCTCGAGCTCGATGCGGACGTCGTCGTCGGCGCCCACCTCGACTTCGTGGGCGCACGCGACCAGCCACGACTCCAAGCGCGCCAGCGTCGCGTCGGTTTCGTTTTTGCGAGCGGAAAACTCGGCGAGCTCCTGGTCCCAGGTCTTGACGATGTCGGCAGCCTCCTGGCGGGTCTTGCGGAGCTCGGCGTCGAGCAGCCTGCGCTTCTTGGCGAGGTCTTCTTGGAAAACCTTGTTTTTCTTGTCGTATTCCCTCGCCGCCTTTTTCTGCTCGTCGCTGTAGTCGTCCGGGTCCGTCTCGAGCATCCAGTCCGGCTTGGGGAGTTCCTCCGCCTGCTTGCCAGCCTCGTCGTTCTCGAGCTGCCCGCCCATCATGTCCTTGAGCGCGCGTTCGGAAGGGTCGTTGGCGCCGCGGCCCGCGAGTCGAGCAGCCTCGGCGGCATCCTCCGCCTCCTTCTTGACGCGGTCCTCCGGGGAGAGCCACCGTTGCGACTTGATCTCCGAGTCCTTCACCGTGACGGGTGCGTTTTCAATCTCCACGAGCTCGACGGTGGGCCTGAACACCGGCGCGCCGTCGTCGGTGGTGTCCGCCCAGCCCTTGAGCTCACGCCTGATGTCGCCGATGCGGATGTTGAGGTCGCCCAGCCTGTCCATGTACCCGTTCTTGACGCCCACCATGTGATCGTAGTCGGCGTTGAACGCCCGTCGAATCTCGCGAGTCGTCATCCGCAGCACCACCGTCTGCGTGATCTTCCGCCGGGGCGGGTACACCTTGAACATGTCGTAGAGGAGGGACTCGTACGAGCTGGCCTTGGCCTTGGCCGCCGCCGCCGCCGCCGCGGCCGCCGCCTCCTCCTCTTCCTCGTCCTCAGTCTTTTTCTTCTTCTTTTTCCCGTCGCCGCCGCCCCCGGCGGAGGCGGGGAGGTCCACGCGAAGGTCAAACAGATCCGTCGCCGGGATCTCCCCTTGGTCCGCGAGGTACTCCTGCTCGGCCATCTCCATCCGTCGCAGGAACGCCACGCCCTTCGCCAGCACCGCGCGCCTGTCTTCCACCATCAAGGGGTAGTTGTAAACCACGGTATCGTGATCCTTGAACCCCACGACGGCGGACCCGTGCGTGTCCATGGTATCCCAGCACTCCTTCTTGATCTTCGCGCCGAGGTAGTCGGTGTACAGGGTATCCCGTGCGAGAACCTCTTTGGCCGCGGCGACGCGCGTGTCCCCTTCGGCGATGAGCTCGTCGCGGAACTTTTCGTCGATGAGCAAGTCCTCGCGCGGGATCCGCTCGAGCTCGTCGGCGTCCTCGTTTCGCTTGATGGTCTCTTCGAGCTTCAACCTCAACGCCTTGACCTTCTCGAGCGTCGCAGCCTTCGCCGCGGCCACCTCCGGGATATCATCGTCCTCGTCCGCGGCGGCGACCGCGACGACCTCGGACTCCGTATCCTCCGTCTCGGCTTCAGCATCCGCGGGCTTTTGGTCCTTGAACACGGGTTCGTCCGGGTCGTCTCGGGGTTCATCCGGAAGAGGCCCGGAAGCGTGCGTGCGCCCCTTCGCCCTCACCTTCTCCGCGGCCGCGACTAACGCGTCGTCCACCTTCACCTCGGGGAACGAAGCGGCGTTTTTGAAGACGATCACCGCGCCGTCCCCGCCGGCGGTGACCAGCCTCCCGCCGGGCGCCGCCACCACCGCGACGGCGCCGCCGCTCTGCGAATCGTGCGCGGCGAGCTCGGACGTCACGCGGTCCTTGCTCCAGATCGAAACCTTGCCGTCGGCGTTCGCGACCGCGATGGCGTCGCCGGCCGCGATGAGCCCGCCGCCGATCGCTTTACCCACGCCCCCGGGCTTACTCCAATCGGGCTTGAGCGTATCCGTCGAGCCCGAGGTTGGAAGCGCGTACGCTCGAACCGAACGATCCGACGCGATTCCCGCAAACTTGCCCTTACCCCCCGATCCCGCGATGGCCACGAGGGGGAGCTCGAGCTTCACCGACCGAACCGACGGGGCGTCCGGGACGGTCCACTCGTTCGTGGGTTCACCCGCGGGCGCGCCAGTCGCCGGAGGCGTCACCACGGCGACTGTCGCGTTCGGCCCCGCGACCAGGAGCTGGTCGTCCGAGGTCCAGCACGCGGCGACGGCACGGCCAAAGTTGATCGGGAACGGCACGCGGCCCACGACCCGGGCGTTGCTCACCCCGGTGTCCGCGTTTTTAGCAACCTCGATGAACCAGCACCCGTCCTTCTCATCCCCGGCGACCGCGACGTGCGTTCCAGACGGGGACACCGCGAAGGCGTCGGGCGCGGACTTTGTGAGCCTGACGCGGAGTAAGAGCTTCGGGTGGTGCGTCACGCCGCCCGGGCACTGGTACACTCGGGTCACGCCCATCTCCGACGCGACGGCAAAGACGTCGCAGCCGAGTTCGAGTGCACCGGCAACGCACGCCGCCTGCGCCCGCCCGCCCGCGTCAATCGTCCACGCGCACTCGCCGGTGGTGAGGTCCCAGCCGCGTACGGTGCCGTCGACGCCGCATGTGGCGGCGCCGTCCGCGAGGGCCACCGCGCCCATCGCGGAACCCGAGTGGTGTGTCCCGATCTTCTCAGCCGCGCCAAACGACGCGGACGAGGATGTCGAGTCGGAAGAGACGTTCTCCGTATTGGAATCCTCCTCTTTGGTTTCCCCCTCCTTGACACCATCCTCGACGTTGACGAGGTAGATCCCCGCGCGGTCCGTCGCGACGACGGCGGACTCGAACCTCTCGCCCCCCACGCTCA
>JGI20151J14362_10002163_pt1 | contig 13945 bp, 9 predicted proteins | sample COG_01_FD_14362 | JGI IMG/M metagenome (IMG submission 14362)
CGCGGAGACCACGGTGGCGGACGCGATGAACGCGAGGAGGTAGACGGATCGGGTCATGTTCGAGGTTGGATGAGGCGGCCGGAGGTTCGGCGAGCGCGATCGAGTGTGTTCGGACGGGGGAAAAGATTGTTAATAAAAAGAGCGTTTCCTAGTTGATTTAACGATTTTGCCCAGGCTCATCATACGGGCATTCAGTCACGAGGAAATCGATTTATGGTTGTAGAACCAGTTTCGAAACCTCTCGTGTCCCTTGGCGAAAGGTCGTGATATTAACGTCCAATTTGCGGCGGTAAAAAACGCTTGGATTGTTCGACCATCCACTCTTAAGAGTAAACAATTTCCAATTCTGTCTCCATTCGCACGACACGCAGTCTCCTCTCTCGGGTTCGCCTTTAAAAAACTCACCCCGCCTGATCTCGGACTATCGGAAAACTCACTGACCGGAATTTGGTGATGAGATGAAGTCTTTTTTTGCAAATTCCGGTCAGTGAGTTTCCGGTCTGGCTGGCCGGAACTCTCACAGCTCAAACCCGTTTGAAGGTGCCCTCGGACGCTGTTGTTGTGGCGACCCTGTTTGGATAAAGCCCGAGGCTGCCGCGGGTCGCCATTCGCAAGCGCGCCGGTTGCGGCGTCGAGGATAAACTCGCGTCCGGTCACGCGCACTCGGGCGTTTCCTTTTCGTTCGAACCCAGAGACGGCGGTGGAACGCATTAGCATGGCGGCGATGAGCGCGACGAGCGCGCTCGGGGGCCTCGGGGTCGTCTCCGGGGTCCGCAGGCAGTGGGGCAAGGCTGGGATCTCGACCGGCGCGCGGGCGCGCGCGGCGACCGGCGCTCGCGCGGGGGTGTACGCCACGCTCGGCGAGGAGAAGGTCGGCGCGATCACGCCCAGCCGCGGCGCGTTCACCGCGGCCGCGCTCGCGTTCGGCCCGGGCACCGGTCAGATGAAAACCTCGCCCCGCGGATCCAAGCTCGTGGCTCGCGCCAAGACTCAGGGCCCGGCGACTCCCCTCGCGGGCAACGTCTTCAACATCGCCACGGAGAAGCTCCCCGGCGGTGATAACCTCACCAACGAGGGTATCCTCGGCTTCTTCATCGCCGGTATCCTCGGCCTGTACCTCGGCTCGGTGGCGATCCGAACCTTCGCCGTCATGATCGGCTTCGCCTTCACCGGGTTCAAGTACGTCGTGATGGGCATCTCGCTCGTGCTCCTAGGTGTCGCGGCGTCGTAAACCGGCGGGAGAGAAACGAACCCAACGCGCGCGAATGTCGTCTGGAAAGAGAGAGACGCGCGCCACCACACATTCTTTTCGGGAACTAGCTTTGTCAATGACACCTTCTTCGTGTACGCGCTAAGAGTACTGCCATTAAATTAAGTCTCTCTCGCCGCGAGCCCATCACTCACGGCGCGTCGACGTCCGCGACGGTCGGCTTGCGGTAGTGCCGCAGTTGCCCCGTGACGTCCGTGGGTTTGAACGGCGCGAACTTACCGTACGGCCGTGGCACGCCCATGCTCTTCTCGTCCGTGGGCACGTACGCGTTGGGCCTCGCGTCGGCGCCGGGGCGGTTGTCGTCCTCGTCGTCGACAAACGCCTCCCCGGCCAACTCCCGCGCCCACCGCTTCTCCGCCTCGTCGTCGGGCGCCTCGCCCCGCGCGACCCTCTCGCGTGCCTCCACCAGCCGCCGCTTGAGCGTCTCCGCCTCCAGCTGCAGCCTCTCGCTCGTCGCCTGGCACAGCGCCAGCTCGGACACCGTCGACTTGGTCTCGTCCCCCGCGGACTGGATTTTGGTCACCAAGTCGTTGATCGTCCTCGCGAGCTCCAAGGATTCCGCGCGGCCGCTCGCAGCCTCCGACGTCATGCGCTGCACGAGCGAATCGAGCTCCTGGAGCATCAACACGTTCTCCTCGATCTCATCCTCCTTGTCCTCGATGGCGAGCTTGAGATCCTTGAGCTTGGCGCGCAACTCATCCGCGCCCGGGTCCTTACCTTGCAGCACGCGCCACCGGTCGGCGTTCTCGGGCGTCTCAGCCTTGGCGCTGAGCCTAGCCACCCTCCGTCGCTCGACGATGAGATCCTTCCGCAGGCGCTCAATCTCGGCGTTCAAGCCAGGGACACCGGAGGCGAGCGACGCGTTGGCCTCGACGGACAGCTCGTGTTTCCGAATCTCCGCGGCGAAGGCTCGAATCTCATCCTCGCGGTTTCGCAGCTCAATCTCGCCCCGTCGGCCAACCTCAACCTGGAGGTTCACCCGCTCGTGCAGCGCCGCGACCTCGTCGTTGCGTTCCACCAGCATGAGACCCGCGTGGTCCCTGCGCTGGGTCTCGTGCTCAAACTTGAGGGTGAGACGGATCTGATTTTTGCGACCCTGGTCCGCGACGGTGTGCAGACCCTCCATCTCGTTCATCTGCTCGTCAATCTTATCGCGGCCTTCCCTGAACGTCATGGCCCTCTTGTTGATGTCCTGCCTCAGCACGTCGCGTGCGGTCATCGCGCTCGTGAGCTGCGCGTGCGCGTGCACCAGCTTGATCTCCTTGTCCCCGGACTCCCCGCGGAGGATGTCGATCTCGTTGGCCAGGACCCTGAGCTTCTCCCCCGTCTCCGCCTTGGTCTGCTTGCCGGCTTCGATGAGCTGCGCGAACTTGTTGCGCTGCGACTGCACCTCGTGGAACAGCGACACGAGTGCCGTGTGCCGCCTCTCGTTCTCCTTGGTCTGCTTCCTGAGATCGTCCAGCTCGTTGTCCAGACCGTTCGCCAGTTCCGTCTGCTCTCGGTGCTTCTCGCGCTTGAGCATCGTCGTCTTGATGAGCCGCTCAACCTGCGTCCGCACGTCCCTCTCAACCTTGTTCCGGTCAGCCTCCTCCTTCTTCAGGTGCTTGATGATATCCTCCAGGGCGGCCACCTCGGCGTAGACGGTCTCGAACGCGGTACCCTTCGTCTTACCCGCGGACTCCTCCGTTATGTACGCCTTCATCTCGGCGTCGATGTCGGCGCGAATTGCTTCAATCGCCGCCGACCGCTCCGCCGCGACGCGCGTCGTCGTCTTGACGTCCAGCCTGAGCTGACTGACCTCCGTCTCGAGCTGCGGGACGACGTCCGCGACGTGCTTCGTCTCCATCGCCATCTTACCCGTCTTTCGTTCCGTCTGCTCCAGCTCCTTCCGCCGGCGAGCGACGCGGTCGGCGAGTGCCTTTTTCTCCGCGTCGAGCGCCGCCGCGCGTTGTTCCAGCTCCAACTTCTCGTTCACCAGCCTCTCGCGCTCCGACGTTTCCTTCTCCAGGTCCTTGTTGAACTCGTCCGCGGTGCGCGTCTTCTGTTCCATCGCGATCGACGCGCGCTCCAGCGTCCCCGCCGCGTGCGCGTGTTCCTCCGTCCGGCCCCGCACCGTCTCCGACTGCCTCAGCTCGGACTCGTCCAGCGCCGCGAACTTTTTGTTCAGCGCGAGCTCCTGCGTCCGTAAAGCCTTGATCTGCTCGTTGATGACGTCGCACTCGCGCTTAATCTTGAGCGGCAAGGGCGCGATGGAGTCCAGCTCGGTTTGAACGCGTTCGCGCTCGTTGGATATCTGCGACGCTTTCGTTTGAAGTTCGCCGACTCGAGCGACGGCGTCCGCCTTGGCCTTGTGAAGATCCTCCATCCTGGTCTTCTCGCTGCGGACGTCCTCGGCGAGCTCGGATACCTCCGCGCGGGCGGACGCGAGTGCTGGCGCCATCGCCCGCTCGTGCTCGAGCTCAACCTCCTCCAATCGTTTCTTCGCCGCGTTCCTCGCGCGGGTCTGCTCGTACACGTCCATCGAGGTCGACTGCTCGCGCTCGCCCGCGAGCTCAGCCTCGGCGACCGCGACGTCGCACTCGCGCCTCAGCCGGTCGAGCTCCTCCTCTTCCTCCTCCGTCAGCGAGTTCCTCGCGGCGGCGCGAGCCTCCTCCAGCGTCGTGACGCCCTCCGCGAGCTCACGATCGAGCCCCGTCGCATCGTCCTCGAGTCTCGCGGTGCGCGCGACGGCGGCGGCGAGGGCGTCGTGAAGCTCGCAGTACGCCGCCTTGGCCTTGTACACCTTCGACCGTTCGATACCGCCAGCCTTGAGCAGCTCGTCGAGAACCTGCGCGCGAATGGAAGGGAGGAAGAGGGCGGGGCTCGGTGAGCGGCGCGCGCGGGAGGGGGAGGAGGAAGTCTCGGGACGGTTGCCAAAAGGGGGCGCATTTCGTGCCGCGCGATGATGGGGCGGCTCATCCACGTGGACGCACCTTGAACGCGGCGCTGCTCTCCGGGTCTTCGTCCACCACCACTCGCGGTGGAGGCGGGATATCGGCTTCCTGTGTCATGGCGCCGGGTCCCGCGCGCCGCCCGGACCCGTCCTCCGGTCTGGCCGATGACACGGTCGTATCGGGGGAGGATACCAAACGAGCACGAAAAGGGGTTCGAAATAATTAAAAACAGTCGTCGTATGGGCTAATAGACGCATTCATTAAGATTTACTACCTCGTATTACACGTTAATTATTTCGAATTGTTAAACTCCCAGTCTATTTGCTCGTACATATTTACAAATTCATGCGTAAATTCCATCCTTCGACTCGCGAGATCACCTGCGCTCGGGGAACAACCCCGTCTTGTCCACCACGCGCTCCACGATGTTCGTCTCCTTGTCCCACAGGTGCGGGAGGAGGCTCCACCCCTCGTACCCGTTGTCCAGGTCGTTGAACTCCTCGAACAACTTGGCGAAAGCCTTGGCGTACTCCTCCTTGCGCCGTTGGCTCCACCCGGTGGGCCACTCGCTCCAGCGCAGCACGTGTTCCGCACCCTTGGGCTGGAACCAGTCCACGTTGAGGATCGAACCCAGGAACTGCGCGGTGAAGAACTGCGCGTCCTCCACAGCCTGCTCGCGGGTGAACTGGCGCTCCTCGATCGGCTCGTCGCCCTCTTGCCAACTTTTCGGCTGCGCCACGCCTTTCATGATCTCCCCGGGCCTGTAGAGGTGCAAGCGCGCGGGGTTGGCGCTCGGAACCTTGTGCTCGTCGCACATCGCCACCCACGTCGCAGCGACCAGGGCCCAGAACACCGAGATGTAGTCATCGAACCCGATCGTGTGCGCCGGCGGCGACGAGGGCGGAAGCTCGGTGAGGTGCTTGCGAATCTCCTTGAGGTTCATCTCCTCCTTGTCGCCGTCATCGTACATGACCTTGTACCACTTGTGCTCCTCGTCGAACTCAGTCACGGTGCCGTTGTAGAACCTGTAGTTGAACTGTTTCTTCACCTTTGCGCCGATGAGCTCCTTCCCGATCCGCGGCTTGCTTTTCTTGTGGGTGGTCGAGTCAGCCTCGTCCTGCACCGGCGGCGACGTGGGCACCTCCTTCCTGACCATCGGCTTGCCTTTTTTGGGGGTGGTCGCATCCGGCTTGCCTTTTTTGGGGGTGGGTAGGGTTGCCGGCTTGCCTTTTTTGGGGGTGGTCACATCCGGCTTGCCTTTTTTGGGGGTGGTCACATCAGCCTTTTTGTTCAGCACCCGCGGCGACGTGGGCGGAAGCTCGGTGAGGTGCGTGCGAAGCTCCTTGAGATTCATCTCTTCCTTGTCGCCGTCATCGTAGTCGACCTTGTACCACTTGAGCTCCTCATCGTAGGCGGCCACGGTGCCGTTGTAGAGCCTGTAGTTGAACTGTTTCGTCACCTTCGCGCCGATGAGCTCCTTCCCGACCAGCGGCTTATCTCTCTTAGGGGTGTCTTTCTTGGGAGTGCCTTTCTTGGGAGTGTTTTTATTGGGGGTGGTGATTGCGTTTTCTTTCGACAACCCAACCACCTCGTCCAGCACCTCGCGCAGCTCCTTGAGGTTCATCTCCTCCTTGTCGCCGTCGTCGTACATGACCTTGTACCACTTGTGCTCCTCGTCGTAGGCGGTCACGGTGCCGTTGTAGTATTTGGTTTCGAACCACTTCTTCACGCGCGAACCGACGAGCTCAGCCCCGACGAGCTTCTTGCGTTGTTTCTTGTCGCGGGGAGACTGGGTTTGAGAACCGCGCTTGGGTCGAACAAGCTCGGAAACGGCCATCGTCGCCGTCTCTGTTGATCGTGGTGTCCGAACGGGGCCGCGGGTGAGCGCGGTGGTTGTGAGGGCGCGCCGATCTGTGACGATAATTGCCTAAATGTGAACTTCGGAGATACGAAGGTGAAAAGTTTTCATGGAAAGGGCTGGTTAAAAGCATTTTATACCAAAAAAAGGAGTTCCAAACTGTTTGATCATATGCGGATACCGTAAAAGTCGACGCCTAATTATTCAAATCTAATTCGATTCTGACTACTCTGCCGCACACAAATGAGAAAACTGACCCGTGGCGAGTTTCTACTGGCTTCAACACCGCGAAGCACAGGAACGTAACTGCCATTCTCTCGGACCATCCGTCGCACTCATCGTCGCGCCTCGCGCGGGACGTGCGTGCGAACCATCGCCGATCCCCATCCTCATCATGTCCCTCGCGGTCGCTCCGCCGCGCGCGCCCTCCATCGACCCCGCGCTCCGCGCATTCCTCGTCGAGTGCCTCGACACCGCGGACGGCCGTGAAGATGGCGATGGCGACGACGTCGCAAGACAACCGTGCGCCTTCGCGGGCCTGGACCTGCCGCGAGCGCTGTCATTCGACGAAGCCGACGTGGACCTCTCCGGGATCTGCGCGTGGCTCGAGGGCGACGTCGTCGCGACGGACGGGTCGTTCCTCGCGTCGAAGTCCACGCTCGCGTCCCCATCGTCCAAGAGACGCGCGCGAGATCTCGGTTCGCTCGACGATCCGAGGTTGGGCGACAAGCGGGGTAGGCGAGGCGCGCCGGCCACGCCGCCCCGCCACGACGACGACGTCCTGTTCGCCTCCCTATCCGACCCGCTGGGGGGCGACCGCACCGACCCGGACCCGTCCAACGGCCGCGACAACTCAAACTCTGACGACTCAAACTCCGACGACTCAAACTCGGGGCCGAAGGAGGCGCGGCTGCGACGCAACCGCGCGTCCGCCGCCCTGAGCCGCCAGCGCAAGCGCACGGAGCTGGTGCACCTACGCCAGAGGTGCAGGGAGCTGGAACGGGCCAACAGACACTTTCAATACGTCGCTCAGTGCGCCTCGCACGAGAACGCGGCGCTGCGCCGGCGACTGGCCGAGATCGGCGGCGTGGCCGGTGGCGCGCCGGTGCCGATGTCCGCCGATGTGGCCGTCGTGCCGGTGACGCACCTGCCGATTCCTCGGATGCGGGCGCAGATTAAGACGTGCGAGGCGGGTGGTTTGGGTAGGGACCTACAGCGCACCCGTACAGCAGAAGGGACCTCCGCCGGTGTCACAACCTCGGGCGTAGACGACGCGACTTATACTTTATGCGATATGCCACGCGTGGAGTCGCGTCGACGCCGAGGGGCAGCCTGGCGGAGTAAACGCGGGACGGAACGTAATCACGGGACGGAACGGAGCGTATGCCGACCGAGGAGGGTGCGGCGGGTGAGACGGCGGTTTGTGAAAACGCGAGACGAGGCTGCGCGCGATCTCCGGGACTCGAGTCCCGGATGCGCCGCGCCGCGCCGCGTGACCCGAGCCGTCGAATTACCCGCCGCGCCGTCCACCGGGCGAGATACGCGCCACCCGTCGTCCCATCGGACACTCTCCGCGGTCCTCTCTGGACTAACCTTAGCCGTCCCGTACGTATAGCCCCCGCGCAAACGTGAATACGAGATTGATTTAAATTTGGACGTTATATTGACAACGCGCCGATGACCCCGCTGATAGTGTTCTAGGGTCTATGCATCTTCTCTGCTATGGTGTTGTTTGTTGCTAAAGTCGCTGTGATATCTAGTTTGCGACCCCGATGCATGCGTGCTGCCCTGCGGTGTTGTGCTGCAAAAGATTCCCCGAATAAATATGAATGTTGTTCGCCGGAGGGAGCCGGTGATATTGGTCGTCCGCGGCGATTAGTTTGAGTACCGGCCCCCAGCGAGTACCCTGGTTGTTGTACAAGTACCCATTGTGTGTTTCCTCTGCCCCGGCGGCGGAGCTCCATTTGCCAAATTGTTTCGTTTGTCAAACAGTAAATAATAGTGTGTCCAGACGTGACGCGCGAGCTGTAGTCTCGCGCGACACCCGGAAAAGAATGTCTTTGTCCCCGATTTCCCCATGCGTCTTGTGTGCGTTTTGTACATGTCCCCGATGAATGAAAGAATGGTAGTGTACTGCGCCGGCGACGAGCGCGATAATATCCGCGGTCGTCACGCCGGTTTCGTTGTTTTTACGCGTAGAGCTCGGCGGGGAAGCTCTTCATCCCCGCGCCAGCCGCCACGACGCTCGTCTCGTACGTCACCGCGGCGCTGTAGAGCATCGCGAGCAGGTCGAGCCCGCCGCCGTTACCGTACCCGGATCCACTCGATGACGTGTCGTTATCCACGGACCGCCCGGAGGACATGTTGCTCCTCCGCTTCTTGGCCACGGGCGCGCCGAGCACGCCGCCGCCGCGCTTCTTGGAGACACCCGTGCTCGCGCCCCGCCCGCTTGCGACCGCGCCGTCCACCTCGTCAGTCACCGCGGGGGTGGACGGGGATAAGGGCGGGGTGACGGTACGGCCGAGGTTGGACGTCTTGACGGAAACCTTGCGTCTCCGCGCCGACTGTCCAGAGTTTTTACCCCCATCCGATCCTGCGGCGGCGGCGGAAACCGTCGTCCCTTCCGAGAGGGCGTCGTCCTCGGCGGCGGAGAGCTGGAACCACCTCGCGCGGCACTGCTGCGCGGTGCGGCCCGTGAGCATCTTGCTGATGTTGCTCCACCGCGGGCCGAGGGAGTCGTGGAGGGACATGAGCTTCTTATCCTCCGGGTCGGTCCAAGCGTCTTTCTTGACCGACGGGTCCAGGTGTCGGCGCCAGCGGCCCATGCACTGCTGGTCCGTCCGCCCCTCGAGGTGCCTGGCGATCTCGGCCCACCGTTGACCGTGCTGCTCGTAGAGCTTGGCGAGCTTTGAGGAAGGGAGGGAGGGAGAGGGGCGGTCAGGTCGCGGCGTCGGATGATGTTTTTTCTATCGTGTTCCTCCCATTTCGACGAGTTACGAACCCCGAAGACGTCCGTTATTACGTAACTTTGAGGGTTCAGGGCTGAACGAGGGGGAAGGAATGATTGGGGGGCGCTCGTGCCGCGGGCGCTCCGCCGTCGCGCGCGGCGTCGCTTGGGGCGCCGACGCGGCTTCGGTCGCGAGAAAATCCACGCGCGCGGCGTTCTGGGCCGGATGCCGCGCTCGAACGGTGGATGTAAAGACGGGAATGCGTACCTGCGCGTCCTCCTCGGCTGTCCATTTCTCCTTCTTGATGGCGGGGTTCACCTTGTGCCGCCATCGCTGCGCGCACTGCTGACCGGTCTTTCCCGGGAGCTCCGCCGCGACGAGCGCCCAGCGGTTGCCGTGAATCTCCTGTGGACGAGTTGGGGTGAATGCGGGTGAGCGTTCGGAACCGATTCGGGGACGCGGGATGGGTCAACGATGCGCGGGAAGACGGCGGGTCGCGGCGCTCAGAGGCCCCAAAAAAGACTAACAAACGGTGTTAGCGGCGTGAAATGCGACGGGCGGTGGAGAACGAACCTGCAACCTGGCGAGCTCGGCGTCCTCCTCGGTGCTCCACACGCTGGAGCTCTTTCCGTCGGACATCTTAACTGTCTTTTGAGCCGCCTACTGGGGCGCGTCCGTGATTATACGCCGCGCTCGATGCGTCGGCGGCGGGCGAACGTGAACGCCGCGGGGGTCCAAAGGAGCTCCTCCGGTGACGAAAAAACGCCAACAATGGAAGCGCGCCTTATCGCGGTCCTTCGCTGCGCGCGAGAACCGAAAAGACGGGCGGACGGCCTCGTGGGCTAGCCTACGAAGCGGCCTTGGTGGTCGACGCGGCCGAACGTTCCTTTTCACGTGTACGCGCGCTCGTTTCGGGCGAGGCGGCGCGACGTGGAATGCCTCTGTAAAAAAAACAACAAGCGCTCGTGGGTTGACCTGAGGCTGGAGAGGGAAGCAACAACAGGAGACCACGTCGATTTCGTGGCTCACAATCGTTGTTGCCCCGGCTTGGAAATCGGAGATCTCCTCTATGACTAACCAGTCTACGTCGGTCGAGTTTGCACCAAATCCAAACACCGTCAGCTCCCATCAGCCGCCAAACGCGGATGAAAACTCAATCTTTAGTTCCTTTGAGTCGTGAACCTTGAAAGCGCCTCGATGTTTGCCCGTTTTGCCGCGAGTCCCGGAAGATTTTTCTCGAAATGGGTTCAGGTTAATTATTTGCGTTTGTGGGTCCCCGGACGAAAAACGGTGCCGTATTTCCACAACCGAATTCTCAGCCGCGGCCCGCACGGTGGTTACGCGCGCGGCGACTCGTCGTCTAGCCCGATGGGCCGACGCGACTCCACGCGTCCGACGTATCGGCACGCCACGGTCGCCCTGGCGCTGCTGTATCTGGTCTTCGCGTCGTCGCTCGTGCAGCCCGCGGAGGGAAAGATGAGGGTCATCAAGCGCAACAACCCGGCGCAACGATCGACGCGCAACGTGGGCGGCCAACCGAGGGCGCCGACCGAAGGGGACGGGCCGAGCGTGTCGAAGCGCACGTATCGCGACTCGTTCCAGCTCGACGGCGTGTCGTGGCAGAGGCACAGGGACTCGAAGAGCGGGAAGGAGTACTACTTCAACGTCGCCACCAAAGAGAGCACCTGGGAGGACCCGAGACGCGCGGTGAGGGAGACGGAGGAGTGGAAGGCCAAGGCGGAGGCCGGCGGATCCGACGGGGCGTCCGCCGGCGGATCCGACGGAGCGCCCGCCGACGGGGAAGCCCCGCGCGTCATCAAGCGCCCGGGGCTGGACCCGAAGGAGGGCGACGACCGAGGAGACGCGCTTCGGCGACCGATGGATGGCCGCGAGGCATTCACGCGAAAGGCGGAGGCGCGCGACCGCGTGCGCGCGGCTAAGAAGTTCGACAGGGCGAGGCAGGCCGCGGGCGCCCCGCCCGCGCCCAAGCGCCACGGCCCCTTCGTCCGTGGCACCGTCGCGGTCAGCGTCATGTCCACGCTCGTGTCGTGTACCGTCTGGCTCGTCGGCGCGTTGAGAACCGTGTCGGCCCGGTCGGGGCCCGGGGGGACTCGGGACGCCGCCGATACCGGCCCGCTCGCGATGGAGCTTCGCGAAGAGGCGGTGGAGGGCGCGCGGCGGTGGTGGGCGAAGACCAAGGAACGGGTACGGGCACGGGGGAGGGAGCTATCGGGCCTGGTGAGGGACGTCCGCTCGTCGACGACGGCGGCGGACGCTCGAGCCAAAATCGGCGTCGCGATTAAAAACGCGGAGCAGGCGCCCGAGCTGTTCCTGCTCGCGAGGTTTCTCATCGCCGTGTACTACTTCAACCTGTGCGCGGACAAGTACAGCGAGTACGTGTGGAGGTACCAGTACTGGGAGTACGCGGAGCGGTACGGGTTGAACCAGCCGGGTTTGAATCAGCATTCACTCGGCGGCGAGGTGAGTTTATTTTTATTTACATATGGGCAATTCGATTGACGCCGTGTTTTGTTTACAGGTCGTGTCGCCGTCTGGGTTTCCGTGGATCGCCGCCGCGGTGGTGACGTGCACGACGATGATGATCCACAACATCTACCCCGTGCGTTGCTCGCTGTTCGTGCTCGCGTACGACGTGCTGGACAGCCTCGGTCTGTTCTTTGAGATTTTCGTCACCGGGCGGCTGGTGCTGAACGAGTTGGTGATGAAGAAGCTGGCGCTGTTTCGGTTGTACGTGCCTGCTCGTGGCGCACTCGGTGAAAGACCAGGTGAAGGAAGGGGGCACGGATCCGTTCGCGGCGCTGGCGATGGAGGACGGCGACGGTAAGCGAAGGAAGGACGTCGCGGGGGTGAGAAAGTCGGCGCTGCTGCTCGTCGCGCGGGTCATGATGGCGTGCCTCTACTTCTTCGTCGGGTTGAATCAGATGAGACGGGTCGTCGCGCGGGACTTTGCGCTCTTCGCGTCGCCCAAGCGCATCCAGGGGATATACCACGACGGCCACGACAACAACTGGCTCCTGCTCGAGTTTCTGTTGGCGCTGCCGCTGTCAGCCGGGTACAAGCAAGAGGTCAGCGCGCGGGCGTTGACAGCCACGCTGTTCGCTGAGGCGGTCACGTGCTGGAGGTTCTGGGCGCCGAGGACGTTTCGGCCGGATCACGCGAGGAGCCATTTCGTGACCAACCTGGCGTGCGGTGGCGGGCTCATTCTGCTGCAGGCGTTCGGCGCGGGGAGGTACACCGTGGACAACTACGTGAAGAACAAGAAGAAAATGTGAGGATGAGCGGGAGGAGGCGGGCGGTGCCGACGTCGTTAGCGGATTTCATAAATTAAACATGACCGTTAAGTTACACACAACACAGAAAATAAAATCAATTCAATTCAAGTACCCGGACGGTGCCGGTGGTCGTTTGTTGGCCCCGGGCGGTGAGCAAGAGGATTCAAAACGTTTCGTTTCTCGTCACGCCGCGTCACGCGGAGAAGAGGACGGTCGCCAGGAGGGACGCGATGACCGCGGCGACGGGAGAGGTGATGATGACCGCGGCGCCGGTCACGATGTAGTTGCACGCTGAGGGTCCATGGATGATCTGGACAACGCTCGTACGTCTGGCCGGTGCACACGGAGTTGCGATCACGTGTTTCCTTCTCACGCGAAGGTTGCAAGACCGGCGGCGATAAACGCGAGAATGACCGTGGATGCCATGATGGAGCTGGCGCCGGAAACTTTATAGTCGTTGGTCATGAAACCACTGCTTATGCAGTCGTCCGATTGAACTAACAGTCCGTTCGTGGTACAGGTACCACCGTGGTCTGTGCAGATGCTAAGGGTTTTGGCCTCGCACGTTGTCTGGCAGAAGGTTTGCACGTTGGTCGCAAGAATATTACAATCGGCGTCGGCCTTGCACAAAGCGAGTTTTTCCGCTTCAAGGGTAGCCCATTCTGATCCTGCTGCCCCAAGGCTCTGCGTTGCGGTCGTGGTTGCATCGCTTGGGGCGCAAGAACTCCCGCTCCATTTACAAATGGAGGTGTCACAATCGGCCTCGGCGGACCCGATGTAGCCTACCGTACACCTCATATAGGCGCTCAGTGTTGCACAATCGGCTTGGCTCACGGCAGCAGAAGCACTGCCGATGAGTGAGAAGAGGACGACGACGACGAACTTCATGGTGTTCATGTTTGGTAATGCCGTGCGCGACGGCGAGATGTGGTCGGGAATTCCTGATAGCGTTATTGCGTCGGTCTTCTTTTGTTCGAAAAGTCGCGGAAGCGTTTCGGGAGATTTCTGCGATAGCTATAAAACATTGAGACTAAATGTCCGTACGATTTGAATATTCCAGAAAATATCCTCGTATCCCCCATTCGCCTCACCCAAAACCAGTGTCGTTTGCACATTCGACAGGCCAGTTTCGCGGCAGGATTTGTGTCTGTCGACGATGGATGACGTCTCGGCTGGACCGCGGGCGACGGAAGGGCCGTCGCCATGGCACCGACGAAGAGTCGTGGGGCGTGAGAGCGTTGGGTGCTTCATGATACGGTGTATTTTTCGTGCGTATGGAAGCGGAAAGTGGCGTCGGGGTACGTTGTTCTACACTGACCCCTGCGTCCTTTCCCTGAACGTCTTTGGCTGAGAAACGCTTGGATTTGTTGACTTTCTTAAAACCGTTTCGACCGGTCATCGTTCCCTGTTCGTGGTACGATCCAGAGGAAAACTTTCTGCAATTGCCAATTCCGTCTCCATTCGTACGACACGCAGTCACCTCTCGGGATCGGGATCGCCTTGGTCAACATTGTTGACGTTTGAAGGGTGCCTTTTTCTCGGCCAACTCCCAACAGAAGCCGCCGCGACGAGATGGCGCTCGTGGGCCTGAACGCGGCGGCCGACCAGCTGCAGATAGCGCGCGAGTTCGCGGTGCTCGGTGA
>JGI20151J14362_10002170_pt1 | contig 13913 bp, 7 predicted proteins | sample COG_01_FD_14362 | JGI IMG/M metagenome (IMG submission 14362)
CACTCGGCAAATATCCGAATCGCGTTTAAGAATTTGGATTTTTGCGCGAGCCATTCGAAGAACAGCTTGTTTCGTTCCGACTTGACCGGCGGCACGAGTTCGACGGCGCCGCGATAGACGACGCCGTTTTGACCGTCGATGGTGACGTAATCTCCGGTGTGCAAAATCGTCGTGCTTTCTTTTTTGTTGTTGTTATTGTTGTTGTTGCTATTGCTGCTACTAAAAGTCGTCGTCGTGAACTTTGCAAACTTGCGAGACTTTTTATCAATTTTTATCGAATATCCTCCTCCCTCGCCATCGTCGTTACCATCATCGCTATATATATCATCGTTCGCACCGGACACGCACGCCAACCCAAACTCTTTCTTCGATAATTCCGCGCCAAACCGATCGTCCTTCAAGAATATAACCCCGGCCACGTCTTGCAACACGTCCACGACGTCTTCCTCGTCCTCGGCGAATCGTTTCTCCTCGTCCGTTTTGAGTAAACTGGAATCCACGCACTCGCAACACAAAATGACTTTCGCGGCTTGCGAACCACCAAGACCTTTGCATCTCTCGAGCATTTCGCGCGCGTCTTGAACGGTGAAGCAAATCTGCCCGGTTTCGCACTTGGCGTTTTTTACGTGTTGTTGTTGTTGTCGTCGTCCTCCTAAAAGCTCCTCTTTCTTCCACTCGTCCGCGGCGATGACATCCGACCACCTCTTCTCCGCGTTCTTCACTCTCAACAAACTCGCCGTCACCACGTCTTCCTCTTTCACCAATAACAATCCTTCCTCGACTGATTTTACCAGTTTCTTCTCCACTAAATACACCGCGATATCGATCGCGTTTATTCCTTTTGTCTTGTTGTTGTTTTTACTCCTCGTCTCAGAGTACGACTCGAGGAGTTCTCGGAAACGTTCTTTTGTCATCATCGTTTTGTTGCCATTTTCGTGTCTCTTCTCCTCCTCGCTCTCATTCTCCTCTAAAATCCGCGCGATTTGTTCGTCCTCTTCTTTCGCGTTCACGTCGTCGTCGTTGAGAAGAAGAACAGAATCATCATCATCATCATCATCGAAAATACCGTTATTGGCATCAGCAGCGGCGAACACAAATACTAAAGTGTTGTTGTTATTCATTCTTTTTCTTCCTCCTCCTCGTCGAAACATTCGTCGTCTGCTGCTGCTGCTGGAACTGCTTCTGCTCTTCTCATTCGTACTACTACTACGAGTAGTAGTAGTCCTCCTCATCGTCCTCGTCGAGGTGGTCCTCATCATCATCCTCTCTGTAATCAATCGTTTTCAAAGTGATTTTGCAAAACGAATAATCTCTCTTCTGCTTTTTTTTTGTCCTCTTTTTTGGTTTTTTTTGTTTTTGAAACAACGAATAAAATTCTCTTCTTCTTTTTACACAACAATTAAGTTTTTCACAACAACACACACAAACTCCACAGAGACTCTACTCTGCTTAATCAAGAATGGGCGGCTTTTCTTTTCGAGGAGGCGCGCAACAACTCCCCACACAAAAAACATTAAAAATGGACGCGATGCGAAGCGTGTTTGACCTCGCGCATTCGAACGTAAAATCTTTCGTGCAAAGCGAAGACGTGCACGTTTTCGTGCTCATCATGTTTGCGTTTTTAGGTGCCATCACGTATCTTTCGTATTGGGTTCCTAAACTCATCGTCTCGTTCATGCCGACGCAAAACTTGAAGAAGAAATACAAAGGCGCGAAGTGGGCTTTAGTCACCGGCGCGTCGTCTGGTATCGGTAAATCCTTGGCGAAAGAATTAGCCGAACAAGGGTTGAACGTTGTATTAGTCTCTCTGAAAGAAACGATTTTGGACGAGACGTTCGAGGAGCTTAAAAAACAACATCCCGAGCGAGAGTTTAGAAAAATCGGGGTGAATTTAGGCCTCCGAGATGGGTCGTATTTGCGAGAAATCGAAGAGAAAACGAAAGATATCGACGTGCAGGTGGTGTTTAACAACGCCGGGTTCATGTTGACTGGGTTTTTTGATAAAACGAAATTGGATTTGTTGATGACGAACCACGAGTGCAACTGCACGAGCGCGATGCAAATCACGCACGTGTTCGTGAAGAGAATGTTGGAGAAGAAGTTGAAAGGTTGCATCGTGTTTACCTCGTCCGCGGCGGCGTGTCAACCGACGCCGTTTTCAGCTTTGTATGGGGCCACGAAATCGTACATTTCCGCGTTTGCTGCCAACGTGGCGTGCGAGGTGAAATCGAGAGGCATCGACGTCTGCGCCGTGCACCCGAGTCCGGTGGCGAGCAACTTTTACGATAAAGCGCACAAGTTGGACGCGTTGGCGTTTTTCCAAAAGTTCGCCGTGACTCCGGACCAGTTGCCGAAAGAAATGTTGCGACCGATTGGAAGGATCGTGTGGTACGACATAGGGTTCGTGGCCATTGCGTTTAGAAATTTGCTGAAGATGTTCGATTACGGGTTCTTCGCGACGTTGATTAGTTGGACGGCGCACACCATGGGCGATTACAAAAAGAACGTTTAAATTTTTTTTATCAATAATAATACAGTAGTACGATGATCATATTTACTATCTCGTTATTATTTCAACACTGTGAAAGAGGCTATGGTATCTCTCAGTTTCGGCTGCGCCGTTCGCCACTGTCTGCCACTCGCTTTCACGGAACATAAATACACTCGTTTTTTCCACACCGTCGCGGAAATCAACCAGTGCGCTTCGTTCGAAATCTCGTAGTTATAATGCGTCAATCCATTCCTGGTATCTTTCTCCATCGATTTAATCTGTTCTTCGTTCACTGGTTGTCCCAACACTTCCGGTGCAAAACCTAAAATGAAGTTTGTAATCGGCACCAGCTCTTCAATCGTCGGGTTCTCGCCGTCCTCGACGTTGGCGAAACGAAGCACCGGCGCCAAGACAATCTTCACGTCGCCTTCGCTTTCGCTTTTAAATCTCGTATCAATTTCCGTTCCTCCCGGATCCGCAATGCTCACCGCAACTTCTTCCCACCCTTCCCGAAGTTTTACCGAATACGGCGTGATTTCTGTCCACCCGATGCCGTGTCCGCCAGACTTCGCCTCGGGTCTGGTATATGTCATCGATCCGTCTTCCTCTATTTTCCCAAAACCTGGCACTCTCCCGGCGATAGATCCCATCACCGCCTGCGCTGGTGGTGGTGATACTAAAAGTCCTCCTTGAGAAGAGAGCAAAACCCCGAGCGCTGTCGCGTTCAAAAGCTGTTCTCTTCGTGTTCGTTTTGTCGTCATCATCGTGATATCTAATTTTTCTTCTTCTCTTCTCGTCGTCTTGCTGGAGGAGGAGGAGACAGAGGAGGAGGATAATCGTCGGTAGTGGTTCTTACGGTTGTTCTTGATGTTCGTCGCTCTGATGAAAGAACAACAACGCGCGCATGGTGGTGATTTTTGCGCGTACATGATGATGAAATGATGACGACCGATGCGGTATCTTTATTTTTTGTGTGTGTGTGTGTCATAGCCTTGAACTGTTGAAGCGTTTTATTTTCTTCTTAAAATTAAAAAATATTGCAATCACATGCGATATAAAGTCAAAAAAATAATATGCTGAAGAGAACGGGCGAGTTCGCGCGGCGCGTGTTCTTCGGCGACGACCAACGCGAGGAAGAAGAAGAGTACGATGATGAAGAAGAAGAAGAAGAGGTGAGCGAGAACGGATTTTGCGCGGAACGACGAGGACGATTTACAACAACAACTCAGGAATTCGTGGAAATTCAAGAAGAAGAAAAAAAAAATACGGGGAAGGAGAGTAGAAGAAGAAGAAGACAAAGCACGTGGTATGCGAACAAGAAGAAAACGTCGATACGAGCGACGATATCTAAGATTGTGGTGTCGCTTTCGATTTTGCTCACTCTGTGCGCGATGTTAGCGCAAACCTTGGTGTATGTAGAACGAGAGGAAGAGGCAAAGAGGAGAGAGGAAGCGAGAGAGGATTACGAGAGAGCAAAAGAAGCAATGGAGAAGCTCTTTTCTTCATCGTCGTCGTTGCCGTGCGAAGATGGTGGAAATGAATTGATGTTGCCTTCAATAGAGACCGTAGAATCGTGCAGAATAATCGAGGAGAAGAGTAGCACCAGCATCACTTCGTCGTTATTGTTCAATCAATCGTGTTTAAATGTAAACGCTCCGGAAGCGAGCGGAGTGATTGAAGAGTTGCCGTTGAACGCGTGTTCAATAGCTACGACGACAAATACTCAGCAGTATTACTTCCCCATAGCGGAGATATACATACACTATCGCGAAGACTTGGAGGAGAAGAAAAAACTGATGGAGCTTCAACATTGGAACTTCAAAGGCGCGTTCTTTTTTGTCGTGACGGTGTTTACAACAATCGGCTATGGGAACGTCGCGCCAAGCACAAAAGAAGGGCGATTGGTCGTGCTAATTACGACCATACCAGTTCTCGCCGTATCGTTGATTACAATAGTCACCATAGCTGAACCAATCATAGACAGCATGAACTTATTACACAAGTATTTGTTAAAGAGGATGAAAAAGAAGTTGCCGATTGATATAACGATACCGCAAAAGTGTACTCTCGAGGAATATTTTAATGTCTTGCAGCACCATCTAATCGGAGAGGCGTTTTGGCCGATGACGGAGGTTTTCATTCGAACGAATCAAATTTACACATCAGACGAACTGCACAAAGGAGAGGTGTTTGTAAGCAAACAACAGTTTGTCGAGACGTGTCAAGGACTGGGGCTGAGAATTAACGACCGCGCGAACGTATCGACCGAAGAAGAAGTATCCGCCGAAGAAGAAGAACGAGAACAAGAATCTGTTTTGAACTTGGAAGAAATTCGTTTATTGTTGGAAATCATCAGAAGCAAAGCGAGTTTAATATCGACGGGTGTTCAGTTAATGCATTGCTTGCTATTTTCTGTCCTTTCAGTCGTTGTTGGTATGTTTTACTTCAAGGTTTTGCAGGACTGGGACTATCTCGAAGCCGCGTATTTTGCGGTGGTTTCGATAACATCCGTCGGGTTGGGAGACTACGTCCCCAACCATCAAGAAGGCTCGGTTGCTTTTTGGTACCCGTATGTATTCATCGGTTTTGGTTTCATCACTGTGTTCATTGGTACTTTAGCGACATTTGCTGAGAAAGGGCGAGAAAAGCGACTTTACGAAATTGAATTCCGCTACGTGCACGAGTGTTACAACACGAAGAGAAAGTCGTGGAACACGAATACCTATTGGGACGATACGTGACGCGTGGCATATTTCCTTTCTTTTAAAATACTCTTGCTTGTTTTAATACTACACGTTGCTACTACTAAAGCTACCGCTATCTTTCCTCCCTATATTTCCTCTCTATTTTTCTTAACTATTTCCAACAATCGACGACGCGCCGATACCTTCCAAGTCGTTGTGAAGATGCTCCGAATACGCACCTAAATTTTCCATCGCCCACGTTTTGACCAAGTCTGCGGACATGTACACCTCGTGATTTACGATTTCCTCTCTCGTTACGCATTTCAGCGATCGACCGGAAAACCGTCCAGAGTTATACACTTGCACTTCTGGATGTAAGAAAGTGTTTTTGTATCCGTACACGCGGGAAATCCAAATCGCGTGCTCTTCGTTTGAAAGTTGCTCCGGGTATAAAGCGCCAAAGACGTCTCGGTGCGTCCTGTGCACGAACGCGTGCGTGATTTTCCTCGCGTCTCTCACGTCCTCGGGACTCGCCACGCCGAAATTCTTCGCCAAGTTGTTATTCAACAACGAGTTTATCAAAATATCCGCCCAATATTGTCCTTGCGAAGGGTAAAATTCCGAGTCGTCGTGCACCGTCATGAAATAATCGCACTTCTCGACGTCAATCGCTCGATCGAAAAGACCGTTCCATACGTACGTCGTCGAAAGGGACACGTGAAAGCGCACGACTTTTATAGTCACCGGGTAATCTCCAATCAAGACTTGCATTCGTTTTTGCAAACGCTTCATTTTCGGCGCAGAATCGTAGACGATATCGCCCTGCTCGAATCCAACCAGCAACGTGTACCTCGTTCGTTTGCCACTCTTATCGATCGTTCCTAGTATCGATGGCAGTAAGACGTTTACCAATGGTAACGCGTCGGAGTTGACTAATTTCGTGTTCAAAGTCGAACTCGGGACACCTAAAACGACGTGCACGGCTTTGAATGTATCCCTCGCCATGTCGTTACCGAACGACTGTTCTCTCACTTTCGTTTCGAAGACGATTTCCGGCGGCTCTCTCTTGTGACGAACTCTGCAGTGGTACTGTTCTTTGAGCATAATTTTTGCAACCTCGTCGCCTTCATCCGCGAGTTGTTTTAAACTTTCCACCGTGGATATTTTAGACGCTTTGGAATCGATACAGATGAACCCGTGTAAATCCGGTCTCGTGCCGAACCAATTGTGGAACTCGGGCACCTCGCCCGGGCTCAACGCGGATTTCTCTTCCCCGACTAAAGTATTCGCTCTCGGACACGCGCCGCCTAAAGAACACTGCACGTGCATTTTCAAAATCTCCTCCGTCGCGTTGTTGAAACGAAAATATCCCTGCACGTTTGGATTACACCCTCCTCTGGTTGTTTCTTCCTGAACGAAAAAACGCTTATCTCTGCTCAGCGCCTTCAAAACGTTGTCGATCCACCCTCTCGCGTGCGCGTTGTGATGCACGAACAACGCGTTTCCGTTCTTATTTACCGCGTGCCATATTAAACTTGGTAATATATCGATTTCCCCAACGTTCCGTTTTAAAACCGAGCTTCTCGTTCTCACTTTATCTTTTTCGCCGCCGTTGATGGGGAACCCGTTTTCGTCCACCTCTTCCTCGAAGTCTGGTTCGTCCTCGAAGGTTTGCGTCAACATCAACCGCTCAATCTCCGCCAAAGCGAAGGTCGGTAACGTTCCGCTCTCAAAAACGCCCTGTCGCGTTCTCGTTCGCACTTCTCGCTGCACTTTCCCCAACGCCCCAGATCCTAAATCCAACCTCTCGTCTAAAAGCGCGTATTGCAACGCGTCCACGCCTCTCTTCGCGTACACGTTTCTCCAATGTGCGACTTCGTCCTTCTCGCTCTCTAACAACGGCCCAACTTCGTACAACCAAACGACTACTTCCGGGTGCCAAAAGTGTAAACTCCCGACCAACTCTCTCACGCTCGGTAGCGTCTTCGAACACACCCCCGACACCAACACCGGATGCGTCACGAAATATTTATCCGGTTGTTTCCGAATCTCTTTCTTCGGCACGAACTCGCCGGAAATCGGGTCGATGTCGAACGAACGCACCGAAATGATTGCGCGTTGTTGTTGCGTTTGTTTCGCGGGATCGTAAATACCTTCTCGTCGTTCGTATATCGCTCGTTGCGCTCGCTTTTGAATGGATTCGTCGTTAAGAGTGCCACTACTACTACTACTAAACGCCAACTTCCTGGCGCGTTCTAAACTCAACTTTGTCAAAGACTCGTCCTCTTCCTTCATCAAATCTCTCCTCAGCCAAAACACGTTGCTCGTGAAAATGAACATGTTCAACAGAAAAATGAACAGGAGAATTCTCCGGCCGATTTTTCGACTCTGTCTCCTGTTCGCGTTCGGTTGGACGACGGTGCCTAACGTTTCCACCCAGAGCCAAAACGAATCGAGAATGTCGCTCGTTCTCGATTTCGGAGAGAGTGGGTATCCCAGTCCCATGACTACTGCTCCTCGAGTAAAGTCATCATCATCATCGTGAATATCTCATCGTCTTCAGGTCGTTGTTCTCGTTTTTATCGTCCTTCTCTTCTGTCTTCTCGCAGCATATTATGCGTGACTTACTTTATAATTTTGGCCGCAAAGAAGGGATAAAAAAAATGAGGAACTCTAGATGCTTTTGATTCGATTTCATCAAAAGTTACTACTTTTAGTATTATTACATCATCGCTTTGATTTCGGCGCGAAAATTTCTTTCCCTCCAACGCTCATGAATCTTTCCTTTGCTCTCGGAAACACGACGTCGTTTGATTTCCACGGCCACCCTCCAAACTGCGTGCGATCGAAATCTTGAAACGCTTTGCGCAGCTCTTCGTTCGTGTTCATGACCATCGGGCCGGAGGACCGAATAGGCTCTCCTATCGGTCGTCCTTGAAGGATTAAAAACGCGCATTTATTCTTGCCGCTGCTGCTACTGCTCCTACTCCTATCGCTATCTCTAATACTTTCTTGACTTTGACTCAGTTTCGTACACTTTACGGTGAACGATTGCGACGCGTCGAGTTCGCACCCCGTTCTTTTTTGAATCTTCTCGCGTCCGTTAATCATCATTTCCTCGCCTTCGACGAAATATAAATACCTGTTTGCTTCTGATTCAATTCTCGCTTTAGGAACTCGAACTTCTTCTCGGCTCTTCTCTGCGTACATTTCAACGTAAAACACGCCGACGTCGTTCGCCTCGTCGCTTGCCCACGAATTCTTAGGCGTCGCGCTCAAATTTGAGTTCACTTTAACGTCGCCAAATTGCCCGACCCACACGACAATCTCGTACTCTTTTCCTTTTTTCCTTATCTTCTTCACGTCATCTTTCCAGTGCATGACGAACTCTGGTTCGCTCATTTTCTTCCAACTCGGTAAATTTAACCAGATTTGAAAGAATCGTAACGGGTTCTCTTCGTCCGCGTTGACGAGCGGAAACATCTCCGCGTGCTGAATCCCAGACCCCGCCGTCATCCATTGCAAATCACCTTTTCCATACCTCCCCGCGTCGCCAATAGAATCTGTGTGGTCGATGATGCCATCCAAAGTCGCGGTAATCGTTTCAAACCCTCGGTGAGGATGCCTCGGGAAGCCCGGTATGCGATGTCCGTGGTAAAATCGATACGGGATATCTGGTACAAAATCTGATCCCGAACCTCTCGCATCGCCCTTTAAACCCATCTCCTCGTCCCCGGGAGGGTAAAAATCTTTATGGTACACTAAAAACAAGAACGGGTCGAGCGTTTTCATCGGTCCGTGGTTCAACCGTTCGAGCTTTTTTATCACCATCGGCACCACTTTTGCATCATTCGATGATGTTGACAAAGATTCGTCCTCCTTTTCTTCTAACGAGATTAAAACTTTTCTCACGTTTCTCGAGAAAAAAAATAAGAACAAAACCAAAAACAAGAGCTGCCGACGACGATCATCCCGAAAAATGATATCACCACCACTCATTCTGTTTTCGTCGCGTCGTCATCGATTTAATCGCATCAAAATCATCATCATCATCAACAACAGACTCTCTCCATCAGTTGGCTTTTTTTAGAGAAAAATGCACCTTCAAAATTCCTCTTTTTTTTTTCTCTTTTCGTCTCTTTCTCTTCGGCAGCATGAAAAAATTCTCATCACGCATCTCAAAAAAGAGAGGACAAAAAATAATATCATGAAAATCAGAGAAACGAGAGAAAAGGACGCACAACGAAACACTTGACAAAGAGAGAGAAGGGAAAGAAAAAAATGATGGTGACATCCGATGTAACAACCAATACTCATACGAATACTACTAAGAACAACATTCCGAGGATAAAAAGAAGAAGAAACAGAAGAATACTTTTTCGCAAGAATACGACTCGAAACTACTCGTTTTTGCAACGACTCCTTTTGTTGTTGTTGTTCGTTTCTTTGGTGTTCGTGAGTGTTTCTTTTAACGACGATGATGATGATTTTGGTGGTTCCAAATCGTCCTCCTCCTCCAGCGTGGGGATTTTTGTCCGCGCGAATCGCGTGGGACCACGACAAACGCCGTCGTCGCGCGCTGCTCTGAAAAGGATGAGCAGCGGTAGTTCTCCGCAAAAACGAGAGAAACAGAGAGAGATTCAACAAAAGGAGGAAAAACAACGCGCAAAGATGAAACTGTTGGCGAAAGAGTTGGAGGAAAAAAAGAGACGAAAAGAAGAAGACAAAGAAAGCGCGGCACCTTCTTCTGGAACACAAAAACGAAAGGAGGAAGAAGAAGTAAAGGAGGAGGAGGAGGAAATGACGACGACGAATACGCGAGAACGAAAAGAACGAGAACAAACTTTTGTCGAAGAAGAAAAGGAGGAGGAGTTTACGAGCGCGATGATGGAACGAGATTCATCACGACGAGCAGGATCGAACGATGATACGAAAGAAGATCCCGACGACGACGAGGATGAAGCAGGAAAGGTCAAGGAAGCGCTTCCGGGGTCGCTTCCGTCGTCCGCGGAGGAAACGGAGGACGATACGACCACCGCAGAGACGCCGGACACGAAAGAAGACGAAATGAAGGAAGAGATGATGGAACAGGAAGTGGCGGAAGCGCAAGAGTCGGACGCTTTGTCGATGGGTGATTTAGGTACCGACTCTTCTGGTGGCGAAACCGATGATGACGTTTCGAAAGAAGAAGAAGAAGAAGAAGAATTGACGGAAACGCCAAACGGGGGCGAAAGGCCGACCACGTCTCCGGAAGAAGAACAAGGTATCAACGACAGCATCATCACTTCCGGAGAAGAAGGAGACAATTTGGATGAATCTGCGGTCGCTGTAGAGGAAAAATCGACGGTGGATCCAGTCGCGGAACCAGAATTGGGTGACGCGAAGAAGGAGGAGGAGGAGGAAATAACGTCCGCCGAAGAAGGAGAAAGAATAGGTGAAAAAGCGGATGAAAAAGCGGACGAGCAACTCTCTAAATACGAAACGTTAATGAAGGAGGAGGAAGAAGTAGCGAAGATGGCAGAGGAGGAGGAGAAAAGAAGTGTGCAAGCTCAGCAGCAAACGGAAGAGGGATCAGTAGCGGCAGAAGAAGAAAAAGAAGCGCCGGGAGAGATTGAAGAGTTACCCGCGGTGAACGAAGAGAAGAAGGAAGAGGACGCGTCTCCGCAAGAACCGGACAAAGTCGTGCTCGACGGAAAATCCGACACCCACGATCCACTTTTCAAAGGCGACGGGAAAGAAGAGGAGCGATATAAAGAAGACGCTCCGATGCAAGAAGCTGACGCGCTTTCCATGGATTTTACTGATGACGATGCAACTGCTACCGACAAAGTGGAGGAGGAGCAGAAGAAAGAAGAAGAAGAAGAAAAAGTCACTGTTGAGGAGACTCCCGCCCCTGTCCCAACGGATGAAGTAATACCGATCGAAGGAGAGGAGGAGAAGGTTGAGCAAGAGGAAGCACCGACGAAAAAAGAACAAGAACAAGAAAAGGACTGGGATAAATCGCAAGGCGTATACGAGGCAATTTTAGAAGCTGACAAAAACGAGGAAACGGTTGCGAACGCCATCGCGAGCGCCGCCAAAGGTGGTGACAGGAACAACACGGACGGAAATAACACAACTTCTTTAACAACAACAACAAAAGTTCTTGGTGGTATTCCAAAGTCGCTCGGCGTCGTGTCCGCGTCACCACTCACGAACCCGACGTTATCTTTCGCGGCGTTTCGCTTTTCCAAAAGATTAGGATACGCGTTTGCGCGTCCAGGTAAATGCATTTGCGCGGGTTCGTGCGAGTGCGCCGGCGCGTGCGGAAGTAGCATGGACTCGTTGAAAAAGCAAAGCACGGCTTTGAAAGAAGCAGGCGTCGATGCCGGTGTCTCTGTCATTTCAGACGCGTCTTTGGTGTATAACAAAGACTTGAACTTGGAGAGATGGATTGGAGAAGTCGCCGACCCGGCGGTGTATGGATTGGAGCGTTTATACGCAGCTGTTGAATATTACGTATCGACGGATGTAGATGTCGAGGACGCGACGATTTATTCAATCATGAATAAGTCGCCGTATCCAGAACTCGCGAAGTGCGACGTCTTCGATGCCATGTTTTCGCAACTTCGAGAGGACAGAAAGAACGGCAAAGCGGTGAAAGTAAACGTGGACGCGAAGGACGAAGCGAAACTCGCCGTGTTGACTGCGTGTGATGGATTCGTGAACAACCCTCAAGCGACAAAGTTTGGTGGCGGTACGTCTGCGAAAGAGATTGCGGAAAGGTTCGATGCAATCATCCCGGCGGATTCGGGATTAGACGGATTGATTTCTCTCACGTTTATGAGCGGTTTCGCAATCTCGGATTTGGCGTACGGCGCGAACGACGAAGGTTCCAAACAAAATAAAATGAGGAAAGAAATGGGCATCTCGGTCGATTTAGCCACCGAACCAGACGCGGTACTGAAAAGACTTCGCGACACGAACAAAGTGGACGAAGAATTGTATAAACAATCCACGACGTGGTTAGATGGTGTCAAGGAGGCGCATCGCAAAGCGTTCAACGCGCACAAGGCGATTGTTGAAGTATGGATCGAAGAAAGCGATCAATACTGCGAGTCATCTACTGGTAGTAGTAGAACGTGTACGCAAGACGGATCTTCTTCTTCGACGACGACGGATCAGTTTGCGGAATTGTTGGGCTCGTTCCCTGAAGCGTGTAAAGCGTCCGATCCGAAAACGCGCAGTTGCGTGGACGACTGGTGGGAGTGCGAAGGACNGGGGAGCGAGGGGAGCGCTTTTGCTGGCCAATTTTCCAAGGCATCTGCGGCGGCTACTACCACTTTAGACGCTACCGGTGGTGAAGGAGGCAGTCCGAGCAGTGGCCAAGGCAGAGCTTCTGCGGTGGAAGCGCTTTCAAACTTCAAGTATAAAGTCATGTACGATCGTGAACATCCTTTGAATAAAGCGGCGCAATTTGGCGCGCACCACTCGAAGAAATTCGCCCGAGGAACAATGAATGCCGTAAACGTCGGCGCGGGACACGCGGTGGCAAACTTTAAGAAAATACCAACCGGTGTACACGCCGGGGTTGCAATTATTTTCATATTCTCCTTGTTCGGATATTACACGTACGTGCAATACAAATCTTTACAGCCGGTGAGTTCGTTGGAGTTGAACACGTCCTCGGTGAAAGTGTTGAAATCCTTCGAGAACAAGGAGAAAGCTTTGAGAGGTATTTCCAACGTCCCCGCGGGTGAGTTGATGCGAGACGACGCGTTCTGGGGAGGCGGTTTATCGCAAAGCGAGATGGAAAGAGGCACGGCGGGAAGAGGAAGTTCGAGAGTTATCGGCGGGACACGACGCTCGAATAGAAACAGCGCCAAGAACAGAGGCCCGATGACCGAAGAGGAACTGAATTTCTACGAAGACTTGTCAGATTAAGTTAAACGCTGTTAATAATAATATTTATGCTGTACCGATATAGATTTATTTTTGAAAATACTGCTCGTGTCGGGCTTTATACTTTGCCAACGCCGTCTCCCATTCTTTTACGCCTAATCCTCTCGGCGTTCTTTGTATGGCCGGTCCTAAACCAGCTTTCGGCTCGACGCATTGACTTTCCACCGCCGCGCAGTGATCGCCCCAGTTACAATCGTCAAAGAAGAGCATCTTGTGGTATTCTATGTTCGTAAACTTCCTTAAAATTGGAAAGTGCGTCTGCGCTTTGTTCGCGCTCAACGGGGGCGTCCGTCCGATTTGCATGTTCCCGTCGAACTCCTTCTCCCATCCAATGGCAAACACCGAGGCTGCGGATACGCCGGGCGCTATTTCTAAATTCCTCAACGCGGACTGACCAATCTTCACCGCCAGCGGCGTGTCCGCGGACGATGCCGTCGCTAACCGTGCGCCCGGATATTTCCCTTCGTAATACTCCGTCAGCGCTTTCCTGCTCCCTTCGTGCATTCGTATCACAGTTCTCCCCGAGACTGCGCCGACGACGGTATTCGTTTTCTCGTCCACGATATTATCCTTCGACTCGCAAATATCGTACAACTGGTACATCTCTTGGTTCCAAAAACACGCGTCTAAATCAAACACAATCAAGTGTGGGTATCCGTTTTCGTCCGCGTGTTTTTGTGCATCAGTATCATCGTTATTACTATTATTATTTAAAGCAGCCCCGCGGTGGCGAGGGTGCATCATCGATCTACGCGAGGACGACTTTAACGACTTCTTTTTATTATTATTCTTCTTCG
>JGI20151J14362_10002189_pt1 | contig 13857 bp, 8 predicted proteins | sample COG_01_FD_14362 | JGI IMG/M metagenome (IMG submission 14362)
ACGATTAGGGTTTGAAACCCTAAGCTTGATTTTGAATACATTTAAAAACAGAAGAACAACGACAGAAGAGAACACGCTTTCGCGCGCGCGCATTAAAAACAATCGGAGAAGAAGAGAGAGTAAGAGAAGCGCAGATCTCTTCGTAAAGTATTTTTAAGCGCAGTAGAGCGCGAGGTTTGTTGTTGAAGAAGAGGTTTTGAAACAACAACAACAACCGAGAGACAAAGAGAGAAAGAGAGATCTTCGTCAGAGAGAGAAATCTTTGTTTGCGCGAAAGTGTTAAAGAGATAATGGCGATGACTTTAGACGAGGAGGACAAAATCGAAGAAGAGACTCCTCCTAACGATGAAAACAACACGAACGCGTGCCGTTGGCAAGACGTGCCGTTGATTCCTCAGCTCGTTGGTACCGTGTCACCGTGTTCGTGGTACTCGGAAAAAGATGGGTGCATTTACTCCTGGGGAGGACAGAGCGGCGAAGGCGAGGAAGCCTCGAGGGAGGAGATGAAGGTTTTGGACTTGGTCGGTGCGTGCGTTTCTTTCGCTTTTCCTGCTTTTGCGCGTTTGTACTGATTGCTCACGTTTTTTATATCTTTCTCTTTATTATTGCGCTTCCAACTACAGGCGGCGAATTCGCGCATTGGACGTTTCACGTGGAAAACAGCCCGAACCCGGACGCGTTTCCGTCGTTTTGCGCGAGAGAATTGAAGACGAGCAGCCGCAAGAAGACGACGACGAAGAAGAAGAATGAAAAAGATGAAGAAGACGAGGTCTTGACGTTTTTGTCCGGCGGTGCGGAAGAAGGGGAGAACGGCGGTGCCGGTGACGACCATCATCCGTCGACGAGTGGTAGTAAAACCGTCGCGCGAACGTACGACTCCGCGTTGAAAAAATGGACCATTTTGGAGCCAGCGGCAGATAGGAAGATCAACGCGGTACCTGACGAAAGGTTTGGCGCGTCGTCGACCTTCATTAGCGATCAGAAGGTGGTGCAAGTTTGGAGGAGTGAAGAAACGCATTCCGCCTTTGAAACCCAAGCGCATATGTGGCCCGCACCTCATTAAGGAGAGCGATCTCCCTACGGAACATGAAGCTGCGATGAAGAAACAGAACGCCGCGTATACGAATGAGACGTACATTTTCGATTTCAAATCCAACACTTGGAATCACGTGAGGGTGCCAGTAAGGAAATGTCCTCCAGCTCGAGCGTTTGCGAGTTTAATCTCTGTTACGGATGACGTTGCGTTTCTCTTTGGCGGCGTAGATGCTGCCGGCAGGTGCTTCAACGACGTCTGGAAGTTTGACTTTAAGAACAAAAACGAGCCATGGAAAGAAATTCTTGCGGAGAAAGAGGCACACGAAATGATTCCACCGAGAATGTTGCACGCCGTCTGCGCGCTTCCCGACGGCGATGGTATGCTTGTCGTTGGTGGGAGAGGCAGTAAGAACGAATGCCTCGGCGATGCGTGGATCTTCTCGTGCGAATTTAGCGTTTGGCAAAAGTTACCGGAATACATGTCACCGAAGATGGGAGTATTTGGTGCAAGGCTCGTTCCAGCTCGATCGGCGGTGTTTCGAATCGGTGGCGCGTTTGCAGATGAGGTAGAAGGGAATCAAGTCATGATTGAAGAATCGAACGTTACGGGCACGAATACCGCCGCCTCTTCGCAAAAAAAGAAGAAGAAATCAAAAGTCTCTGCGGTGGAGTTATCGACAACTAATTCAGGCGCGTCATTTTTTGCCGGTGCTGGGTTAACGCACGGCAACGAACTCACGAACCCAGAGTTATTTGACGATGATGATAAAAAAGAAAATTTGTGGGACGACGTGTTCCCGCTGAAAGACTGCTGGGACGCAGATGCCGCCGCCCTGACGACGGATCTTAAAACCAGGAAAAAGAAGAAATCGGCTGGCGGCGACATGAAGCTGCCAAGTGTTAGTATTACCCCGACGAAGACGAAAAAGGATCTATCGATTTCTACGAAAAAGTCTACCGAAGTGCAGCCTTCGTTGGAACAGAGCAGCGGCCGCGAAAACGCGAACAACGTGACATCCATCGCGACGACAGAAACGCCACGAGCCGGAGTCCGGTCCGCGTTTGAGCCCGTCAAAGGTTCGCAAGCGTTTAAAGTGGACGGTAGATCTGCTCCACCGCCGGCGGCGCCCGTCGCCAACTGCGAGTTCTGTGTCGTTGAATTCAAAGGCAAGACGAGAAATCAAATGTTGATGAAGCACCGAGAGGAGTGTTCGAAAAACCCGAAGAACATCATCGGCGAAGCGACCGAAAAGATTGCCTTATCATTCTCAAAAGCCGACCGGCTTTTAGGCTTGCCCAAGCTGAAGGTGCAAAAATCTGCCGCCCCGAAATCCCACGGCGGCGATTTGCCCAGCTTGAGTCCGCGCGCCAGTCGAGAAGAAGTGCTCGTCCCGGGCGTGCGTCCAGCACCTTCGGACGACGAGGACGAGGATAAAGTCAACGCGGTCAAGAAGAAAAAGATGAAGAAACAACCTTCCAAGCTCGGGCGATCGAGTTCGTCTCAGATGAAAGTTGCCTCGGCCGGGAGCGGCGAGGTCGGAGGCAAAAGCAGCGGAGGAGATGCGCCGAACAACAACGCCGCTGCGGCCGCCGCGGGAGCAAAGAAGAACGAAGAAAAGGAAAAAGCGACAACGACGACGCCTGCAAACAACGAGAAGAGCATGCCACCCAAAAAGAGAAAGTTGGCCGAAGACGGGGCTACGCAAAAGAACGAGACGACGGAAGAGGAGAGAGAGGCGTTGAGGAACGAAGAATGCTACCAAAGGGTGATGCAGAGAAGCGTGAACTTGCCCAGATTGCATAACGCATCTGGAGCCTTGACGGTCTCAGAAGCAGATTTGATGAAATCGTTTGCACAACTGGCTAATATGAAAGAAGACGCGTTCAAAATAATGGACAACAAGATGAAGGCGGAGGAGAAAGAGATTTGGGACGGAGCGGCGAAACACCTGGCGAATGCAATGCAGAGCAAAGATTACGACAAACTCTTCAAAGAGCTGAGTACTAACGGCACAACAACAACAACCTCTCCATACAAAAAGGCGAAAGGAGGAGGAAAACTTCCAGCGATTGGTTCGAAAGTCGATTCTTCCAAGAGTAAAATTACGGGCACTTTTGACGCCGGGTACTTCGTAGAGCTCGTCATCGACGGCAAGAAATGCTCGGGGATTGCATTTTCACCAGTTTTGAAAACGACCACCATTGGCGGGAAACAATAGCAGAATCAATAGCAGCAAGTGTTATATAAAGCACGCATATACAGCAGCATACGTATTAGTATAGTATTCGTAGTATATCTTGTCCGCATTAACAAAATAAGGGAGAAACTAACCGCCTCGTAACTTTCGTGAGTACTCTCAGATCCTTCTCCGCGAAGAATATAGGTAAAACGTACGTCGCGAAAACAATTATCAATATGAACAAAAAAGGATAAAACGTAGCCACGGGTAACACAGTATTCTTATCGAAATCTGTCGAACGCGATACTGTAAAGACGACCGCAAAGGATAGTATTTGCAAAATCGTGTACGCGTTGATTACGCCCAGACGCACGAAACGGAAACTCTCTTCCGCTCGGTGGTTCACTTGCTCTCTTTGCGTAAACATGAGAAGGAACCGTTTCCATATATCGTTATCTTCTAAGGACGTGTAACCCATGTAGAGTAAAAAACCGGATATCGCTGCTACAGGTATTTCTCCATATAACGCGTGACGAAAAACCCATAAGGAAAGTAAACGAAGCAAACTCGCGCATAAGTTCGTAAATCTTCCGTTTTCTGTGGCTGAAATAATATGCGTTTTTGCCACGTAATCTTCTTGATACTCGACGCTCAAACTCGAAATTCTCGCGTGGATGGGCGAGTGCGGTAAAGATGGTATAGCGATTGGAAGGCCGAACAAACCTTGCAACGCGTTTATAACCCCGACGATAAAGTAATCGTAATGATACGATTTACCTTTCTTAAGCTTATTCTCCGGTCGGTTCGAAAGAACCGCTGAGATTTGGCTCTCAAAAAATACTTGCACTGCGAGTGATACGCCGCAAAAGCAAGCGACGAGTACTGATTTTGGATTATCTTTCATCTCGGAATACCTTGCGGGCGTATATGTTGGCCACATTGTGCCACTCAGTTTGTACCTCTCGTCATGGACTCGATCGACCGGCACGTCTGGCGCGATGTAGCTCACGCCCGTAAATACCAATAAACCAATCGCCGGCGCCAAATCGGATAAGACTTTCCGTATCGTCGTCTTTAGAAACGGACTCGTTTTAATTGATTGTATTTTTCTACTCAAGGTGAACGTTCCAATGTGTAAAATGAAATACTTGAGAAACTCGGAAACTGTTTCCGCGCTTTGCATGCCTTTGTTGCGCATGGCGTTTATCGATGAATACATGAAAATAACCGCGACGAACATTCGCAGGCATTCGGCAAAGAATCTTCCAACGTATTTAATCAGCGACGCACCNGAAAAAGAGGCAAAGAGCATAGACGATAAGCCAGAGACCAGGGCGACGATGGAATAGAACGTTACCATGTGCGCGTTCAATCGAGACGCGGTTATCCTCACGACTTGAAGAAACGCTAACGTTGGACCGGTTATCCGAAATACTAACGCGGATTGCCCACCAAACAACGAAAATGCTACATTTGCCAAAGCTTCGGAGGTTAGAAAGCTCTCCAGGCCAATGCGTTCGTCGGAGTCGATGGTAAAAACCAAACCCACCGCCAAACAAGGAACCGTAGTGTTGAAGAAGAGCCAGACGATTGTGTTCAAAGCTCGAAAAAATGTAGGCGCGTCTTTAAAGGCGTCCGCGAAATCGCTCCAATAACGTTTCTTAACGACGCGATGAAAATCATCCGAGATTCGTGCGAAAAAGGAAATATTTGAGCAGCACCGTCGTTGTATTGCTTTTCTCTGTTCTCTGTCTGCTTCCTCTTCTATTAAAGTTGTTTCGAGAAGTGAAAACGTTCGTTCTTGAGGTTGTCCGTTTCCATCGTCGTCGCCTCCGTGACGATACAAGAAACGACACATAGCCTCTCGAAATTCGCTCACAGATCCCGCAGCGAGTGCTTCGAAGTAAAACTCTTCGTCGCTAAAGAGAGTGGCAATAGTCCCACTCGTGGCGAGTGCGTTTTTTGTTTGTTTGTGCATAGCGTAAGCATCCGTGATGACCAAGACGACGAATTTATACCCGTTCCTATTATTATTATTATTATTATTATTGAAAGGAAGGGGAGAAAACGAAACTTTCAACCACTCTTTTGCGCGCGCGATGATAACCAGCCTTGCCGATTTCAACACGCACGTTTTTGCGGAAACAGGGATTATGAGCGCCCCGTTACTTTGTACAGAAGCGGTTGCGACAGACGAATTCATCGCGTCGTCCAAGAAAATCGAAGAGATCAACGCCGCGGATTCATCGCTGCTGTTATCATCAAAATGCGTCTTAGCTTTCTCGACCATTTTCTTCACCACATCTCGCAACGTCTTTATGCTCGTTTTCTCCGCGGATTCGCCTTCACCAGTCTCCGCCGCCGCCTCCGATGCCACGTTCTCATCATCCACATCTAACAAAAGCACCGCGTCTAACTTCTCCGACCGCGATCTCGCCTCTACCAACCTCATCCTCCCACCATCATCATCTTCTCCCAAACCAACTCTCGATATAAACTTCAAATCGTTCGCCGCCGACCGTTCTTTCCGTAAATCTTTCTTTTGTAACCTCGCGAACACGCGATAGAAAATCATCTGCTCTCCCGCTTCTCCTCCTTCCTCTTGGACGCTTTCCTCTGCAATTAAACCACTCCTGCTACTGTTCGAAGAATCCTCCGTAACAGAGATATTCTGGTCATCGTCTACGCTCTCCTGCGTGAACCGCCTCTTGATCGGAGACGTCATCGCCAGCACCACGTGATTGGAAGCAGCAGCGTTTCGGAGTTCTCCGTCGTCGTCTCTTTTCTCTTCCTTCTCGGCTGTTGTTGTCTCGAGGACGAGTAGGTTTTCGTCTTTTGTTCTCGTTTTTAAACCCTCTTTGTCTTCTTCTTTTCCTTTCGTTCTCTCCTCGCCTCTCTTCTCTTCTCCTCCTTTTTCTTCTTCTGCTTCTTTGTCCTCCATCGCGTCGTCTTCGTCGTCGACAGAAGAAGACATCGATTGTTGGTGTTCCTCGTTTTTTAAACCGCTTTTCGCGTATTTTTTACTCTTCTTGAAAATATGTCTAGGGTTTTATTAGGGGTTGAAAACCTAGCAGACCCTAAACCCTTAACGTTTTTTTTATATTAGGGGAGTTTTTGCAAAAAACACCACTTAATAATACGTGATGCAGCTCCTTCCTCCGATCGCGTCGAGAACCTCCTCCTCTTTCTCTGCCTCCTCCAGCTGCTCTCACGAGCGACGACGACGAGAGCATTCTTTTTTGAGAGCGGTTGTTCGATTTTGCAGTCAAAGTCCTGCTTCTCTTTCTTCTTCTTCTTCTTTTTTTCGAACATCATCATCATCAATTTCATCATCGACGCTTAGGAGGAAGAGGACGCGAAGAAGCGAGAGAACAAAAATCAGCGCAGGTTTATTCGGGCAATCGAAAGAAGAAAAGATCGTGGAACAATACTTAAACTCAAAAGAAGGCCACGAGGCGATCTTAAAGGCGAAACGAGAAGGGAAATCGAAGAAAGAGTTACTCAAAATGCACAAAAGAGATATCGTCCGGTTGTACACACAAACCAAAGATATGAAGCTCCCGTTCCATATCATTTCGCAAAGTCAACGCCTGGTCTTCGCGAGCTTCCTCAACGCCGTCATCGACATTCCAATCCTAAACGAAGCCACGGAACAAATTATTTTCATGAAAGCGGTGGATGTCATCGCGGACGCGATCGAACGCCAGTTGGAAAAGATGGGGAGCAAAGCCTTCTTCGAAGGCGTGACGGACGCCGGCGAGTCGAGAGTCGACGTGTGGGTGGTGGCCACGGCGACGAAGATTAACGAGAAAATAGATATTCCAGTTTTGAACGAAAAGCAAGAGCAAGAGGCGATCGAGTTCGTGTTACACGCCATGGCGGAAAGATTTTTGGCCAGTCAAGGGAAAACCATCGCCGAGAAGAAGGGGAAAGGGAAGATGTTTGGTTTCATCTGATTTTCATCTGATGATAGTTGTTGTAACTGTATCACATCGAAAAAAGCTGCCATAAATTTTCACACGTTCCCGAGAAAAATTCTAAATAAGAGTAAGAATGTGTCGTCGAGTGCAGTGTTCCAAGTGCGACAAACCAACCTGGTGAGATTATTCTTTCGCGTGCCGTTATTCGTTTTAATCCGTCTTCTCGTTTCCTTTCTGTATATCTCTCTCTATCTATCTATCTTTCCTTCAAAATGTCTCATCTCTTTCCCGGTAAAAATTCTGATGAACATTTTCAACACGTAGGGCTGGATGTGGGATGCACATCGAAACCGCCTTAGCCGGGGTTAAAGAAGAAGACAGATGCAAATGCGAGCGAGGCTCGGTGTTCGGGTCCTTGCTCGGTAAAGGGAAGTAGCACATTTCGTGAGCGGACGTGTTGTGGTTACGTTTAGAAATTAGAAGTGTGTTTCTTACGTGAGATTCTCACGTCATGCTATCGTTATACCTCTCTGTTCAAAAACTCTCCGCTACGCGCTGCGCTAATTCTATGTCTACGATAATCGTCTTTAAATACGAGCATTATCATTATTATTAGTAGTATCTTCTTTGTCGTCGATGTGGTCGTCGTGGCTGTCATCAAACTTCCCGGCTTTATCGAAGCTCGCGCAAAACTGGTCGTGTACTTCTCTCACCGGCTTTAAGACGCCTTTCGCGATAGTCGCGGCTGGGATGAGATTTTTACACCCCTGCGGATGGCATTCGGAACACCACTGTTCGGGAAATAAACCGATATCGTTTATGGAGTGCTCGAACTGTTTTGTTTTCGCGCGGTCGGTGAAACCACCGAACGCGTCTCGAGTGGTTTCGAGTTTAATTACTAACGGTAATCGGTTGGAGAGTTTTGAGATTTCCAGCTCTGTCGCGTGCGTCGGGATGGCGAACGAAGAAGCGCCGTGTTGTTGTTCTTCTTCCTTTCCGCCGCCAACTTTCAAGGTTGGGAATTCGCCGCGCATGATTTTTACGCTCTCTGGAGCCGCGCCTAAAGGTTTGATGTTCACTCCGTTCACTTTCGCCTCTCGCGCGAGTTTTGACGGCGAAACGAAATGGTCCAAAGGACACGTTCCCGGAATGTGGTTGCTATCGCGACTGCCCGGATAGTGACACTGAAAGGTGAAGATGTTATCGTGACCGCCCCAAACTTTATCGCACCAACACGGCATCGGCGGGATCAATAGCGTTCGCTTCAACGAAGCTGCGACGGCCATAGCGTTCGCCAAGGCTTTAATGTGTCCAGAACCGGCGACGAGATGGTCGGTGATAGAGGGCGTGTCGTGCGAAGAGATGGCGCCGTGGTCGTCGACGGCGTCGTCGTCCCATAAGTGAGCGGAAGCGTCAAACGTGATAAACTTTTCTTCTCTTTCTTCTTCAGGGACGCGCCACAGTCCAGCTTCCATGAACCTCCATTTTTTTGCATCGCCAGAACTGCCGTCAAAAGTATACGTCGCGTGTACCGCAAACGGCGTCTTCTTTTCCTTCTCGTGAAATTTTTGCACCATGTACACGTGACCGGGATTAAACTTCGCCACTGGAAACACTCCTAACAACGTGTCCCCTTCCGCGGCGACCAAGACGCGCTTGTTCTCCTTCGGCCCGAGAGTTCGCGTTCCATCCATGCGCATCACCTCCAAACCAGGCCACGCGTTTTCTTTCCTCGACATCGCGTTGAACACCTGTTGATCGCTGGTTAATCGATGAAACCTTCCATCCGTCGCGCTCAAATGCAAGTTCCATTGCTTCGCCCATTGAATCCCACCTTTCGTGTGTCTCAAAAACACAATCCCGGTGTTAAAGACGCCTCCTTTGGCGTAATTCCCACCGTCTCTCTCGTCCGACGTCGGCGATAAATTATCGCTCGACACAATCACGTCGGCGGCTTTCAACTCTTCGCACCCGTCGATATCGAACGATAAATTCTCCACCACTTTCCCGTCTTCGCTCACCTTCTCGCATTTCAAGTACTCCTCGGGATTCTTCAACCAAACGACGTCCGCGTCAGACATGACGACATCAAACCCAAACTCGAGTAAACTCGTCGCGTGCGAAATGCGCATCTTTGCAAAATTCTTCCACGCCTTCGAGGCGTGCGAACTTCCTTGCGCTTCCAAGTGGTGGTCCACGCGATAGGTAAACGCCTGTCCTTCGCCACCGTGCGATTCGTCCCCAACTGTTTTCTTCAAAATCTCGAACGCGTCGTCGTCTAAAGCACCAATCAACGTCGTCATCCCAATCGCTTTCGCCCACAAGATGAAATTCACCGCTAACTCTATGTGATGCGAGTTTGCGAACGACACCACCACCGCGCTGCCGCGATGTAAGCCCATGCGATTGACGACTTCGATCAACTCATCCGGAGCGTTTGGAAAGGACATTTTATCCACCCGAACTTTACTTTGCGAGTGAAATTTCCTCTCCATTTCTGCCGTCACCGGTGGTGGCGAAACATTCGGCGGCGGAGGGAAATCCGGCAAGGGCGGCACATTTTCCTCCTCCTCGCTACGGGTGGTGGTTCTCTCGACATCATCATCATCAAATCGCAACTCTCCTAACGGCGGCACGTACTTCTTCCTATCACTACTCCTATCCTCCCATCTACCATTATTACCAACCTCGTCGTCGTCGTCCTCGCGAGGAATGATGATGTCGTCGTAATCCTCGTGATTCTTCGGCGTCCCGCCTACCGGTAAGTGATTCCTCTTCTCGTGAGACTTCGGGACTCGAAATGTCATCCGTCGCATCCACGCGTACTTCTCCGTCTTTTGCAACTGGTCCACGTAGAGGAACAGGAAAAATCCAATAACAGTGACCGATAAAGAACGACGGACGAGTTTCTTCTTCAAAAGCGAAGTCGTGGTCGCGCTCGAGGAGGCGAAGTCCCTCATCTTTTCTTTCTATTATCCTAAAAGGAGTGTTTACCCGAAAGTGAGGACGAAAAGTGCGGCTTTTTCTCGCGTTCTCGTTTTTCCGAAATGAATGAAGAAAAATACACGGACGCTCTTCATCTTCATGTTCTCGCATTATCCTCGCAAAATCTCCTCGGCTCTTCTCCTGGCGACGTTTGCACACTTTTTCTCTAAATCTCGAAACCACGTTTCAAACGAATCTCTCAATCCAAAGCGACTTTTCTCGATCAACTTGGAGACGACGGCGACGACGCCTTTGAGTTCGCGAAGTTCTTTCACCGCGTTTGAGTGTTCGGTTTTTTTTGTTTTGATTTGTTCGAGGAGTTTACGCTCGTGGATCGCGCGTTCGGAGAAGGAGAATTCGGAGGATGGATTTAAGCGCGACGCTTCTTTTTGTATTCGAGTGGATTGGATGGATTGACGGAGGTTGGCGAAGTCGAGTTTGAGTTGGAGGACGCGATCGCGGACGAGAGCGGCGACGGCGAGGGTGGAGGATTTTTTTTGCTCGTTGGTGGTTATCGCTTGGGAAAGAGAGAGGACGTGCGAGGAAGAAGAGGATAGGAACGCGGAGAAAGCGAGCTTTTTGTCGAGGAGAAGGGAGCGATGGTAGTCGAGGTCGAAGTTTTCTGCGTCGTCGTCGAGAAGAGGATTCGCGGGATTTGGATTTTCCGCTGCTTGGATCTGTTCGCGCGCGTCGTTCATGTCGGCATCATGCTCACCAACGCCGTTGTCGTCGTCGTCGTCGTCGTCGTCGCTTGTTTCAGCAGTATTATCATCATCATCATCACCTCCTTCCTCTTCTTCTTCTTCTTCTTCTTCTTCTTCTTCTTCTTCTTCTTTCCGTTCAATAGAGAGAGCAGTAACTTGAGAAGGTTTCAAACTTGCACTTTTACCATCATCATCATCATCATCATCATCATCATCATCATCACCGCATGTAACTAAAACCTTCCTCTCTAAGATTGCGTACGCTTCTTTCAGCGCGTTTAGTTCTTCTATTAGACGGGCGTTCTCTGCTCGTAAACGTTTAATCACCAACTCAGGGACGATTTCTTGGTTTACGTGATACTCGTTCGTGACGCACGATACGCGTTGCGCAAATCTGCACGTCGCCACGTTTTCAGTTAATTGCGCTTCGTCGTGCGAACACGTCGCAATCATGACGGTGTTACAGTTACCTCCGAGCGAATCTCGAAGCATGCATGTTACTATTGAATTCCGATACGGCACGTGATACGTAGCGTTGGCGTCGTTTTTTCTTCGTCGAAGTAGTTGTTGCTCTTGCAAAGCGACGATGACTCGTTCGAGATAGTGCAAGGATAAGTTAATATGCTTAGCTTCTGTGAGCACGGAACCGTCTATTTTTGTTTTTGAGACTCGTTCGGAACCAGCGAGATCGACAATGTTCAACTTTGCTCTTTGTAGAGTATCGTCGCCGGACGTTCGTTTCTCGATCGTGATTGTGAACACGCAATGGGAACGACTCGATGCTAAGTTTAGCGGCGTTTCAGCAACTGCGCGATTCGCATCGCCGGCAAAGAGTAAATCCATCGCTTCTTCTTCGCTGCAAATTCTATGCGTGGATATGCCTTTCAAATGGAACGTTTTCTTTTCGTCTTCTTGAAGATAAACTCGAGGTAAATGAAGTTGATGTTGTTGTTGTTGTTGTTGCTGGTTTCTCGATGACGATGGTTCTAGATCGATGCGATTGTTGCCAATTTCCCTCGACACTTGAAACATTTCTGCTTCGTTCGTATCATCATCTTTAGCATTGACATCATCATCATCATTATTATTACCATCGCGTGAACATTCCTCGACGCCTCCCCGCGAAAACATAGACGACATGTTCAAATCATGCCTCCCTAACAAATCGTACGCTTGCTCGTTATACACCTCCACGTACTCGCACGTCGCGTCAAACGTGACCACTTTGTTCCCGTTTTTCTCCTCTTCCTTTCTCTTTCTCTTCTCCATCTCTCGAAATACCGTTTCTAAACTCCTCGGAATTATTCCTCGATTCTCAAACGCGCCGTCGTTCCCGCCGGTGATCGTATGCGTCTTCCCGGACCCGGTTTGCCCGTACGCGAATATCGTTCCGTTGACGCCATCTAAACAGTTCAAAACGACGTTTCTCGCGCACACATCGAAAGTATCTTCCTGCGACGCGTTTTCGTCCAAGATTTCATCGAAGAAGGTAAACATCTGACTTCCTCTCTTCGCGTATTTTTTACTCGCAGCAGCAGCAGAAGCATTCTCCTTCTCCTCGTCCTCCTGTTCGTCCTCCTCGCAGTCGAACGATACCATCTTTTTCTTTTCATCGTCGTCGTCTCCTCCGTTTCGTTCTTCCACGCGCACTCGTTTCGAGAGATGATCGTGAGATGGCTTCAATCGAAGATACACCGCTATTCTTTTGCTCTTTTTTTTCTCGTCTTTTTCTTCTTCTTCTTCGTCTCGGTCGTCGTCTGAATCGTCACTCCTCCCAGCGAAAGAAGAAGAAGAAGAAGACTCTCTCTCTTCGTCCGCAACAGGAGGAGGAGGAGGAGTAATAATAGTATTCGCATCGTCTGTCATCGCTGTAAAGCGAAAGAGATGCTATTCGTGTAACAACAGTGTGGCTGTTTTCAGTCAAACTTTTTCTTTGCCTTCCGGGGTCGTATTTTTTGACTTTTTCTCTCTCTCTCTCTTTACTTGATGAAACGCTAATACATCAAAGGCGCAAAAGACGACGGGGATGATATATTTTAGTACGTTGTTCTAAATACTCTCTCTCTCTCTTCTCTGTTGTTACAAAATGCTACGGATGATGTGTGTATTTATTGTTAGTCATTTAAAATCCGAGTCTCAATCTGACGATGATATTGCGAACCCGATTATATACGCAATCGTCAAAAGCGGGTCCGCCGACGCCGTCCCAAAACAACTTTTCGGACGTCAACATTAATTAATTCTTCGCGATCCCGGTTGGATTCTCCGCTTTTTCAATCTCAATCTCGTGCGAAAACTCCCACGGTTTCCACTCTCGCATCTTTGGAATCAGCTCCAACTCGTCTCTCGCTTGCACCGCTAACTCTTCGATTTGCCCAGCCGCGATCGTCTCTTCAATTTCGCTCACCGTTTTCCCACTTAACGTCACTTTCTTTCGGTGCTTGTACATTTCTTCCACGACTGTTCTGTACGCCGCGTTCTCCGGCACGAACTGGATCTTTTCCAGGACTTGGTCGCATAAATTCGCGTACGTGTTTATCGGGTCGTTCATCACCGGTAAACCGACTAAACCGGTGGTTTTTTTAATGGATTCATTCGCATGATTTGTATTCGTAAAAGGTACGCACGCGCTCGTCCTCAAAAAACGAAATAAAGTCGCTTTTGTCGTATTCGTCGATATCGTCGTCGTCGTCGCGAAGCGAGAGGAGAGCGCTCTTTTCAACGACCGAGAGAAAGAGCGCATCATTTTTTTGTGTGTTCTATTCTCAGAAAGATGATGATGATGATGATGATGATGATGTGGTTGTGTTTTTGAGCGACGAAAAATGAAGGAACAAATCGATTGAAAAAAAAAAAAATTCTTTCGAAAAAATTTCAAAAAACCAAAAACTTTTTGCTCACTTTTTCTTACGAAACACACACACTGTGAAAGAGCGCTTTGTACTACTAAAACGACTCGTAAGAATAAGAGCACGAATAAAATGTCGAGCAGCGAGGAGGAGGAGGAAGAAGACGAGGAAGAAGACCAGCGAG
>JGI20151J14362_10002190_pt1 | contig 13856 bp, 15 predicted proteins | sample COG_01_FD_14362 | JGI IMG/M metagenome (IMG submission 14362)
TGCTTGTATCACTATATATTCTGGATTTCAATCAATTACGAAGTCGTATAGGCAAACAGTCAGATTCTGGCTGCTAAGCCGGCCGGAATTAGGGATTTCCCATAATAGGACTTACAAGGTACCTTCGTACCTTCGTACCTTCGAATTATCTTATCTGTTTTTAAGTGTTACGCGGGTGCGTGGTTGAAGCTGTTGAATTCGGGAATCGGTAACATTTTATTCAGAAGCTCGCTCGAGACACGCTCGACGGGGGACAAGTGGTGCAACAAGGACTATCATTGAAACAACTAACGCTATTTACACAAGGGCTGTTTCATGAATGAAAAAAATATTGGTGCCCGGGTTTTTTCCAAATCTCGAGCAGTAGCAGCGGCTTCTGCATGCATCCGTCGCCGCAGGCTGCGTTCACCAAGGCGAACGGGTTTTCCGTTTGTGTCTGTTACTGAACTGCCCGGTACCTTTCGACATCCTGCGCAGACGTCTGTGAGATCCGGAAGGCAAGGTCAGCTACACAGATATGCGCCCCAACGACGGAACGTTACCCAGCTCTTTGCGTGCTCTTCCTTTCAAGGTCTGCAACTCCAGTTTTCAAGTTGACGACAACAGCAAGTGCACATTTTCACTAACTGCGCTCCTGATTTACTCATAGACAATCATGTGGAAAAGGTGGACGTCGTTGTACTTGGTAATCTGTGTGTCGATATTCTTCTTCCTGCTGCCACCATCCCTCCCGAAGTAGCGCTGAAGACGGAAACATTTCTCTCTAGCCTAGCAGCCGAGGTGCCCTCTGAACAATCATGGGAGGTGGGTGGAAACTGTAACTTCCTGATAGCTGCTTCGAGGATTGGACTACGGTGTGCGTGCATTGGTCACATATGCGATGATAAGTATGGATCGTTTTTGAGGAAGGTATTAGCTGAAGAGGGCATTTTAGTGCACCATCTTGCTCCACCAAAAGGTGTTGTGCTGGCAAGATCTGACACGTTACAGACTCTCCTTTGTTTTGTGCTTACAGATGGGTTCGGGAAGCATGCCTTTTGCTCTCGCTATGACATAGGCCCTTGGCCATTACTTCCTGATATTGGGCAACTTGACTACACAACAGAATTAGCTCTGTCAATGTGCTCTGCAGTCGTTGTCAATGGATTCGTTTTCGATGAGTTGGGGACTGCGGCAGTGCAGATAGCAGTAAAGGTGGCAAAGGACAGTGACGCAGGGATAATTTTTGATCCTGGTCCTCGAGCGTTTTCTTTTTCTATAGATAACGATCGAAGGGAGATCTTGAAGCAGGTGCTTTCTGCTGCTAATGTTGTGCTCGCAACTGTAGATGAAGCCGCCGCACTCGTAGATTTTGATGATATGGGACTGCCATTGAAGCTGGCGGATGGCTCTGAGAACGCAAGGTTACCGAAAGTTCTCGCTCAAGCATTGTGGACTCGTCCATATTGTGTCGCAGAATGGATCGTAATAAAGTGTGGTCCAGACGGAGCTGTATTATTTACGAGGGACGGCTTGGAAATATTCGTTGGTTCCCCATCAGTTGATGTAGCCGATACTGTAGGCTGTGGAGATAGTGCTGCAGCGGCAATAGTCCTCGGTTATCTCAACATTAAGAAGGCAAGACAACAGGCACGCAGTGAAAAAGGTTCTGAAGACCTCTCGAAGGAAATACTTGTTCATATGCTCGAGGAGACATTAACATTAGCAACTGCAGTAGGAGCAGCAACGGCTATGCGTGCTGGGGCGGGGAGAAATGTGGCAACGGCGAAGTTGGTGCGGACGTTATTATCAAAATGCATCGGTTCTGTACATCAGGATCCAGGCGGGTTTGCAATAAGCAGTCGAGCGGCAGAGCAAGCAATGCATGTCTTGGATAGCTCGCTTAGAACGCATTTACGAAAACGCTGACATAAGGAGATAAAGTGTGTTGCCACCTTGTGAATAGTTGATAAATGCATTTCTGCAGACAACTGATACCCACGAAGGTACAATACTATTCTATCCCCGCTGAGCACTCTCACTGGATTGGCCATGTAAAAGCACGTATGGACACTTACCAATCATCAGCCGCAAACTTGATGGTTGCCGTCCATCGCGGCAGCAGGCAGAATTCAAGCGAAAAAAGTATCTCTCAGGGTGTTGAAGTTTGCTTAACAACAGTCAAGGAGAAGGGCACCCAACCGGCGACGGGGAGCACCTTGCAGGCACTTATTCTTTTTTGAGCTGGTATTACCTGGGATGGCAAGAGTAGGAATAGGATATGCAGCATCGGCAAGGAAACATGCTGAGGCGCGAAGACTTAGTGCAAAGAGATTTGCAAACTTAAAAAAGGATGTTGAAGATGCAAATACAACTTATGAACTGCAAAACGTGCCGACCCTGTCATACCTCCGTGCAGCGCAGCTTGGCGACGGCTCCTACTATCCCACTCTTCAAAATCGTGCCGTTATATCTGCGAAATTTAGCCAGGCTGTCGAGTCTTTGAAGTGGCACTACCGGCAAAGTGGAGACGAGAGACGTTCATCTGGTCATAAACTTTGCCTGCTTCACAAAAATGTATGCCTTGAAGGTTTGGCCACCAGTCGTTCTCATGCGAAGCGCGCCCACCTCAACAATTTTGTTCAGCCCATGACGACGCCATGTTTCAATCCTTTGATAACTAATCAAAACTTTGAATGGAGATTTTCCCAGTTGTGAGGCCAGCAGCTGTAAGGTGGAATCAGAGAAAACTTTGTCATACATGTATACGTGTGAAAACTTGAATTCCCCATATTTGGTAGCATCTCCGTGCTTTAAGTCGCAGCCAACACGTAATGCACATCTCGCATCGTCCGTCATGAATGCGTGCTCGCCGTACACCAGCTCATTTTTGGAGCTGATTGCCATCGCGGCCCTTGAAGCAACATATTCGACGCCAACAGCCTTGGCAACTTTTGCAGAGAGCTTAGCATGCATGACTACCTTTCCATAGCCGCTTCCTATGTCGATGAATGTGCTGTTTGTCGTCATATTCATACCGTGGTCTAGTGGGTAGCCGGAAAATGTTCGAAAACGAGAAAGAAGACTGGAAGAAGCAACAGACTGATTTGTCACAAGTGTCCTGAGATGAAGAAAGAGGCGCTCAATTGAACCCTCAGTCATCTCGCCATAGCCCTCACTGCATGCGTTTTGACAATCAATCTTTCCTTCTTCCTTCGAAAAAATCGATGGGTGATCGGTGCACTCTGCTATGCCCGGGTTCCGACGTTTCCTTGGGCCCTCCACATGCCAGTCTGATGTAAGACCCCAATCAAGGAAAGTCTTTTTGTCCACGAACCTGTATATGCTCTGGGCGTGATCAGATCAGGGGTGCTGCGGGTCAGGAAGATGAACCAGAATCACCATCACAGGGTAAATGGGACGCGAACCTTAACAACGGGTTCGATCTGCAAAGAAAGACAGGCGGGCTCGTGGCATGAACCGACACTTCCGGCGACTTTCGTTGGCCGGTTGTCGTAATCGTTCACCAGTTTTGGATCACCAATTCTCGCTCGCTTTCGGGACCTCAGCATACTGTAGACCGGCTGGAACTTCGCTTCTGCGATGTATTAAAAATGTGTGATGATCCGTTACGGTACGGGAAATTTTGATCGGATAAGCGGTCTTGTCAACTCTTGGAGATACGCGAACTTCTCTGCGAAATCGTTCGGTCTCGAAAAGAGCGGGAAGCGGAGCCCGCCTGGTTACAATGATACTTGGATGCAGAGGGTTTTTTTGATTATAGCCGGGGTAGGTGGCAAACAGTCAGACCAAATTAGATGTCGCTCCCAGCCTAACCAGCTACCTGTACGCTCTAACCCGATTCCCGAATTTTCGGGATATTACGGTGGATTTTGTTACTACCCACCCGTAGGGCGTTGTATTATCCCGATTTTCGCACTTGGTTGGCAAGGCAAATAGTATGATCCTACCTGGCTGTCATGACTCGAGATCTGAAAAAACGAGGTGGTTGCAAGAGTTGACTTGGCAGCAGATTGGGCGCACGACGACACCGCGTGCGTCCGAATGTTGACGGAGAGTGGTATCATGTTATGACGTCATCGGCTTGTGAGTGTCATCTCGAGCAAGTCCCTCACTGAGTGCTACGCACGTAACCTCCGTCCTGAGACATGGCGCTGGTGGTTATCCGGGTGCCTGAGGAAACATCTGTTCTTCGTCCCCAGCACTGGCAAAAGGTGGCCAAATCTACTCATCTCCTCCAGAGGCTCTTTGAGCGACCATGACGCGGTATTCTTGACGGGGAGCGACATCTTTTTTTGGCTTTCTATGGTTTCAAACGGCATGATGAACACGTCTCTCAACAAGATCTTCTTGAAATACTCGCTAGTTTCGCCAGTAGTGGTCAGCCTGTACAGGGAGGCATCACAGGTGAGCCTTTTCCACACATGTGAAGGGGCGGCATGCTGTGTTGACGCGCACCTTCCGACCGTGGATGAGCGTTTCAGGACGTGCCTTCAATGAAGAACATACTCAATGTATCATATATGACGCAATGGTGCCATAAAATGATACCACTGTCCGTCATCTTTCGGTTGCACGCGGTGTCGTCGTGCGCGCAATCTGCTGCCAAGGCAAACCTCTTTCGTTTCGGTTCTCTCCGGATGCGCCACCTATCTAACTGTTTGCCTGTGCCGACCAAGTGCGAAAATCGGAATAATATAACGCCCACAGCGTAGATAGCGACATCTACTAGCTGATTTACCGCAATATCCCGAAAATCGAGAATCCGATTTAAGACCACAGCCGACTAGTCAGATCCGGATCGAAAATGACAACTCTCAGACTGTTTGCCACATACCCCGGCTATATGTAGCCCGGCTATAATCGAAAAAACCCAAATTAGTTCTAGCTACTTGCTTGCTGCAGGTTGAAATAGATAGATAGATAGGCAGATTTGAGAGTTATTATTAGGCGCAAGTAATAATAATAAGGAAGACGGCATTTATTCTTTCCTGCGAAGGGATAAATAATAAATAGTCAACCTTATTTATATTCGTTCGAAAGTACGAATGAAGGTATATATGTATGTCATAAGTGTTAATATATATATATAATTGTTTCGAAACTTTATTAGGTCGCCCTCCACGCAAGCACGCACCTTATTATTATTTTTTTGTGTTACCATTTTTTTGGGACCCCGGGCGGACTCGCCGTCGGTGAGTTAATTTCCCCATACACATCCTGAAGCGTGCCACGCGCTGACAGGAGCGATTTTTACAAGCAAGATGCGCGCTCATGTAGCCGCCGACGCGCGAATATCAAGCGATGCGCTGTATCTTTAGGCTCAACCCGTGTCTTCGAACACTCCTCAAGCAAAGACACCCCCGACAAAAAAAAAATTGTCCACACAGTTCGAAACATATGTAAAATGACTTTTCCTTCAAAATATATCCAGCAGCTCGATATTAGGGACCTCGAGACCGACATAAAATAACAACAGCTGCGCCTGAGCGAGTGCAGCGCGCCCCGCTATATGCCCCAGGTCTCTGACCGAGCTTTGACAAGAAGAGAAAAGAAAAGCTCAAGTTTGAAACGGCCAGGGCCCGCAAGAAGTATAATCTTGCTTTCATGTTCGCTTTTCTCAGGTTCGCCCAGTTCGTTTCGTGTCACCCGTCACTGCCCATGACCGGCTCTCAATTTATATGCGCACAGTAAAAAGATCGCAATGCCGAATGGCGTACATGTTAATTGCATAGCTTGGAATTCTACTCAGGCGAGTGCGCAGCTTATGTACTGTTTTCTTTGTTGGTCGAATTATTCTTTGACAGGCTTGGATTGCGTGCGGCGGGGAGAAGGGCTCGCTGAAAGTGCTTCTACTCGAGAAGGTACGATATGCATTAACGTCTTCCGGACCAACAGCTTTCAGTCTTTCCAGATGTCCAAGGACGGAAACAACCTATCCATGAACCAGACTCTGCAAGGTCACGAAGGTATCCTGAAATCTAAGTTGTCGGATTTTTCACACAAAAAATTCACATGTCAAATAGGGGCTGTCAAAGCTGTCTGCTGGAATGAAAATCATCAGAAGCTAACCTCGAGTGACAAACATGGTCTGATAATCGTGTGGATATTACACAAGGTGCTTTGAACGAGTTGTACGGCTTCATTCTTCTTTAAGCCGAACCCCTGGACAGGGCATGTGGTTTGAGGAGATGATTAACAATCGAAATAAATCATTCGTGCGCGATATGAGATGGGATGGAGAAGGCATGAGAATTTGTATCGTTTACGAAGATGGTGCAATTATCGTCGGATCTGTTGACGGAAGAAGACTATGGGCAACCGAGCAAAAAGTGAAGCTCGCATTTGTTGAGTGGTCTCCTGATGGTCAACGGATCCTAGCTTGTTCCGCTGAGGGACATTGTTATGTCTATGACGCGTTTGGTGTATTTTGCAACGAGTTTCAACTCTTTACATCTGACCACTCTGTTGCGGGTCCACTTACATGTATGGTTTGGCATCGAACTAACCGGTTCTGCCGAGATAGAGCAGCACTGGTAAGTGAACAATCTAGTCACATCCGTCTTCAATCGGAAATTTACTATATGATTTATAAAATGCAGGCATTTGGGTTCCAAAAAGGACTTGTTCGACTGATGAGAGACGAAACCGATCGGGAACCAATTCTTTTTCATACTGAAATCTGCATATTGCATGTGAGTTTGAACATCCGCGCTGCATTGATCTTCCTTTACAACTTGAGCAATTTTCAGATGGAATGGAATTTGGATGGGTCGGTCCTTGCAGTGGCTGGTAAAGATTTGATTCGTCCCATGACATTGCATTCCCAAACTTAATACATCATAAAAAATCATCAGGCTTCAATTCCGTCGGTTCAGATTCTAGAGACATCAACAAAGTGATTTTTTACGATGTTCATGGCAATCTTCTCCACGTCCTTCGCGTCCCTGGAAAAGCAATCAACTCCATTGCGTGGGAAGGCACTGGATCACGTTTCGCTATTGCTGTGGATAGCTTCGTGTACTTTGCTGATATTCGCCCAAACTATAGATGGGGAAGTCTTAGGGACACCATTATTTATGCGTTTCCCATGCTGGGAAGAGAAGAGGACTGTGTTATGTTTTGGAACTACGAATCCCTTGTGCGACAAGCCAAGTTTGTCAAAAATCTCGTTGGCATATGCACTGCTGGTGGTCATTGTGTTCTTGTGAGCCAAAGCACACTAGTAGATCAGTTCCTGCTCGTTCTTTGTGATTCAATGGGCACAATAATTCAAAGCACTTGTGTTCAGGTCATTTATAATTATTTATTACACATATATTTTATTCGGTGAAGTTTATGTTGTAGGTTAATCCACTGTTCACTGCAATGACGGAGCAGTATATGGCGATAGCATGCCAAACATGTGTATATCTGTGGAGTTTTGACGACCTCGGTAAAAGTGGTATGTTGCTATCACGGGTCCACCGGGCTCATGGGGGAGAATCATGGAAAGAGGACGATCTAGATCCAGGTGTAATTTGTGGAGCACGGCAGGGTTCAGATCCTCACGTCTGATTCATAGTTGGAAGCATTCATCTGTTTTTTGTTGTGAACCCTACTTTGCGATCAACCGATGAGCACATTTGCGCCTTATCAATATCAAAACAGGTAATTTCTCCCTGACATTAGGGAATTGTATACTTTCATACTCTTCGAAGTGACTTCGATCTCATATTCATGTAGTACATACTCATTGGAGTTCAATCCGGGGCACTTGAGTGTCACCAACTGCCATCACTCAACAATTTGGCGATCAAACATAAGCTTGCCAGCCGTCCACGTGTGAGATATTAGGATTCGACATTTTGCGCATTTTTTAAATGAAATAATGTTCGGTTTCCCTTGCAGCATCTTTCTTTCAACTGCGACAGCACCAAAATTGGCGTTATCGACGTCTATGGTTTGCTTACAATATTTGAATTGGATACCAAATCCAGCGATCATTCACATCAAGTTTTAAATCTGATTCCGATTAATCATCGTAAAGATGTCCGGGACATGCAATGGAGTGATGATGATCCTGATCTTTATGCTGTCATGGAAAAAAATCGAGTGTACATCTTTCGAGGAGGCAACCCTGAAGAACCGGTATCCCTACCCTTGAATAGTTGGCTATAACCTTATTATTCATCACATGCTTCGCCCCATTGCAGATTGTCTCTAACGGGAACATTTGCAGCTTCTGTGACCTCCGCGTGAAAGCAATATTACTCGATGAAGTGATGAAAGATCCAGAGAGGCCAAAGAAAGAGCATATGATTCAATTCGAAACCAAATCTCTGCGAGACATGCGTGGTTTAATGCACCACGATATTTCTTTTCAGGAAAGTGTATGCTTGCTGTATTCTCGCATTTCAGCACTAAATCGTACTTTTGAAACGATGGATTCTCTCTTTAGGACGTCGTAAATTTTGCAGAGGCAAATAACCATAACTGCTTGTGGCGTCTACTGTCAAAATCTGCACTGGACAAGCACGAATACGCTAACGCATATCTGTCGTTTGTACATTCTGGAGATTATCACGGCGTTGAGCTAATAAAAAAACTTAAGGTGAGATTACGATATCAGCCTTGTTTTCCACCTTCTGATGGTTTCTCAATTCTTGGACAGATGACTAAGGATGACAACATGCGCCAAGCCGCAATCATAACTTATTTTAAGAAATTCGATCAGGCTGAGGACATGTACACCCTGAACAATCAACACGATCATGCCATAAACTTGCGCTCGAATATTGGTGATTGGTTTAAAGTTGAGAAACTGGTGCGCAGCAATTTTGCTGAAGACAGGCGTCTTGAATGGATTTGTAAAAAAATCGGATATTACTTTTACGAGCGACAGAAATTTGCAAGAGCGGTTCCTTATTTTTCGAGATCAAAACATATCATCAAGCTTGCAGAGTGCTTATATTTACTAGAGAACTTCACTTCTCTCGAACGAGTTGCAGACAGAATAAATGAAGATTGTGAGGCATCAAGTGCACTCGCACATTTTTTCTCGACTGCTGGAATGTGTAAGCAAGCTGTAATCTCATACCTCCACGCAAACAATATCGAGAGCGCGATCCTCGCATGTATCGCTACGAATAGATGGGAACATGCTAAAATCGTGACAGGATCGCACGGGTTCAATCAAAGCATGGTTAGTGTTCAATTATCTTTTTACACATATCACATAAACAAATCCCCGCTTTTGTGTTGTTAGGGCATGATTGGAAACTTAAGTTCGCGTGTTCACGCGGAAAGAAGTTGTCTTGCGACGTGTGATCTGTTCAGGAAAGCCAACCTACAGACTGCTCTATTGCAGCAACTTCGTCAAATGTTAAGAGAAAGTGTCGCACTGAATAACAGTCCTCTCCTCATGAAAAAAGTCAATGTACTCCTCGCCATAGAGGCAAGTTCATCAAGTCATTTCTGAGTTATTTTTGTCATGATAGACATGCTGTGCGATCAGGCAATCAAGAAAGAGCAGATTCCAACAACGGAAGCAAGCAGTGGCAAGTTTGCACATGCAGGTGTGTGGTGTCGACTCGTATTTTATTTTGTTTTAATTATATTGACCTGTGCCACATTTTTGACTTTATATCTTTCAAACAGCCTGTAATAGGACTGAAGGCGGCTACTCAAACCCGGACTCCTCACAAATGTCAGCAAATTCTTTCTGGCGCAAAGCTGAGGCCTATCATTTTTGGATGCTAGCCCAGAGACAGCTGTATGAGGGGCAATTTGAGTATGCAAGTCGGACATCGCTCATTCTCGAGGAATATGAGGATGTCATAGGTCCCACTCAAACCCAATCATTGATCGCAATGGCCTCATATTGTTGTAGAAATTTTAGTAGATGCAGCAGGTCACTTATGAGATTGGGAAGATTAGATGCATGCATGCGTCCTAAGATCCAGCATTTCCCTAACACAACAACCTCAATATTCTCACAGGCGCGTATGTTGTTGCTTTTTTCTGGTTCGTGGATAGTTGATATGATTTTCGTGTCTTCTGACCCTACGCAAAGCATTTACCAGCACACCATTCAACAAATAAAGATCCCGGCACAATCGAGTCGTTCGTGTACATCTCGTCGCGTGCTCGCATTATGATGATGAATAACGTGTGTTTTGCCAGCGGCAGGCAAGAAATATTTTCCAAACGATTGAAATTTTGCAGCATGTAACTGAAACCTGCCTGAATACCATGTTTTGACTCTCTATGATGGCAATTTGGCACCGGCGCTGATTCCAAAACTTGCAAAACATGCCATCGCAGAAGCATCCCTTCTGAATTGCAAGCTCGTGTTGCGTGTCCTCTTTGTCATTCTGTCCTGTTGTCATGAATATTTAATACCACGATTTACCATGTGTCATGTGCAAAATATTTAATACCGAGAATTGCAATATGGGTTGTCAAACATTCCATGTCTTGACTGTCTTGACTACAAACAACGCTGCGAATCATTTGTTGTTGTGCGTGTTGAAAAACAGTGCAAGTTCATCTAAGCGCAGCAGCGAGCCCTCGAGCCTCACTGCCAATGTTTTTATGCGCATGAGGCTGTTGCGCTGTGTCACTGTCAATGGGAAATCATTTGTGTTTTGTGCTTTTCCAAGAAGACGTAAGGTCTGCAAAAATGAACGGATTGATGAGACAAGAGGCAAGATTGTATTCCTCAGTTTCCAACCTCCTGTTCTTGAGTCATCTCAAACATTAAGCGTGCCCTTAAATTGAATGTCGCCTTGTATATCTCACGCCCTGCAAATCGGCTTTGATGCAAACTACATTTTTCTAATAAAATATAACCCACCAACTTGTCCTGCGGCGCAAATTGGATCAACACGCCAAAGATAGAATGTCCGGGACGGCGCATGATCCATTGTGCGGGCAAGCTCCTGGATTTGAACATATTTTGCTTTGAGAAGCTTATAAAGTAATTCGCGAGTGTCCTTGACGGGTATCATCGCCTGTAAATGAAAATGAAACATTAACACTCGTAAGAGCCATGTAGAATAAAAGTGTCACCATCTCAGCTATTTGCTTTTGCTCCAAATTTCGTTTTAAGAGCAAAAGTCTAAATATTCGACAAGCCGGACCGCCAAAGCGCTCACGCACCACTGCTTCAATCTAAACAGCAATCATTGAGAAGGTGTCAAATACAACAATTTGATTTGGCACACGGACACGGCTCACCTCTTTCATACGGATTAGGCTCATCGTGAAGTGTTTCAAATCATGAAACATTTTATTGTATTTGTTAGTACATGAAAGAGTTTTGCACGCATCGTAGTGGTGCCTCTGTAACATGTTTATTGAACCTATGCAGCCACTGGAAATACCATTGAAACCTTTCTGCTTGATGTCGGTCTGTAGATCATGTCACCTAAGTGCTTGAATGAGCCAGGACTGAATATAAATTCTTGCCTCATTTGGTGATGATAAGGATTCTTTGTCGAGTTCTCCTTCCTGTTTCTTTTAAACTTTGAGCACGGTGAATGCGTTAAGAAGAAGCAAATCAGCTCAACCTTTTCTCGAACAAGTGCTGCACACGCATTGCGGCAAAGCAGAAAATTGATTTCATTGTTATTGACGAGCATGTTTTCAGTCAAGGAAAGGTGGTGCAAGTCAGCAGGCATTACAAGGATTAGCGCATAAAGATGATGGGTACCATAACGTATTTTGGGTCCCTTCCTTGATACCAATCTGATGAAAAGTTGAATATTCATGCACTCACAACACGCAGAGTGTGAAATATGGTGTTTCTCTGGGGTTGATGAATATACGCACTGGTGCGGGAGCGATCAATTGATCTACAGCGAGTTTTGCGAAGGCTGCGTGTCGCAAAAGGAACATCAGAATGCGATGCGACTTCTGATGGACTCGAAGATGGTAATTTCCGAAATAAATACCTTGGCTGAAAGAGACAGTAGCACTCTGACCAGGGCAGAAAAGTCAGTTGTCGCGGAACTAAAACGAAAGTGCCAAAAATACTTTCAAACCAACTTGATTAGATTCTGATTTTGATGCAGCGAGAGCCATGATTTGATACTCATCAAGTCGTCCATTCTCGAGTAAACATTTGATCACTAATTCATGAGATCTGCCATAGTGCTCCTTCACGGCACATGGTTGTTTAATTTAGTAGTGCTCTTGCACTCAGAGCGCTTAAGCTCACCTGAGCAAACAAGAGATATCGGGGATATCTCAACCGCTCTATGATAACTTCAGGATTTGTGCAGTACTGACATTCATCTTCATCTGAGGCGGGATGAGTTGAGGCACTCCAAACTTGTATAAACTTCTAGTGAAAAGGTATCACCTCGTGACTCAGGTCTGCAAGAGTAAAAGTATTCAGTCGTTTCGAGAGAGAGGAGTGATTCGCGCCACCTACATTACAAAGACAACATTGTGCTGGATGAGGATAAGAAGTGCACGCTGACATTGACTCGGGCGCAACCTCTAAAGATGGCCGGACGTAAATGAAGTAGAAAACGGGAGCGGTATAAAACAGCTCTCACTGATTCGTGAACTGTTTCCCTCAACGTGCGTGACCCATGGGAAAGCATCGCCCGACAGATCAATCCTGGATCTTTACCAAACGCATCGGTCACAACTCCGCATGCTAGACCTGTCGCATACTGATCGTGAATAGGTTGACGTGAAACCATCCTCAGCACCAGAACGTTCGGACTGGGGTTGTTTTACGAGGAAAAAGTTCTAGGTGGCAAGGTTTCGTATATATATATAACTCATATCTAACGCATACATATATATATATATACATTATTAATAATAACTCTATCTTATTACATATCATATTATATAATTATTTTACCTTCGAATTCGAACTAATAAATATAATAATAACGAAGATATATAATAGATAATATCTATATTAATATCATATAATAATATATTGAGGTTTCATTTATTTATTGATTACATATTTAATATTATAATATGGACCGGAAATCATGTTTAACGATACCAGGTCATGTTGACATTATTGTATGAAGCGAATAGACCGTGATTCTTAATTAACGATACCAGCAGGCAGGTGAGTGTGACATTTTTGCAATTGTATGTTCCTGCTGTACGTACGTAGAATCGGATATGTAATAATTTTATCACCTTCGTTCGTTCGTTCGCAATTCGTTCGCAATTATTCATTCATATTATTATCGAAGTGATAAACTTGCTTGCTTGCTTGATTAGTGCTTTTGCTTGCTTATTCGGCATATAGCCGCATCTACACATTTCGGAAAACTTTTGACTGTAAAAAATGTCCGGTGCACCTGGTATCGTTTATCAAACATCACCGTCTATTCGTTCCTTACATTGTCGACATTTTTTATTTTTTTAATTCGAAAATCTTGGTCAAGCCCTTCATATATACATTCACCCAGTCCAAGGTTTTCTTTTTTTCTTTTAACTCGTAAATCTTGGTTAAGCCTTCACCCACGTCACTGAATCCAAGAGTACCTTTTTCACAAATACTCGATCCAAGTAATATGATCTGGTATCGTTAAAACTAGGTGTGTAATAAGTCACTGTATATAAATTAATTGAATTTTATTTTTATTGGCGCGTTAAGAATGTAATTATATTAATGCATTTTACTATCTATCCCTTTCATCAGGCTATGCCGACCCACATAGAGCGAACCACCGTCCTCGTTCGATCCTGTAGAATTATTCGGCATAGCCGATCTTGCGGGGATTGCACGGAAAAAAATTAGGTCGTTCGGGGTCATCGTTAATCAAGGTCGAAGGTTTATTTTCCCCATACATTGTAACACATTTTCACATCGTTAACTCAGAATCGTTGGT
>JGI20151J14362_10002191_pt1 | contig 13852 bp, 10 predicted proteins | sample COG_01_FD_14362 | JGI IMG/M metagenome (IMG submission 14362)
ACGGCTGGATTTTGTTGCTCGCGTACAATCACGTCGGCGGCGAAAACAACGAGCTCGTTCCAGGAACTGCGCCGCAATCGCCCACGGAAAGTTACTCCCACGTCTGGTTGAACGATTTAGGTTTGACCGCGAACGACGTCGAAGCTGTTCGCTTTTATTGCAAAACATCCGAGCACGATCGCATCGTTCACTTTTCGACCGAATTGGCGTATACAAAGCAAACAATCGTGTACGGAACGCTCGAGTCAAACTCTGCGTCGTACTGGAATACCGGAACGACGAAATTCGCGGATCACACAGGACAAAGTCCTGATTCTGTGAACGACTATTGGGGATGGGGCGGTGGCCAGCCCCCCGCGTCCTGCGGCTCGCCCAGCCGCGCTACGTGCACGACTTACTTTTCCTATCCTTTCTATAAATGGGGCAGCCCCCACAACCTTTGGCACATCGGATCTGGAAACTATCTCTGCGACGATGACAACATCTCGGATGGCATCTCGCAGACGACGACGCACCAAATCTGGTTCAAGAAAAAACAATAGTTAGAAAGCGCTTTGCGTGGGGAGAACTATTTCCAAACACTCTACAAAGCCAGTAAGTGACAACAGAGTATCCCTCAACGTACTCATAAACATTGCATCCATCAAAGGCTTAAAATCAACCGTAACGACTTTTCTTTCTCTGCTTAGTAAAATTCTGCTCGCGACGAAATCTTTTTCTCTTTCTCTTCTTCTTCTTCTTCTTCATAAAGCGACACGCCGCACGATCAATCGTGAAATCAACCAATCATCGCGGGAGAGAGAAGACATGCTGCCGCGCGCGGTTTCCTCTTCCTCTCCGTTCTTTTCTTCGCCGAGGAGGAGAGTAAAGTCATCGACGGCGTCGTCCCGCTCCCGGGCGAAGGTTTTGCCGCGAAACGTGTCGTCGTCGTCGACGGAAGGAGGAGGAGGGAAAGGAGGAGGCTCTGAAGCGGCATCGATATCGGGGAAAGAACGACGGCGATGGATCACACCGAAACCACGTTCGGAGGAGGAGGAGAACGGAGAAGAAAACGTCGACGGAAAGAAGGAGAATCAGAAGAATGAGAGGAAAGATTCCTACCTGGACGAAGCGTTGATATCGCTCTTCGCGAGCCGCTTGGCGAAGTTTTTGAACGAAGGAGAAGAAGAAGAAGAAGAAGAAGAAGAAGAAGACTTTTTTAACGAGGAAAAAAGAGGAGTAGATTTCAAACGCGACGTTGCGAATCGGTGCGTTCGCGCGGTTGCCAGAACCGCGAGCGAAGAGGAGCAACGCATGTTCGGTTTGGCGATCATCGAGTCGTTCATACCTACGAAAGCGGCGAAAGCGTTTGGCTGGTTTTTGAGATTGTTTCCGGACTGGTTCGCGAGACGGCACGCGGCGTTCGTGACGCCGTTGATTTTACCGTGGTTAGTCGGCGACGCGGAGGTGAACGACGTGCCTTTGGAGGCGCGCGCGAGAGAGAGCTGCGAGGGGAGCAAAGTTCCGGCGAACGCGTTCGAGGCAGTTTTTGCCGGGAGAAAAAGTCAGCAGGAAGGGTATAAGCAAGGCGTTTTGGTGAAGAGATGTCGGGTTTTGGAGGAGTCCGGGTGCGTGTCGGTGTGTAAAAACGTGTGTAAGATCCCGACTGAGACGTTTTTCACGGAAAAAGTCGGTTTGCCAGTCACGCTGATTCCGAATTACGAAACTTTAGAGTGTCAGTTTTGTTACGGGCGCGTCGCAGACGGGACCGAAGGCGAAGAGGCTGGCGGATGTTACGTCGGATGCTTAGCAAGTGGAACCAAGAGCTGCGGTGTTGATATTAATAGTGGTAGTGATAGTAGTAATGAGAGCGGTAGCGAGTTGTAATAATTGTACTAGTAGTGTGACGGCTTTTTAAGAAAGTTTGATTTTACGAGGGCAAAAAATACGAGAGGGAAAAATTCGCATCTTCGTCCTTACAAAAGTATCATCATGCGCCCCTTCGTTCTCTCCTTATCGTTTATCGTCGCGCTTTATCTTCTGTGCGCCGAAGGAGTGGCGGCGGATGATGCCACGACGAAGAAGACGCAAACATTCGCAAGGTCTGAGCTTGACGTTGAGTTGCCGGTGTCGACTTCGCTGTCGATTTTCAAACCCAAAGACTTTACGGCTGAGAAATCGTATCCGCTCGTAGTCTACTTGCACGGATTTTGTCTCGGCGACGATGCGCAGCAGTTGTATTCGTTTACCGCTGCGCGCTCCTCGCCTGGTGGTGGAGGAGAGAGAAGGCAAACGCTGACGCAAATTGGCGTGCGCGAGCGAATCACTTCAGATCAGTTTCTCTACATGCCTTTGGACGCGCCGCACAAGACGAGAACTTGCGCGTTGTGCAATATCGCTTCTGATGCTAATAATTACCTCGCGGACCGTTTGACTTCTAATTGGATAAATTCAACGATGTCTCGAATCGGACCAGAATTTCAGTGCGCGGCTTGGAGCGGGAGCGACGCCTGTTGCAATCTTGAACAGGCTGCTAAAATGAATGAAAATAACGACGCGGAATACATCGTCGATGCGATCGAAAAGGTGAAAGCGGCGTATCCAAACATCGACGCGAGTCGCGTGTACGTCTTTGGGATCGCTACTGGCGGATTCATGGCTTCTCGATTAGCGTGCCAAAAACCTGAATATTTCGCCGGGATCGCGTCATTCGCTGGCGCTTCTTTCTACGACGAATCCAAATGCAAACCTACAAAGGCGACAAATTTTCTCGGCGTGCACGGTACGGGCGATACCGTAGTGCCAATCGAAGGCGGAGTTAATATCGTCGGAACTAAATTCCCGTCGTTTACCCGTTCGATGTCGATTCTCTCTTCAGCTTTCGGGTGCAAGAGCGAGCGTTTGTACGAGGATAAATTTACGCTCCCAACCGAGGCTACGCAAAGACGAGCTCCGAAAAATGTAAACGTCGACGTGATTACTTATGAACAGTGCCGCGGAGATGCCTCGCTTGAAAGTTGGACGATCGATGGAACCGATCACTTCCTCGAAGAAAAGACGTCGCTCGAATTGTTTTCTCGCATCACAAAATGGCTGTTAGCGCAACGCCAACTGGGAGAATCTTCTTCTACGTCGTCGTCGTCGTCGCCGACGACAAAAGAAGAAATGAATACAGTTGAGAAACAGAATAAGGACGAGGATGCGACAGTTTCTCGCATCGAATTCGGCGCGGTAGAAGCGTAATAAGGTTTTTCTCTTGCAGACACTCACAATACATCAACTCGTACATTTTTAAATTTTTTCAATACATGTTTTTGAAGACAAATCACGATGATACCGGTTCTTGTCGTTTGGTAGACGTCGATATACCACTCATTCCTCGACGATCGTTGCTGCTACCGTTTATTCCTTTACTCGCTTCCCGTTTCTCCTGCTTCTTATTCTCGTCGCCTATGGAAATTTTAATCGAGGAAACTCTTCGTTCGTCAGCTTCCACAATGGCGACTCTCAAAACCAGTTCCGGTACGCCGCCGTTTGATGACGACGACGACGAGGAGGAGGAAGACGTGTAATCGTCGTCGAGATCAAAATCGGACTTTTTATGGTCCGCGTTTTCTTCAAAACCATCGATTTCCTCTGAATCGTCTGTGTAGTCCACGTACAACTTGCTGCTCGACGACGACGACGACGACGCCAACGCGAGCGTTGAAACCGAAGCGCCTTGGACGACGGGGTAAGAAACCGAAAATGTTTCGCCTTCTTTTGGAATTCGTGCGAAAATATCGCACACCCAACCTCCGGCGGTTTCGTAGAGAGGACTTTTGGGAATATCAATCTCCAAATACTCCGCGAGCTCTTCGATATCGGCTTTCGCCCCAACTTCGTACGCTCTACCAGTGCCGCTATCACCGCTATTGTTGTTGTTGTTATAATTATTATCGCTACTACTACTGCTGCCACTATTCGTACCGCCAACGTTGATGTCGACGATGACGTCTTTCCCGTTCACTTCTTCTTCCACGACCTCGTTCACAAACCTCGGCAAAGTTTTGCCCCTCGCGTCGTTTTCTTCAAACTCATCTTCCCTGTCCGCCTTATTCTCTCCCCACTCGTCGTCGTCGTGTTCGTCGTATATTTCGCCAACGATTTCCTCGATGCAATCTTCGAGACTCACGAGCCCGATGGTCCCGCCGTGTTCGTTTACGACGACGGCGATGTGATACTTTCTCCTTAACATCTCGCTCAACAATTTCTCCACCGGCATCGACTCGGGAATGAAATAGACGTTTTTATCCATAATTGTTTCAATTGTATCGTCCAATTTAGAATCTTCACTTTCAATTATCGATAGCACGTTTACAATACCAACCACGTTATCGACTCGCTCGTCGAATACAATCACTCTCGTATACTTTTCCTCCCTCCAAAGTTGCTTCAAATTTTCCAACGTCGCTTTGCTTTCGATGCCGCAAATTTGCACCAAAGGTGTCATCACCTCCCTCGCCGGCGTATTCGATAAATCCAAAACGTTCCGTATCATCGACTGCTCGCTCGCTTCGATCGAGTTCGACTCCATCGCTCCGCTCAATACCAACTTCAACTCGTTTTCGCTAACAAATGGCTCCGCGCTCGTTTGTATCCGAAACAAATGAAACCCAAAATCCACGATGGCAGTGCATATCCTTCCCAACGGGTACAAAATCGTCGACATCATCCGAATCGGCGTCACTACTAACCTCCCAACTACCAACGCGTGCTGCACCGCGATCGATTTCGGGGCAATCTCGCAAAACAACAAAACAAACGCCGACATCGCAATCGTCGCCAGACCAATCGCCTTCTCCCCGTACACCTTCACGATCGCCTCGGTCATCATCGCCGTCGCTAAAATCGAACTCACCGTGCTCCCAATCAATATAGTCGTCAAAAACCGAGTCACGTTTTGTTGCACCGCGTAAAACGGCGACGACGGCCCTTCCTCGTTGGCGAGCTCTTTGATTTTCCACGGCCACAACGTCGTCAGCGCAGTCTCAGAAAGCGAAAGAAAACCACCAAACGCAAAGAGCGCGAACGCTTGGAGAATAGTCGACACGATTTGTGGGTCCGTAATAGAGAGCGACGTCGAGGACGCGACCACTAACGGTGGCGGCCGCGGAGGCGCGTCCAAATGGGAAGAAGGCGCTTGGACGATACAATTTTCAGCTCTTTGTCCGCTCGTCGCCGCCAAAGTCTCCGCAGGCTTCAACTGTTCCACCACGAGCACACGATCGCGCTCGGAGAAAGATGGAGACGAGACGGACGAAGAAGACGTCGCCGATATTCTCCCGAGGCTTTTTCTCATTCTCCTCCCGAAAAACGTTCTCGTTTTCGTTCTCGTTCTCCTTCTCGTCGTCGTCGTCCCAACTGCTCTTTGTTCCAATTGGCCGTTGGAATGCATCATTCCTTCGACTCCTCTCGCCGCCATGATCGTCGCCTCCGTCCGACTTTTCGCGCGTTTCGAAACGAGGAAAGAGCGAAAGCAACGACGGCGCGCGTGGGGGGGTCTTTTTGCTCGCGCTTCGAGATATAAAGCACAAAAGTAGCAGCGGGAGTAATGAGGTTTTTTATAGTCTGAATTGACCTATCCAACTTTTATCCAAAACAAGAGGCAAAGAACGAAGCGGAATAAAAAATGGTGTTCTATTTTTACAAACGGCTAAAGGTGATGTGATGATCGACTGCGGATACGTTTACGCCCATTTTACGTTCCTCTTTTTGTACATTCTTTTTCTCTTTCTCTCTCTCTTCTTCGCCTTCTTCGTCCTATGTCGCGCGCATATTAGGCGCTCTCCGTCGATTTTTTCTCTATTTAGCACTACTCTTCATCAATTTCAAAGCCTTTGTTTTCTTCTCCAGCTCCCTTCTTTCGTGTATTTCTTTGCTGATGGCGTTTAATTGTTCTAAACATTCGCCGTACCTGCTTTTGCACGTTTTTAGTTTCGCGCGCATCTCCTTCACCGAGGATTCGAGTTTTTCGATCGCGTCTTCGCCTTCTTTTTTTATCGCAAAGTAGCGCTGAGCTTTTTTGATCGCGCGGATGTTTTTGGTGTTGGAGGAGAGGCGCGCGCACTCGTCGACGGCTTCCATGGCGAGTTTGGCGTTGGTTTCGTGCGCGAGCAAGGCGCGGCGCATGACGCGTTCGGCTTCGGTGACGTTGGCGACGGCTTCGGAGAGTTTTTCCAGCAGGCGGAGGTTCGATTTGTCCATCCGTTTTTTCTTCTTCCGTTTCTTCTTCTTTTTCGGAGAGGCGGAAGGTGAGGTTGTTGCGAGTTCCGGGTTGTGGTTATCGTCGCCGTGGTCTTCGTCTATCCGTTCTTCTGTTTCTTCTTCATTATCCTCCTCCTCGTCTTCATCTTTGCTAAAAGAAGAAGAAGAAGAAAGAGAAGAAGAAGGAGACGCGTCGTCGTCCTCTTCCCTCGTCTCTTCGCGCGTCTTTGCCAACATCCTCTCCAACTTTGATACCGTCTTCTTACACTTCTCGTGGTGATCGAAACACTCCGCGTGCGCAATCATCGCCTCTTGACTTCTATTCTGATACAAACTCGCCACCGCCCTCTTGTGCAACGCCGGCACCGCCTTCTTCACCGCCCCGCCGAGCTGTTTATACATCCCGTCCACGGCTTCCCTCGCGCGCTCCTTCTCCTCTCTCAACGTCCGCTTCCCTCGATCGTACTCTTGCTCCGCTTTATTCACTTCCTCCGCGGCATCGTTCAAATCTTCCAAAGCGGTTTCCACCCTCGGATCCACCTCTTCCTCCTCCCCCATCAAATCCGTGTTTCGCTCGTACATCCTCCCCCGCGCGGCGAGCGCCTCCGCTTCCTCCGCTCCAAGAGTCGCATCCAACGCGGAATCTTCCAAAGACAAAATCGAACACGTCGTCGCGTTATTCAAGGACGACTGCGTCCTTTCGTGGTGCGTTTGCCCACCACCACCGTGGTCGCGATGATGATGGCTACGACGATGCGCGAATTTTGGTCGTAAAAAATCCTCCTCCGTGAACGCAATCGGATCCTCCAAGTGCCCAATTTTCTCATCCTGCGCGGACAGAAACATCTTCCTCTTTTCCTCGTTCGGTTCTTCTCTCTCCTCGAAAGAGCGGTTGGAAACCCCGCGCGATTGACTTTCCCGCTCGCTTTTTGTTTCCTCCTCCTCCTCGACCACCACTTCGAGCGCGAGAGAAACAACGACCCCGGAGACATCATCGTCCAAAGAAGGCACCAACGCCTCCAGACGCGCTCGAACCACAACGGATGAAAAGACACCTTCCTTAAAAGAGGCTTTCGGTGGCATGACGATACAGACGACGACTCTTTCGCGCGTTTTGGTTCAGACGATCACGGGGGCAAAAGCCACTTTTATGCGCGCGCGAGTCGTGTAGGGAAATCCATTTTTGTAAGGGAAATTGCATTTCAAACCGCACTCACGTCACGCTTTTCGCACTCTTTCTCACGCGCGCACTCATCGTTACGAGAGCCTCGGTGAAAGCATCCCTCGTCGCGGAAGAGTCTCTGTGTTCCCTTCTTTCCTTCGCCGCGTTTTAGCGCGCGCTATTCGTGCGACGCAATCGACGCTCGAAACGTGAGAGAGTGCGGATACGAATGCATTCGCGCTCGGTCCCCGCGACCGGGTCGGTCGTGTCGTCGTTCCTCCCGGGGATGATTTCGAAGAGGACGACGGTTTTGAAGACGACGACGCGTTTACAAACGAAAACGACTGTTTCGAGCAAGCCTCGTGCTGCTGGAAAGTTTCCCCGGCGAGGGTTTTGCGGCGGCGTCCGCGTGGTTTCTTCGTCGTCGTCGTCGTCGTCCGGAAGAGGAGGAGGAGGAACAGAAGGAGGAAGCGGAGACGAAGAGGAGGAAGAAGAGAAGGACGATGATTCAACCGAAAAGGAGGAGAAAGAAGCGCGAAAGGAGGCGGAGACTCCTCCTCCTTTGCCGGAATCTCTTTCTCGCGGGGCCGCCGCCGCCGGTCGAGCGCCGATACTGCCGGGAGGACCCCGTCGTCGTCGTCGTCCCGATGAAAGGCTGAAAACGAAAGAAGAAGAGGAAGAGGAGAACAAGAAGTTTGAAAAGCTTCAGAACAGCTTGTTTTTATCCTTGTTAGTGACGGAAGGCGCGATAAAAGGGTCGGCGATGACGGCGTTGGGGTTATTATTGAACGTGAAAGTGATTGATTCGTTTCGTTTTTTGAGCGAGAGCGCGAGCGGAGGCGACGGGGATGTCGTGCTTCTCGGGACCGGCGTTTCGTCGGCGGTTGGCGTCGGGATCGCGTGCGCGATGCCGTTGGTTTTGATCGACTTTGCGATTATGAATCTGTTTTTTCCCAGCGAAACAAGCACTTCTTCTTCTTCTTCCGATGCGTCCGATGCGCCTTCGCTGAGGACCGCGGTGTCCAATTACGCGAAAGAAGCGTCGTTGAACAACCCGTGCTTGAACATGCCTTTTTATAAAGACGCCATCGTCGCCTCTGTTGCACGCGTCGCGGACTCGTTCGCGTGCGTTTTCACGCTTGGATTTTTATTCACGTGGATAACGGAAAGAGGCGTTGAGTACGGTTTTGAGGTGTACGAGATTGAAAATACAACTAAATGGCTCGCGCTCGCGGCGACGGTGTTGGGTAAGGAGGCGATGATTTTTTATGAAAGTTATCGAAGAAAGGGTTTTGGCGCCGGTGGCGGTGCCGACGGTGAAAAAGCTGGAGGTAAAAAAGAGAAGAGAGCGCCCGGGATGAGAGCGTACGTGGTGACGCGAGATAAAATCACCGGGAAGGAAAAAATGGAAGAGATCACCTGCGGAGAACATCGAGGCGAAGAAGAAGAGAGGCGAAAAATTGGAGCCGCAAGAGTTGGCGATTGAATCCGCGATGTACAACATGAACGTTCGTTCGACTATCGACAATTGGCGCGAAAGAATTTCAAATGGTTTGCTTGGTTTCTCGTTTGTCGTTTCCGGCGGGAACGGAGCGGCTCCTTTGGTTGGAGGTTTACTCGGCGATTTACTCTTTTGCGTGTATCAAAGAAACAACGTGAAAAAATATCTCGAGAAGTACGGTGTNGATGATGAAANTAATAGCAGCAATAGCAGNAGCAGCAGTAGGAGTAGGAGTAGCAGCAGCAGCAGTAGCAGTAGCGGGAACAAAATGAGAACATCTATTGCTGTGGCCAAAGCGCGACAGCGCGAGATGCAATCCGTTTTGGTGAAGAAGATGAAAGAGAAGGAAGGAGAAACGAATAATACAACGGCGAGTGAAAGCGTCGGTACGAGTAGCAGTACCAACAGTACCAGCAGTCAGAAAATCAACGACATGATACAAACGGTACAAAAAGAAGCGTCGCTCGTCGCTCGTCTCGTAGTCGAAGCCGACGAGAAAGAATCTCTTCTCTCCTCGTCGTCAACACCGGCTCGCGCCACCAGACTCAACGCCGAACGCAAAGCCTTCAAAACTCTCGAGAACAAACTGCCAAAGCTCATGACGGGTCTTTTCGACGGAGAAACGCCCGAACTTTCCGAATACGAAGTCGCGTTCAAAGAAGCTTCGAACTTTTTGCGAACGGAGAAAGCTTCGCTCGAATCCAAGATTCAATCCTTCGACGAAAGCATCGAGAAATACCGAGCGATGTTTGCTTTCATATTTTCGAACGACGACGTAAACGACGAGGACGAGGACGACGTCCGAGAAAAAGAAAACGAAGTTAGACGAGAAACAAATTTAGAAGTAGGAAAGAAAACGAAAGACGAGGGCGGCGGCACTGCCGTTGAGGCGAAAAAAGAAGACGACGGGGCGTCCTTCGCGGAAAAGTTTGCCAACTTCTTTTGATGAAAGACGCCACCTTCTTCAAAACCACTTTCTTTCTCTCGCAGCACAGTACTACTACTACTACTACTACATACTAACAACCGCGCGCGAGCCCTTGTCGTAAAAGAATAAATTCTCTCGATTTTGCTGAAAATTCCTCAAACTTCCCAACAAACTCATCCCTTTTGAAGCGGCAAAGCACGACGCGTTTGCGACTTCCAAAATACATAAAAGAGCATCATGACTCCCGCATCTCGAGAATTAGAGCACGAAAACGAGGAGGAAGAGTTAAATTCGTTCCCGCGGATGTCTGTCGGTGAAACCAGAGACGTGTCTTCGCTCAAAGACAAAGGCGTGACGAAGAAGCTTCTCCAACCTTCATCCACGCCTTCGCATCATCGCACGCACCCAGAAGCCGGGGATAAAGTCCTCGTCCACTACACCGGACGGTTACTGGACGAAGCGAAAACCAAGTTCGATTCCTCGGTCGATCGCGGGGAACCGTTCGAGTTTACCGTCGGGGTTGGGCAGGTTATTAAAGGATGGGATTTAGGGGTGATGACCATGGAAAGAGGGGAAAAGGTGGGCACCTTTTTGTTCTTGTTTGTTCTCTCTCTCTCTCGTTAGTGACGCTCTTTTGGTTTTACCGCGACGAGTAGCATTACCATATCCACTGCTCACATCATCATTCGTTTTCTCTCTCTCTCTCTCGGGATGATCTTTTTTAAAAAAACAGTGTTTGTTAACGTGTAAACCAGAGTACGCGTACGGGGCGGCGGGCGCGCCGCCTTCGATTCCGCCCAACGCGACGTTGGAATTTGAAGTCGAGTTGATCTCGTGGAAGTCCGAGAACGATTTGTTCGGGGACGGTGGAGTCATCAGAGTGGCGAAGATTGAAGACGGGGAAGGTTGGAAGACGCCGAAGGATGGGGATTGGTTGGAGATTGGCGTGCGAGCGAGTCGGAAGGAGAGAGAGACGGGGAAGATGTCGACGGTGTGGGAGAAGGGTCTCGCGGATGAAGGAGAGGAAGAAAAGGAAGGGCTTTTCTTTCAGCTCAATTTGAAGAAGAGGAATGGGAAAGAAGATGCGGACAACGACGACGCGAGTAAAGTGCCCTTTGGCGTGCATTTGGCGCTGCAGTTTTTCAAAAAAGGTGAGACCCAGCGACTTTTGGTTCGAAACGAGTACTTGTTGGAAAAAAATGCACCATACGACGAGGACGACGAGTTGTACTTTACGGTGACTTTGAAACGTTGGGTTCACGTGGAAAAGATTTGTAATGGATTGGGCGAGAAGACAACCATCAAAGAGGCTCCTGAATCGAACTACGATACGCCAAACGAAGGTGCAAAAGTCGTCTTCTCGTCCGTGAAGGTGTACCGAGGAAAGCGCGATTTTGCGCGACGAGGACGGGTAGGAGACCAACGGAAAGAAGAAGAAGAAGAAGCGAAAGATTTGGTATTTGCATCGAAAGAAGGCGAAGAATTCATCTACGAAATTGGTGGCGACGATGACGACGAGAGCAACGCATCGATCATTGTTTCCGCGTGCGAAGAAGGCATCCAACGCATGAGAGCGGAGGAAACCGCGCAAATCGTTCTTCCCACAGACTTTGCGTTTGGAACTTCGTCCTCGGACAAAGGAAAAGAAATCAAGAAAACGTTTAGCAACGGCAAAGAAATTTCCAGCTCTGACACACCCTTCGTGACGTACGTTTTCGAGATGAAGTCGATGGAACGCGCGAAAGATCCGTGGGCGCTCACCGGCGAAGAGAAGGTTGAACGCGCGGAGAAATTAAAGTCTTCCGGGAACGCTTTCTTCAAAAAGAAAGAGTACGCTCGAGCCGAAGCGAAGTATTCCCAAGGACTTCGATACGTCGAACCCGACGGCCAACAAAAAGAGGAAACTGCAAACAAAATCAAAGCTTTGAAAGTGTCCTTGCATTTGAACTACGCGGCGTGCGCGTTGAAACGATTCGCGTGGAAAGAAGTTGTCGTAAACTGCGACGAAGTTTTGAAAATTGAAAGCTTGAACGAGAAGGCTTTGTATCGCAAAGCGACTGCGGAGATTGAATTCGAGTTGTACGACGAGGCGAGAAGAACGATTAAGACGCTCGTCGAAGACGTCACCTCGCCGTCACCGACGTCTGCGTCGGAGGCGCTCAGATTGAAGCAACGTTTGAAGCAAAAAGAAGCGACCCAAAGAAAGAAAGACTCAAAAGTATTCGGCGGCATGTTTTCAAAGCTCGATTTATTCACCGAAGACGAGAGAAACAAGAAACCGAAATCGGACGAGGAGAAATTCGACGACGCCGAAACGGCCTTGACCGGTTTGGGCGAGATGATGAAAGGCAGCGGCGGAATAGGAGGAGGAGGAATAGATGCAAACGCACCGCCGCCACTGCCTTTGGAGGATTTACCGGACGACTTTCAAGATTACGGCGCGAAAGAGGCGATGGCAACCGACACGTTCCCTTTTGAAGAGGAGAAGAAAAAGTTGGAAGAAGGCGAACAAATGAGCTTGGAAACGGCTTAACGTAAACATTATTAGCTTGACGTTTCAAGATGCTATTTAGCTACCTCTACATTCCTACTCTCGCGCGCGTATTTTCGTCTTCCTAAAAAAACTCCAAAACGTTCGCAACCGGTCCTTCTCTCGTTACGAACGCTTGCGCGAAAACACCGAGCATCGCAATCATCGCTAATCGTCCGTGTTTCACCTCGGATACTCTCAATTCCACGTCTCTCTCCGCGTCCGCGCTCAAATTAAACGGATCGAACGGCCCTCCGCCCGGGTAATTCGTATCTCCCGGTAAATATACGCCAACTGGTTCTAGACTCTCGATCCCTACGTATCTCGCGTACTCCGGACCTCCCATCAGAACCGCTTGACAAAACGCGATTCCAATTATGCCGCTCGCGCCTGCTATGTGAAACCCCTCAATCCCGAGATAATTCACGTCTATGCCTTCCAAAACCTTCTCTCCAATCTTCCACCAAATCGGTTCGCTCAGCTCTAACGCGCCGCTTCTCGATAAGATCTCCGGAACGCACACTCCTACAACCGCCAACATCGCCCATCGTCCGTGCAACAACTCCAACTCTACGTTTCTGCGTCTCTTCTCCTCCGTATCGCTCAAGCGCAAAGGATCGAACTGCGCGTCTCCCGCTAACGTCCCGTCTAAATACGAAGGAAACATAAACGACGACGACGCATCGTCATCAGAGTCTCCTCCCGAGAAGAAAGAAACAGACTTTCGCGGCATCCACCGTCCTCTTTCCTTTCCGAAATACATTGGAAACTTTGCTTTCGCCAGCGCTCGCATCCTCTCCCTCCCTTCTCTCCCGCCTTCCGTGCCTCCTTCGTCTGTTTTCTTTCGCTTTCCTCGCTTGCTCTCGTAATCCGTCGCCGAGATCCGATTTTGATACGCACGTCAACAGAACAACCGGTAACGCGGAGAAGAGTAAAGACGCGTTCGAGCCGAACTTTTGGACCAAGACCACGCCCAGCGCGACGCCAAAGGTGACGTAGAAGAGAGGCGACGAGACGACGTTTTCGATTATGAATTGTTGTTGTTGTTGTCCGATGGTGTCGTCGTCGTCGGCTTTCGATGATGACGACGACGACGACGACGACGACGTATCTCTCTTACTCTCAAAATCCGTTTCCTCCTCCTCTTCGCCGTTGTTGTTCTTCTTCGAATCGGCGACGAAACGAATTTTGTTCAGACGTCCTCGTTGTGTGCGTCCTCGTTCAAAGCGCGTTGTTGTTGCACGCGTCGAGAGACGAACTTTGCGCTTCGAGAAGGTGGAGGAGGAGGACGACGACGAAGAAAACCACGGGGCAGAAAGAACAGCACCACCACCGACGAGAACAGTAAAAGAAGACGTCATGTTCTCTCGAGAACACTACACTACTCTTTGTCGTCTCTGTATGTCGTCAAAGTTTTTCCGACGATCGATGCAGAGGTCTCTCGCTCTGTCTTCTCTCAAAGCGCGCGTTTCGAGATTCAATTCAAGTGCGGAGAGAAGAGGACGG
>JGI20151J14362_10002195_pt1 | contig 13847 bp, 11 predicted proteins | sample COG_01_FD_14362 | JGI IMG/M metagenome (IMG submission 14362)
AATTACCTAGGCTAAAGTTTAGTCCAGGACTTTGGTTATCCACACCGTCAATCAATTGCAGCGATCGAACAGGTGAAGTGCTATTGAACCCTCGAGTATTAATGATTTTAAAACCAATACTTGCACTTGTCAAGTCTACCCCTTTCAACGTCCCCAAGTGATCGTAAAAACTAACGCTAGGACTCTCCTTGATCGCAAGCGCATCCATACTTTCGACCGTAAGTGCACTTTTCTCTTGCTGAGCGCTTAGTCTTTGTTGCACTACACTAACTTCCTTAAGCACGTTTTGATCCGGCTCTAAGGTGATACGATTCCCAGAAGGCTTTGCTGTTTTATAATCCTGGGCTTGAAAACCCATACTTTGTACACGAACTACTGCATTTTCGGCATTTTTACCGTAGATATTTATCGACCAATTTCCATCAAAATCGGTCACTGTACCAATATTTGTTGGCGTCGATTGATTCAATAACACCACGCTAGCACCTATTACCGGTTCACCGCGCGGGTCCACCACTGTTCCGCTTAGTTGTGCAAATAGTGTATTCGTGCACAAGAGTGCAAGAAAGAGAAGGGTCTTGTTCATTCCATTAAAATAGAAAGATTTTTCTATTAAAATGGTAGGTAAACCTCTTAATGCAACTTATTTATTAGCAGCGCGTTGTAGCCTATCATTAATTGCTCTTCCTAGACCTTTTTCAGGAAATAAGTGCGCATAGATTTTGGTCACTTTCGATTTCCCCAATTCCCGTAAACCCATGAAAAGATTAGATGCTGCTTCAGTATCCACACATTTTGGGCTTAAATTAAAGCTGTTCGCTATGGGTAAGGGTTCACCCCAATATAAGACGCCTATAGCATCATTATTAGAACTGACCGCTGCAACGAGTGCTTCTCGATCTGGGTATAACTCAATGGTAGCTCCCGGATTGTAATGGGAACTTAACATCCCCGGCGCATTAGGATTTGAGGAACTTAACTGAGTCTCAACAGGTCCAAGTATATGTTCTAATTGTTCTAATGCCATACCGCCTAACCTAAGAACTTTAGGAACATCTGTACTCATATCGACAATAGTGCTCTCAATTCCAACAGTGCAAGGACCGCCGTCTACCACCCCTGAGATGGCTGTTCCTAACTGGTCCAGTACATGTTGAGCGGTAGTTGGTGAAGTAAAACCAAAAGGATTCGCACTTGGCGCAGCGATATAAAGTCCGCTAGCCTGGAGTACTTGTAACATTATTGGGTGTGCAGGTATTCTTACAGCTACTGTTGAATGACCGCTAGTTACCAGATCTGGAATACACTTTCTTTTTGGCAATACTACCGTCAATGGGCCCGGGCTAAACGCAAGAAAGAGCTGTTCGGCTTGCTTTGAAAGTACTGCGACTTCTTGCACAGCCTTTAGCGTGGGAACATGCACAATCAATGGGTCAAAACTTGGACGATTCTTCGCCTTGAAAACGTTCGCCACGGCCTCCTTATTCGTTGCATCAGCCCCTAAACCATAAACGGTTTCAGTGGGCAAAGCCACGATGTGGCCGTCCATTAACAATTTAACTGCTTCTCCTGTCGAAAGTACCCTTCCCATGCGCTATGGAATGTGCATGTATTTGTGCGTCTGTAAGCTCACCTTCCATTTTGGGTGCATCATTATATAATCCACTATATGAGGCATCATTTCTTCGCGTTTACTCCATTCTGGCTGTAAAAACAATTGGCAACCTTCGTGCATCTTCGCGGCATGTTCTTCAGCCCACTTAAAGTCGTTTTGGTTATATATGATAACCTTTAGCTCGTGCGCAGCGTTGTAGTACGCTTCTAGGGGCTTCGCCGTTTTCTTAGGGCTTAGGCAAATCCAATCCCAATCTCCAGTAAGCTTGTAGGCACCTGAAGTTTCTACATAAACTTGCATTCCCTTAGCTTTTAAAGCGGAAACTAACGGATGCATATTCCAAGTCAAAGGTTCCCCCCCTGTAACGACAATAGTTTTACTGTACTTTAAGGCATTCGTCACTATAGCATCAATTGGTGTTGGCGGGTGACTATCCGGGTTCCAACTTTCTTTAACATCGCACCAATGGCAACCGACATCGCAACCTCCGATTCTCACAAAATACGCTGCCTTTCCAGTATGAAAGCCTTCTCCTTGAATGGTATAGAATTCCTCCATTAGAGGTACGACGCGTCCGTCCCTAATGTCCGATTGCTTGTAGCTATTTGAGGTTTGAATATCTTTCACTTAATCCTCGAGCTCAGTTACCTTCATGGTATTCATCATCAACGCGGCACGTGTCATTGGACCTACCCCTCCAGGTACAGGTGTTATGAAACTACACTTAGGGGCAACCGCATCAAAGTCTACATCACCCAATAATCTAAAGCCACTCTTTTTTGAACTGTCATCTATGCGGGTGATACCTACATCAATAACACAGGCGCCCTCTTTTACCATGTCGGCAGTAACAAAACCAGGACGGCCTAAGGCCGCAACAATTATATCTGCATTTCGACAAATTTCCTCAGGGCTCTTGTTCGACTATGGCAAAGCGTAACTGTACAATTTCCAGGATAATTGTGTTGACTTAACAAGATTGACATGGGTGAACCTACAATGTTCGAACGACCTATGACTACACAATTCTTTCCCTCCGTCGGCACTTCATAACGACGCAGTAATTCAACAATACCCTGCGGAGTAGCAGGAATATAGGTTGGTAAATTTAAAGTCATTTTACCTACGTTTTGTGGGTGAAAACCGTCCACATCCTTTCTGGGGTCCACAGCGAGTAAAATCTTTGTTTCATCGATATGTTTCGGTAATGGCAGCTGTACGATATACCCGTCAATATCTTCGTCGTGATTAAGCTTACCTATGGCCTTCAGAAGTTCCGCCTCTGTCGTCTCAGCGGGCAACTTAATTAACGTCGAGCCAAAGCCCACCTCTTCACAGTCACGAACTTTCGCATTTACATAGGTGCGAGAAGCACCGTCCTCCCCTACCAAAATTGCGGCGAGATGCGGCACCTTTCTGCCTTGTGCTTTTAATTCTTTGACCTTGAGCGCCAATTCTTGTCTGATTTTGGCTGAGGTTTCTTTTCCGTCTAATACTACCATAGGCTCATTCTTTAGCGCATTCCGCGCATCATATTCATCATTCCTCTTTTTCCACCACCACTTTGCATCATTTTCATGACTTTACGCATATCAGTGAACTGCTTCAAAAGGTTGTTTACATCCTGAACGGTCCTTCCAGAACCCGAGGCGATACGTTTTCTGCGTGACCCATTGATGGTGTCGGGTTGCTGGCGCTCTGAAGGCGTCATGGAGTTGATCATTGCTTCTATGTGTTTAAAAGCGTCGTCATCAATATCAACATCTTTTAGTGCCTTTCCCATACCTGGAATCATACCCATGAGGTCTTTCATGTTTCCCATCTTCTTGATTTGCTGGATCTGTTCCATGAAATCATCGAAGCCAAAGGCGTCTTGAGAGATTTTCTTGCTCATTTTTCGAGCACTCTCCTCGTCAAATTGCTCTTGAGCTTTTTCAACAAGACTTACAACATCTCCCATCCCTAAGATGCGGTCTGCCATACGGTCCGGATAGAAGACGTCTAACGCTTCCATTTTCTCACCAGTACCAATAAACTTAATGGGCTTATTGACCACAGACTTGATGGTTAAGGCAGCACCACCTCGAGTATCGCCGTCCAGCTTTGTCAATATAACGCCTTCAAAATCTAGGACATCATTAAAGGCCTTCGCTGTGTTCACTGCATCTTGTCCAGTCATCGCATCGACAACGAACAATGTTTCTTGTGGCGCGACCGCTTTGTGTATACGCCCGATTTCGTCCATCATCGCTTCATCAACAGCTAAACGACCCGCCGTATCCACGATAACCGTATTGTAGCCGTTGCTTTTAGCGTGTTTTACCGCATTTACTGCAATGCTCACTGGATCTTGATTGCCTACTTCCGCATAAACCTCTATACCTAGCTGTTCGCCGAGCACTTGGAGCTGGTTAATGGCTGCCGGCCTATATACATCACAGGCGACCAATAGCGGTTTCCGTGCTTTTTTATGCAGTAAATAATTGGCCAATTTTGCGCTATGGGTCGTTTTACCTGAACCTTGTAGGCCCGCCATCAATAGGATTGCAGGAGACGAGGTAAGGTTCAAACCTTCTGCTTGACCCCCCATCAACTCAGCCATTTCATCGCGAACGATCTTAACCATAGCCTGACCTGGCTTAACGGCGGAAATAACCCCTTGTCCGAGCGCTTTTGCTTTTACAGTATTTGTAAAGTCTTTCGCAATTTTAAAACTAACATCGGCCTCAACTAAAGCCCTACGGATTTGCTTAACACTATCCGCAATGTTTAATTCGGTAATCTTATGGTTTCCTTTGAGGACATCAAAAGCACCCTCTAAACGGTCACTTAAACTTTCAAACATGTGCTTAAACGTTTGGTATATTTTCTAAAGTCGCTAAGAAGAATTTCCAACTCTTCTGAACAGAACTGATTTGACACTTTTCATCCGGTGAGTGTGCTCCCCGAATGTTTGGTCCAAAAGAAATCAATTCCATATCTGGGTAATTTGTACCTAAGATCCCACATTCCAAGCCAGCATGACAGGCCTGTATTTTAGGCTCGTCCTGAAAAAGATTGCGGTACAAGCCGCTCATCGTTGTCAGAATATTACTCTTTGGATTAGGTGCCCAACCTGGGTAATCACCGCTCAACTCAACAGTACAACCCGCCGTTTCAAAAATGCGCTGGATGCCACGCGCCAAATCCATTTTCTCTGTCTCAACGGCACTGCGTGTTAAGCACATAACCGTAAGCGCGCCGTCCTTTAATGCAACACGCGCTAGGTTATTAGAAGTCTGCACTAATCCTGGGATATCAGGCGACATACGGTAAATTCCATTTGGGCAGGCATATACAGCACTGATGATGGATTGACTGGCCGCTTGAGAAAGGGCTAACGTTGGTTTTTCAATAGATTCGCAACTGATCTCAATATCCGCATCCGTGGTTGAATGCTCATCTACGAACTCTTCTCCAACCTCCGTGATTACCTCTTCAAATGCCTCTTCACTCCCGTGCCATACTACTTGAGCNACACTNTCCCTTGGTATTGCATTTCGAAGGCTCCCGCCATCTAAAGCTACCAATTGGACCGCATCACCCAAACGATCGAGCAAACGGTTCATTAATTTATTCGCATTACCAAGACCTTTATGAATGTCCATACCGCTGTGGCCGCCATTCAATCCTTTGATAGTGATTTCGTAGGCTAAAGTCTCTTCTTTTAGGGCTTCCATTTCAAACGAATGTGTCGCCGTTACATCAATACCACCCGCACAACCTATGGTCAATTCATCGTCGTCTTCCGTATCAATATTTAACAGAATCTTTCCATTGAGCATGCCGCCTTTTAACTCCAGAGCACCGGTCATTCCAGTTTCTTCATCTATAGTGAAGAGTGCATCAATAGCCGGGTGAGCAATAGTATTTGAGGAGAGTACAGCCATAATAAAAGCAACGCCCATACCATTATCTGAACCAAGCGTTGTGCCTTGTGCCTTTACCCAGTCACCATCAACCACCATTTTAATTCCCTCTTTGTCAAAGTCGAAGATGGTATCATTGTTTTTCTGGTGTACCATATCAAGGTGCGCCTGCAAGACAACTGGCGTTTTATCCTCCATTCCAACGGATGCCGGCTTTCTGATAAACACGTTACCGATATGGTCTACCTCTGTGGGTAGGCTCAAACTATGGCCAAAATCGACCATGAATTGGATCACACGCTCTTCCTTCTTCGAAGGACGGGGTACTGCATTTAAATCTGCAAAGTGGTTCCAAACTGCATTGGGCGCTAAGGCTCTTACTTCTTTACTCATCTTACATTCTATTTGGTACTTGGATTCCCAAGCAATTCATCGAAGCTTTAATTACTTCGCCTACTTTCTTACTCAACAACAACCTGAAAGCAATACTTTGTTCGCTTTCCGCTTTTAAGATGCTGTTATTCTGATAAAAACCATTGTATTTCTTGACCAATTCATACGTGTAATTCGCCAAAACCGCCGGAGAAAAATTTCTGGCTGCTTGATCCACTACATCCGAAAATTGCAAAAGCGATTTGATAACGATTGTTTCGTCTTCATTCGGGGTCAAAGTCGACCAATCCAACTCACTACTCTCTGGTGCTTTTCTTTGAAGGCTTTGAATGCGTGCATAGGCGTACTGAATAAAGGGCCCTGTATGTCCGTTAAAATCGATGCTTTCCGCTGGATTAAACAACATTCGTTTCTTCGGGTCTACCTTCAGTATAAAGTACTTTAGGGCGCCCAGTCCGAGCGTAGTAAAGAGCTCTTTCTGCGCAGCAATTTCAAGACCGTCCAATTTGCCCAATTCCTTTGAGATAGCTTCTGCATCCGCAACCATTCCATCAATAAGATCATCGGCATCAACTACAGTACCCTCTCTACTCTTCATCTTTCCTGAAGGTAAATCTACCATTCCGTAGCTCAAATGATGCAGCTGTTCTGCCCAAGGATAGCCCAGCTTTGAAAGAATCAAGAAAAGTACCTTAAAATGGTAATCTTGCTCGTTACCGACTACGTAAGTCATTCCTTTTGCCTCGAAATCCTTAAATCGTTGAATGGCGGTTCCTATATCTTGCGTCATGTAGACACTGGTTCCATCGCTGCGTAGAACTAATTTATGATCTAACCCTTCATCCTCCAGGTCAATCCAAACCGAACCGTCGTCTTTCTGGTAGAAAACACCAGATTCAAGCCCTTTATTTACGTCGTCCTTTCCTAGAACGTAGGTCTGACTCTCGTAATAATTCTTATCAAAATCAACGCCTAATTTGGTGTACGTTGTATTAAAACCAGTGTATACCCAATTATTCATGGTTTTCCAAAGTGTCACCACTTCCGCATCGCCTTGCTCCCACTTAAGCAGCATCTCTTGCGCTTTCAGCAGCGACGGGGCCAATTTCTTAGCTTCATCGCCAGTTTTACCTTCATCAAGCAAGCGTTTCATCTCCTCTTTGTAGACCTGATCAAATTTGACGTAATACTTACCTACCAAATGATCGCCTTTTAATCCCGTCGATTCAGGTGTTTCGCCATTCCCGTATTCCTGCCATGCGAGCATAGACTTACAAATATGGATTCCACGATCGTTAATGATCTGAACCTTTGACACTGCAACACCATTTGCTTTTAAAATCTCTGCCACTGAATAGCCAAGAAGGTTATTTCGAATGTGGCCAAGGTGCAAGGGTTTGTTGGTATTTGGCGAACTGTATTCTACAATGTAGGCACCTTTAGATCCTGGCGTTGGAAGCCCAAAATGAGGGTCCGACGCAAAAGTTTTGAATTGGTCCACATAAACGCTGCGATCCAAAGTCAGGTTTAAGAACCCCTTCACGACGTTAAAGTCAGCTATGGCTGATAATTCTAAAAGCTTGTTTCCCAACTCTTCAGCGACCTCTTCTGGTTTCTTTTTCGCCGCACGAACAAAAGGAAAGACGACCAAAGTAACATCACCGTCGAATTCCTTACGCGTTTCCTGCAGCTCAGGTTCGACCTGAACGCTGTAGAGTTCATTTAAGGCTTTGCTTATGTTTTGTTCTAAACTCATTTATGCAGTTTTAGTCAAATATATTTCTGCTAACATACATCGTGCACTACCTCCACCAAGGGTTTCTATGGTATGTAAATCGCTATGAAGTATCCTGTGGTGTTGGGTTATAAAGTCTTTTTGGTCCTCATTTAATGCCTTGTAGGCACTAGAACTCATCACCAAAATTAATTCATCCGCGGCGCCTTTCACTAAGAGCATATTGCCGGCAAAGTTGCTTTTTTGCTCCACGCTTATAACAAGGATTTCTTTACCACTTTTAAGAATTGCCTCTTCTACTAAAGCTCGTTCATTCGCATCATGAATGGTATCTAGACACATCAATACATAAGCATCTGTAACACACATCATGACATTGGTATGGTAGATCTGTCCTATCCCGTCCGGCGTTTCCTGGTAAGCGGTGAACACCACAGGCTCGTAGTTGAAGTCTTTACAAAACGCATGAAATAAGCCCTCATCAGCGCGCTGTGAACGAGCCATGTAGGCGATTTTAGAATCATGATCTAATACCATAGAACCTGTGCCCTCGAGGAATAGCTCCTTCTGCTCTGCAGCTGTATAATCTACCGTTGTCGTTACTTCATAACCACGAGACTGCAATTCTTCAAAAATATCGGTGCGACGTTCCAGTCGTCTATTCTCGGCTTTCATTGGGTACAGCGCTACTCGACCATCTTGGTGCATACTGATCCAATTGTTTGGAAAAATGCTATCAGGTGTGTGAGGAACATGTGTATCTTCTAAAACTTCAACTTGAACACCTTCCGCACGCAATTTTTCTACCAATCCATCAAACTCATCACGAGCCGATTCCTGAGCGTTCATTTTGCCCGATTCCTTCTTTTGGTAATAATTATCGACCGCTGTTTGCTCGTTCATCGCAAAGGCAACTGGTCGTACCATTAACAGTTTATTTGTAGCATTATTCGTCATCTACAATCGCTTTAAAGGCATCGTTGTACAACGAAGTAAACCGCCCATTTTTACTATTTCATCGTACACCACGGAATGTACGTTCATGCCTCTATTCTTTAACCATTCTTGCATGGCCTCGCATTTGGCTGAAACAACCACATCGGATGGGCTAAAGCTGAAGACGTTTGTGGCAAGGAAATACGCTTCTTCAGGAGAACAACGATAAACATTCGTTGCTCCGTAACGCTCTATCAGCCACTGCACATCAGATTCATTCTTGAACAAGTGCGGTGCGATGAGTGCCCCGCCACCAACAGTTTGAAAAGCACAATCCAAATGCAACGAACCCTTTAAAGGATCACGATCGTCCTTGAATAATTCAAATCCTTTAAATTCTTTAGCTGGAAATTCATCCGCTAAATAGTCCATTCCTCTGTAGTTGGTTCGTGCAGTTTTATAAGCATCAAAGGTCGCATTGTCGCTGACTCCGACTAAAACGAAGTCATTGTCTACAATCACATCGCCCCCTTCTGCGTAACATCCGTTAGGCATCATGATGATGTTGCCCGATGGAATAGTTTCTTCTATTTCAGACATTGCATCGCGTTCTTCTGCACGATCCTCTATTACATTTGGTATGATGTACTGGTCTTCGATTACAAATGCGATATCTCTTGCAAATACTTGGTTCAAAGAATGGATGAGTGACGGTCGCAATACCTTGACTCCATTGTTCTCTAGAATTTCGATCAATCCTTTGAGTTGGAGCATGCATGCCTCTTCTTCTGGGAAAACATCTTGTTTTACAGCCTCAAAACTGCGTGCATCGTAACATTCTTCCAATTTTGGAACACCACCCATTCGCATGGCTAATCCCACCACCACAGTGTCTAAGCGTCCATATTCGTTTTGAATTTCTGGTAGAATTTGCATGAAAATCTGTTTGAATGACAAATTTAAGGCTTTAATGTGTTGATAACGCTATTGAAAGGCCCGAGTTTACTAACGACTACAGGCTTATTTTTGAATGTATAAGACACCGACACCCATGGCGAAAAAATCTACTAAGAAGACACCAAAGGAACCGTCAAAGTTCTCCGTTCAATTCAAACAGCTAACCGCTGATACTAAGGAAATTACAGGAGACCCTACGACGAAAATATTCGGCTCGTTGCTCCTTGTTATGATCGGTTTCTTTACTGCCATCGCCATTATCAGCTTTTATCAGAATTGGACCCAAGACTTCAGTTTGTCCACAACTTCTTCAGGAGAATACGCCCACCCGGACTACGTAGGGAACATTTTCGGGAGACTAGGAAACGCCATAGCCAGTCTACTTGTTCTTGAAGGTTTTGGTCTTGCGGGTCTGTTCGTTCCCTTGTGGATCATGCTCTTAGGACTAAAGCATGCTTTTACCTTAAACCGCATTAAACCTTGGGTTTTATTCAACCATCTTTTAGCCACCACTTTTCTTGTCGCGTTGATGTTTGGCTGGATTGCAAACCATCAACCAACCCTTCTATCGGGCTTATCAGGGTACTATATTTATTTGAAACTAGCCCTTTATTTAGGCCGTATGGGAGTCTTACTGGTACTCTTCACCGCAGGGCTGCTGTATATTGTTGTTGCCTTAAAAATTCGGTCACTCACATTTAGTTGGCGCGCGCCCAAGCCACTGCCAGAAACGGAGCGCCCTTCTGAAGAAAACCTGAACTCATCCCTGGAAATCACTCCTGAGCCACAAGATGATATTCAGGTTCACGCGGTCGAACTTTCTCCAGAACCAGAAGAAGAGATGACTCCACAACCTGAAGTCATTTCTAGACCAACCGTCACAGATAGTTCAGTACAAAACAAAGCGCCTATTGATGCAGCCTCCACATTAGATGTTGTAGTTGAAGTTCATCAAGAAGCAGTTGAGGATGAAAAGTCTATCAATAAGAAAGTCAAGGACTTTGGTGAATACGATCCTACTTTAGATTTGAGCAGGTTTCAATTGCCTAAAATTGAATTACTTCAACCCTATGGTGATGGTAAAATCACCTTCGACAAAGACGAGATTGAAGCGAATAAGAACCGTATTGTAGACACATTAAAAAACTACAGTATTGAGATTAAGGAAATCAAAGCTACCATAGGTCCTACGGTTACCTTATATGAAATTGTTCCAGCAGCAGGAATTAGAATTTCAAAAATTAAAAACCTCGAAGACGACATTGCATTGAGTCTTGCTGCTTTGGGAATTAGAATTATTGCACCTATTCCCGGTAAAGGAACTATAGGCATTGAGGTTCCAAATGCCAACCCTCAAGTCGTAAGTATGCGTCAGGTCATCGCAAGCAAAAAATTCCAAGAGTCAAACATGGAATTACCCGTTGCTATGGGCCGCACTATAACGAATGAAAACTTCATTTTTGATTTGGCAAAAATGCCTCACCTTCTTATGGCAGGTGCTACCGGACAAGGAAAGTCTGTTGGCTTAAATGCAATTTTAACATCACTGCTTTACAAGAAACACCCTAGTCAACTCAAATTTGTTCTCGTTGATCCTAAGAAAGTAGAACTGACGCTTTACAATAAAATTGAACGGCACTACCTCGCTGTTCTTCCCGATACAGATGAGGCCATTATTACCGATACAGCAAAAGTGATCCATACTTTGAATTCGTTGTGTATTGAAATGGACAACCGGTATGAGCTGCTGAAAGGCGCAATGGTTAGAAACATCAAGGAATACAATGCTAAATTCATTTCAAGACGATTGAATCCTGAAGAGGGCCACAAATTCCTACCGTACATAGTGCTAGTGATCGATGAATTTGCCGATCTTATCATGACAGCCGGAAAAGAGGTTGAGATGCCTATCGCACGACTTGCGCAGCTGGCCCGGGCCATTGGTATCCATTTGATCGTAGCCACCCAGCGGCCTTCTGTAAATGTTATCACAGGTATCATAAAAGCAAATTTCCCTGCGAGAGCTGCATTTAGAGTGACCTCGAAAATTGATTCTCGAACTATTCTTGATGCGGGCGGTGCGGATCAACTTATCGGAAAGGGAGATATGCTCTTTTCGCAAGGTTCTGATCTCGTACGACTCCAATGTGCCTTTGTTGACACGCCTGAAGTTGAAGCGATTTGCGATTTTATAGGTAACCAACAAGCCTACCCTATGGCTTATCAGTTGCCAGAATACGTTGGTGAAGAAGGTGGCGGTGTTGGCGAAATAGATCCATCAGATAGAGATTCCTTATTTGAAGATGCTGCTCGTTTAGTGGTCCTTACCCAGCAAGGATCTACTTCGATGATTCAAAGAAAATTGAAATTGGGATACAATAGAGCAGGTCGTATTGTAGACCAATTAGAAGCGGCTGGAATACTAGGACCCTTCGAGGGTTCCAAGGCCAGACAAGTTTTAATTCCAGATGAAATGGCTTTGGAACAGAAATTGAATGGAGATGCGTAAATTCGCCGGTATGAAACTATTCGCTTTACTGATTGTACCCTTTTTAGCGCAAGCACAAACGCACACGGATGCGAAAGCTTTGCTCAATGATGTTTATGAGCATACGCTAGCGCTCGAAACACAGCATATATCCTTCACCAATACTATTGGAGCGCCTAGTAACGGCGGCATGAAGGAGCGCAGCTCTAAGGGTGAACTGTTTGCCTTAGGGGAGCAAGTACGCGTAAAGACTGATGCCTTTGAATTTCTCTCTGACGGCTCAAAAGCGTATCTAATCTATCCTGAAGACGAGGAAATAGAAACTACCGCTTCAGATGAAGAAACGTCACTAAGCCCCGCGGATATTTTAAAAAACTATCAAAGCGGGTACAGTTATAAAATGGCTGGTAAAGCACAAGAGAACGGAAAATCTATACAATATGTTGCGCTTCGACCCGTTGCTAGTGAAGAAGTGAAAGAAATAATAATCGGTATTGACGTTAAAAAGTTACTGCTCGAAAACTACACACAATATGGCACAAACGGCGTAAAAACTGTTTTCAGTGTAGATTCTTACGAGACAAACGTTCCCTTAAATGAGGAGATGTTTAACATTAATGCAAAGGAATTTGAAGGGTTTTATCGACTCTAAACTCGAATGAAAAAACTAGACCTCTACGTCTTAAAAAGTTTTATCAGACCATTGATACCGACCTTAGGTATCATGGTCTTTTTCTTTTTAATGCAAATGGTCTGGAAATATGTAGACGATCTCGCGGGAAAGGGTATCGAATGGTACGTACTGTTAGAATTACTTTTTTATTGGGCTGCAAGCGTCGTCCCCTTTGCCCTGCCGGTAAGCGTCTTGTTCGCCGCTCTATTGACTTTTGGCAATTTTGGCGAACACTATGAACTAGCTGCGATGAAAGGATCGGGTATTTCCCTGTTCCGAGGCATTCGTTCACTTATTGTCCTCAACATCGCTATCGCTTTCGGTGCGTTCTACTTCTACAATAACATCATACCCGTGGCCAATTTAAAGGGCCAAAGTCTTTTAATAAATATTTCCAAAAGCAAGCCCGCGTTTCATATTACTCCTGGTATTTTTTATAATGGTTTTCAAGGCTATAGCATAAAAATCGGCAATAAAGAAGGTGAAGGCGAGCAACTACTTAGCGACATCTACATCTACGACCACAAGGAAGCGAAAAAAGGTAATTTAAAAGTGCTTGTCGCATCCACGGGAATCATGCGTCCAGTGGCCAATGATCAATACTTAGAGATTGAACTGCATAACGGAGCTACCTATGAAGATATCGATCGGAAATTCGTGGAGGAACGTCAGAAAATGCCTTGGGCTCAGAGCGAATTTGACACAGCCTACCTTCGCTTTCCACTGACAAATTTCAGCAATGCAGATCTTTATAAAACGCGTCGAAAAGATTACATGATGATGAATACCCAGCAGTTAAAGGAAACTGCAGATACGCTTGCTTTACAAATCACAGAACGACAAGAAAACTTCACAAAGAATTTAAAAGGCAAATACAAATTCGATTACATAGATGTTGCGAGCGGTAATTCCGTTGCTATTACTAAAGAGAATGTCATGAGCAATTTGCTCAGTGGTATGAGAATTCGAGCCTCACAAAATGCCATTCGACTTGCTCGGAGCAATCTTGATTACTTGAAGCAAATGGATCGTGAAATGAATTGGCGCAAAGAAACTAGAATACGTCACTTTCTAGAGTATTACAAGAAATTTGCACTTGGCGCCAGTGTATTGATTATGTTTTTTATTGGTGCTCCACTAGG
>JGI20151J14362_10002224_pt1 | contig 13763 bp, 15 predicted proteins | sample COG_01_FD_14362 | JGI IMG/M metagenome (IMG submission 14362)
TGGAAAAATGCTTATTTATTTGTTAATAAAGGTATTAAAGATGTTGAACATCAAAATAATTTAAATATTATTGAAGAAAATATAAAAATAATTATAAAAAAGACATTTAGAGACTTTATACCATATTATGAAATATTAGATCAAATTGATGAAAGCTTAACAGACAATGTATCACAATTTAAAGACGAAACAGATACTAAGCATAAATCTTCTACAAAAAGCAAAGAATTTGAACTAGAAATTGAAGAGGAAGATGATAATGAAGAGGAAGATGATAATGAAGATGAAGATGAAGATGATAATGAAGATGAAGATGAAGATGAAGATGAAGATGAAGATGATAATGAAGATGAAGATGAAGATGATAATGAAGATGAAGATGATAATGAAGATGAAGATGATAATGAAGATGAAGATGATAATGAAGATGAAGATGATAATGAAGATAATAATGAAGAGGAAGATGATAATGAAGATAAAGAGGAAGATGAAGATGATAATGAAGATAAAGAGGAAGAGGAAGATGATAATGAAGATAAAGAGGAAGAGGAAGATAAAATATCAATATCAAAATTAGCATTTAATAACACATTGCAAGTATCGCAACAGCCTCCACAAGAATTACCACAAGAAACATCTAATGAAAGTGATGCAGATACAGAAAAAAATTTTGTTGTTGAACCTAAACCAGTAAATCTATTTGAACCAATGAAAGAAGAATTCATAGTTAATAAAGATAATATTTCTAACGAAGTAGAAGACATTAATGTTTTCAAATCATTGTTACCTGAACCAATAATGGAAGATGATAAAGCAAGTATAACAAGTGATATGTCTTATATTAAAGAAATACATATAAGTGATTCACAAGATAAAAAGAAAAAGCTAAGTTTTTTTTAAATGAATACAATATGCTATATTTGTGATAATGCTGATAATGTAATTTATACACATACAACATTTATATGTAAAAAATGTAATACAATATTACGCAATAAATGTGATATATGTGGATATAAATGTAATAACAAATGTCTAGATATATTTAAAAATACATTAACGCTTTAATATCTTTGATTTTTCTTTACTTTAATTAGCTTAGAGTTTTTCTTTTTTGTAAATACACCTGGATCAAATTCTTCACCATCATCATCTTCTTCATTTTCTATGCCCATAAGTTCACGTTGGTCTTGTAATGCCTGCATTTCCCATAAATCACGTGAACACATTTTAAATGAACTATCATTAGCTTTATACCAAAATACTATATCATTAATGTTGTTAGATTGGACTTTGTTGTCTATCACGAGACACTCATAATTCTCTGTACATTGATTCATAACTTGATTAAATACATCAAATGTAGGAAACATACCTGCGTAATGATTGTATATTTTTTCACGCTCTTTGACAATATTATTTCTAAATATAAATACATAATCAATGTTGGAGCGTAAATCAGGAGGTAATCCAAGCCCGTGTTGCATAGTTATTAATAAAAAAATTTTATAATGACGACCATTCATAAAAATGCATCTAATATTTTTATCAGACATTATGCTTTTATTGTACATACAATCATCTAAAATAAGAAAAGAACGTGGGTCAACCGTTGAAGAGCCATGCTTAGAAAGCTCCCGCTTCCTGTTATTGGTTATGCTAATTTGACGATTTAAATATTTACTTATTAATTTCTCTTCTAGCTCGTCATATATGAGCATTTTAGGAATAAACTTTTCAAAATAGCCATTTGCTTTCTCAGTAGGGGAAACAACTACACCAACAGGAATATCTTTGTTATAACTTAAAATATCCTTCATACAATAACTTTTACCAGTATTACGTTTCCCGATAAAAACAACAACCGAATCATTTTTAATCTTAGTAGGATCAAATTTTTTAAGTTCTAACTTCATTTAACTTCATTAATTAATAATAACAAAAATAATATGATAACAATATCACACATTATTATATAAATATATTGTTATATTATTACATATGTTATTATAATGAAACATTTTTGGATCAATATCTATAACAGCGCTATGTGAAGAAATTTTATGGATACACAATTTAGTACATTTGGTATCAATAATATACGTATAAGTGCTGTAACACCAAATGATTTTAGTACTTGTTTAGCTCATAAACGCCCTCTAACATGTAAACATCCAGGATGCACTAGTTGCGAATATGAATTTGCATGTATATCTAGCCATATTAAAGCAAAAAAATATGCTCTTGAAACATCAACAGATAATCATTTTGTTATTATGGAAGATGATATAATTATACCATATATAATTAATTATGATAATATAGTAAACGATGCTCCTAATGACTTTGATATTCTTCAATTATTAATATTATATGGTCCAACAGTAAAATATCTATATGAAAATTTATATCTTAAAAATAATATTAAATATATAAATTGAAATATATATTACCATCAGCATTTATGTATATTATATCACGTAAATGAGCAGAAAAATTAGTCAATAAATACTACAAAAATAATAAGTACGATTTCAACGATTGTGAATATCAAATTGTTGCGGATGTGGCATTATATCAGAGCGTTAATACATATGCTACTACTTTTCCAACAGCATAACCTAATATAAATATGGGGTCAGAAATACATCCTGACCATTTAGAGGCACATAATATAGCAATAAATGATATTAAAGAAGTCATAACACATATGTGTGATAATAATAATATTCCTTATAAAAAATAATAATACATTATAATAAATAATGATAGATATATTATTTATTCTATTAATTTTAGGAATATTTATAGCATCATTATTAGCGTTTATTTATTCACTTATTTGCTTTGGATATAGTGGTTCAAGAACAGATAAAATAATTGGTTTAATTATAGCCTGGTTATTTGGACCATTTTATTGGATATACTATATGTCTAATAATAATTATTGTAAATCAAAAAAATAATATAATCTATTTATCTTCTTTTATTTTGTATTTTTCGTCAAAAAAGTATATTACAATTAGTTGTTTTCTATGATCTCTTAATTTGTTGGTACAATATAATATGTAGCTTTCATCCTTACCATTCATGTTTTTATTTTTAATCCATATTTTGAATAATTCATTATATAAATTAACTGATTCATTTACTAATGGGTAATCATCTATTTTATTTGTAGCCAACATTTGAGCTTCTTCTGATAAGCCAATTATATGTAAAAAATGTTTAGTTATACAATCACGGCATCTTTTATTTTTATTTGTTAAATGCTCTTCTAATAATATAGATTGCTTAATTATTTGCTGCATATTGTATTTTGGATCACTAACAGGATCAAGAGAATCGCATGTAGTAGTACATTTATCTCCGCTAACATTTGTACTTTCCATTTTATTTTTGTTATAATTTATATTTAGTAACATAGGATTGCCACCAAAATCCATATCACGATAGTGTGTAATAAACCATAATATAATGCCTGTATTTATTGATATAGCTAAGATAATAATGATTGTTTCATATGTATTTGCCATAAATATATTATGAACTATCTCTATTATATTACAATATAAGAAATTATAGGTTAATAAAAATAATATATTAATAAATAATGATATCATTAACTTATTATCAGGTGGGATTGCAAGGTGTATAAAGGTATTTAAATTATATCCGATAAATACTATTAAAAACTAACATACAAAATAACAAGCAATATAATTTTAAAAAATTGTATAATGGTATAAATATTACTTTACAAGGTTAAGTACCATATAAAGTAATAAAAACCAAGGTTACATCATATTTTATAGATGAATAATGTATAGAACTATATATACATGTTTATCAAATGGTATATTTTTTACATACTACAAATTATTAAAAAATAGTTATAATATAATAGAATATAAATAATATAATGTTATTAGAACACTTTGATAAATGTTCTAATTTAAAAATTTTCACTGATAAAAATGTAAAAAAAAAAGATTTAGATGGAGTTTCAAAAGAAGATATTGATAAATGTAGTCAACTAGATACATTAATAAATGAACATGATAAAAATTCAAAATTATATAATAGTTCTATATTAAATAATCATCTTGATTATATAAATATTGATAAAATAGAAATTGTGAAATTATTAAATTTTAAAAATAAAGCTGATATAAAAGGTATACAAATTTATGTTTTTATTATAATAGCGTTTGTAGTAAACATATATTTAGGTTTATTTATAACACCAATTTTATTAAGCGGTAGTGCTTTAATATCATTTCTTATTATATTATTATCAGCATTGATATTATTCTTATTAATATATTTATTTTCTTAAAGTATAAAAAATACAAATACTACAAAAGAGTATAAAAATGTTCCCCATATAGTATCAATTATAGCTGTTGATAATGGGTATTTATCGAAAAAGCTTAAACATGTGAAATTATATATACCATAAATACTCAATCCTACAACACCACCATACATAACAGATTTATATAATATATCAGTGTAATTATTATATTTGTTAATATAATTCATTGTAAATGGTATTGCGATATAAAATAAAGATAGTATCATGAAAGCATAAGCAATAATAGCATATTTAACATTTATTTTTGGCTTAAAACCTTGAATATCTTTTACGGTTTTATTGTACATCTTGAAATTTAATGATATCCATATAAAATCCATAAATGATAGTAAAATAGCAACAATTAAATATTTAATATAAATATTCATTTATTCTATAATATAAAAATAATTAATTTTATTGTGATGTTTTTTTATTTGCATTCCATTTTTCTGCAACAAGTTTCATTAATTCCTTGTATTCTTTATCAGGATTTTCTTGACGCAATTTAGTAATTTCTTCCTTCATAAATTTATTATAAGCAGAAGGCTCGCGCTTTACAGTTACTTTTTTTCCTGCTTGTTTGTAAGCAGCTGATAAATGCTTCTTTAATTCATCCAGTGTATATTCTTCTTCATGAGAACATAAGTTATTAAACTCTTCAAAAAATTTAGTACCACTTATCTTCTTAGCAGATTTTTTAGAAACGTATTGTGTATCGGAAGAAACATTTTCTTTTTCCATGTTAAAACTTTTCTTCTTTTTTATTATTACTATATAATAGTAAAAGTTTTATATATTTTTTAATATAATGAAATATACAATTAATAAACTTTTTATTAAAAATAAATACAGAACATTATATCAAAAAGGAAATAATTATTATTATAGATATGAAAATAAATATCATAAAATAACTAATAAACAATTAAAATTTATAGGTGGTGTGAAAATTAAAAAAGGAGGAAACAGCAATGAAGAAGCAGCAGAAGCAGCAGAAGCAAAAGTAGAAGCAGCAGAAGCAAAAGTAGAAGCAGTAGAAGCAAAAGTAGAAGCAAAAGTAGAAGCAGATGCAGAAGCAGATGCAGAAGCAGAAGCAGAAAAAGATAAATTACAAATAGAAATTAGAAATTTTGTTGATGAAAAAAGATTAATTAAATATAAAATATTGTTATTCGATAAAATTATAAAATATTTTAAGAGAATATTTAATAATGATATTATAGATAGTATCAAAAACTCTCTTAATTTTTTAACAAAATACAATAATAATATAGATGTATTAATAGATAAATATAATCATAATGAAGATGGGGAACTAAATTCTACTCAAATAAGAATGTTAATAACAAATATTAAAAAATTTATATTTGAAAAAATATTTGTAAATTATTTTATTGATATAATATCCAAATACTATAATGAAAATGATATGAAATTAGAAATAATAGAATTAATGCATATGTTGACATTTGTAGAAGATGATAGAAAAGAAGAAGATTTATACAAACAAAAAATAAATATATTATTAGATAGACTAAGTGATTATAGTAGTAAGTTTAAAACTGAATATAGTAGTAAATTAAATAAATTTGATGAAACTTATCAGTTATTAATAGAGAATAAAAATGAGGAAGGTGAAGAAGAAGAAAAGGATGAAGGTGAATATGATGATATGTCACTTACAAATTTTTTAAAAGTAAAACAAGGGATATTAAAAGAATTTAAAGATAATTTAGAAGGTAAAGAAACTAAATTAATTGAAATGCAACAAACTATATATTGGTGGGATAAACTAGGACCCGTGCTACAATCAGAATTTAAAGTAAAAGATGCACTATACATAAAGTCACTTAAAATATTTTTTGGAGAATTAATAAGAGAAACTATATATAAAGATCTTGCTATTGAAGAACTTAAAAATAAAAGACAATCAGATGATGATGATAAAATGGATCCAAAACTTTATAATATATATGTTGATTTTTTAAGAAATAATTTTTTAACAAATTTAGAAAAGAATGAATTAAATGAAGAAACAATAAATGGTAATGTTTCTTACGAAGAACAAAAAAAATTAGAAAAAGATGGTAAAACAGGTGAAAAAATAAATCCAGGAATTAAAGGTAAATTCAAAGAAAGTATTGATGATTATATTGATGGAGAAATTAAAACATTAGAAGACGAACTAAGTGAATTACTAAAAACTAAACAAAAAATAATACCTGGTATGATGCCTATGCAAAGTGGTGGTAACGAAGAAAGTATTTCAGAACTAAGAGATAATATAACAAATACTAAAAGTAAATTTCAAAAAATGAGAAAAATACTTATAGACAAAATGCTAAAATATACTGATATATTATTAATATTAGCAAAGCCAAATAAAGAAAGTATAGAAGATGATAAAATACCAGATATGGTAACTAAACAAAGTTTTAAAGATATGGCAAAAACATTAATATTATTTCTTAAACAACATATATTACATTTTTCAGAACCTTTTAGAAAAATACTAAATGATATTAAAAGATATCATGAAAAAATAATGGTAGAAGTAGATATATGTGATAAATTACTAAGAGAAGCTGAAAACGAATAAAAAATGACTATATAAATATATTTTATTATTTTTATTTATTATGAATGATATAATAAAGTTTACTAAATGTGATGTATTCACACCCGATAATATAAGTTTAATTATGTCACAAAAAATAAATAATTATGGGACTTTATTAGAACCATCAGTAGGTTCGGGAAATCTACTTAAATATTTAGAATTATCAAAATATAGCAGTATAGATTTATATGAAATTAAAAAAGAATATCTTGATAATAATGTTAATGCTAATAATATTTATAAAATAAATGATGATTTTTTAAGAGCACCAATAACTAAAAAATATAACAATATTATTATGAACCCGCCATATATTAAAGTTCAAGATTTATCACCAGAATATAGAGAATTCCTCAAAGCAAACTTTACAACACTTAAAACAGGGCTTGTAGATATATATTATGCTTTTATATTAAAATGCCTTGACCTACTTAGTGATGATGGTAGAATGGTTGCAATAACACCAAACTCTTATCTTTATAATAAGTCAGCATTAAATTTGCGAAAACTTTTGTTTGGAAATAGATATATTGAAGAAATAATAGATTATAATGATGCAAAAGTATTCAAAGGAATATCTGTATATTGTTGCATAACTGTATTTACAAAAAAACATAAAGATACATTAAAATATAATGATATAACTTATTATTATAATGATGTAGTTAAAACAAATTCTTTATTTAATAATAAAGGCGATTTCGGTAACTCTTCTAAGAACACGAAAAAACTACAAGACATATGCAAGATTAAGAATGGTATTGCGACTTTAAGAGATAAAATATATATACATCAAAATAAACTCAATGACGAACCATGCTGGTCTCTTATAACAAATGGTATATGCGAAAAATACATTATATACCCATATAATAATGCTAAAATAATAGATGAAAACGAGTTTAAAAAAGATAATCCACAAACATATAACTATTTACAGGAAAATAAAGAAGAGTTAAGCAAACGCGATAAAGGAAATAAAGTCTATGCAAGTTGGTATGCATATGGACGCACACAATCCATAAAAAAATCTAATAAAGAATGCTTGTATATACCTTGCTTTCTAGATCCTAAAAACCTTACTATAACAAAAAATAAAGATATATTGCATTATGGATGTCTTTGTATTGAACCAAATGATAGCAATGATTTAGATTATATTAAAAATGTAATTATAAAAAATATAGATTATATAACACGAAATTCACAGAAACGTTCAGGTGGGTGGATCAATGTTAGTAGTAGAGTACTTAATGAAATAGCGATTGACTAAGCACTTTGGCTAGCTATACATTTAGGCGTTCCATAATCGCACGTAGAGAAACATACCTAGTTGCAGCATTGAAGCCAATTAATTTTGGTATTTTTTGGTATGTCTCATTTACAACGTTATCATGTTCTACATCTATGATATAGTTGATAACTTCATTAAATAGACGATTCTCCTTGTATTTCTCGTAGATAGCGATGTCTTCATATGTGATTGATTCAAACTTCGTAATTACTTTGCTTTTATTAAGATAGGGTGTTTTAGACATATAGATATTTACGGGAACTACATTGATAGTAGGATTAGCAAGCTTGATACCTGTTACCTCTCCTATTTGATTTTCAAAGTAGTTGTTTTTATTTTGCTTGTAGTTAGTCATAATGATTTTAACAGGCAATACAATTACGGGGATATTATCGCGTAATACAACGATATCACATTTTTTCTTACCCGAAGGATTAAGAGATGGTATGTCGTATTCCTGTGCTACTTTGTAGCATTCATCTGTAAAGATTGTTTTCAACTCTTTGATGATTTCTTCATGAAAATAGTCAACTTTTTTGCTGCTACGGGCTCCATGCTTCATGTATAGCTCACATGTATTGCGAATAATAGAGAGCATATCTGTGCTAGTGAGTTCAGGATAGCTATCAATTTCCATACTAATGGCTTAGAATAAAAATAGATAAGTTATGACGTCAATTTTTATGGTTTTTAGAACATTTTTATCATGTATGTGTCAGTTAGAGCATATCCCAGCTTTCTGTAATAATTTCTTACACCAGTACCACTTATGATTGCTATTTTTGGATATTCCATATTCTTAGCTATTTTTTCCGCTTCTGCTACTAAACTCTTGCCATAACCCTTGTGTTGATATGAAGCCTCTAAGTTATTACCAACATCACTTAGATTGGAGTAAACGTGTAACTCTCGTATAAGTGCGGAATCGTGTAATACAGGCAATTGATTATTTTTATCTGCTTTATTAGCTAATCTAAGTCTAATAAAACCAATTAGATGTTTATCAGTTTCATATGAAATAAAGTATTCTGTACCATCACTTGCGGGATATGTTACAATATCTAGATGAATATCATCGGGCTTTACATTAGTATCTTTAATTTCACGACAACGGATGCAATTACATCCCCAATTATTTTTACGCATATCATCTTGTAAAAGTTGTCGCATGTTAACATATTCATGTTTATATCCACCTAAAATATAAGTTGAAGGAATATCCCTGATAATTCTGTTAAGACGCTTCCATTTTTGAACTTTTTTCTTGAAATCCTTAATTAACTCGTACAATAGCAAATCATTGTATGGAATATAATCACCTTTTTCGTACCACTCTTTTATTTGTGTCCATGGAACAATAGCAGTAGGATATATCTTGTATTGGTCTACTTGTATTCTTTCATCGTATAAAGATGTTTCTAACATTTCTTTATCCAATTCATAAGAACTACCGGGAAGATTAGGCATCAAATGTATATCAACTTTATATCCATTATCTTTTAATAGCCTAATGGCGTCGTGTGCTTTTTCAATAGAATGTCCTCTTTTAATTTTCTTTAAAACATCATTGTTAGTATGCTGAATCCCTATTTGAACACGAGTGCAATTGTATCTTCTAAACTCGCGGATTTCATCTAATGTAATAGTATCTGGACGAGTTTCCAAAGTTAAACCAATGATATGTATCTTTGCATTTTCATTAATAGCTATTTCTTTTTCTAATGATAGCATTTCGCGTTTTTCATAATATGTATTTGCAGCATAATAAATAGCTGTAATAAAATAATCTTTGTAATTTTTATGATAATTAGACCAAGTACCACCAAGAACTATTATTTCTAATTTATCAACAACATGTCCCATATTTATAAGAGCATCTATTCTAGAATTAAATTGAAGAATGGGGTCAAATTTGTTTTCATTAGCACGCAAAACAGCTGGTTCGCTATATAGATATGATCTTGGTTGGTCTACCCAATTATTACCTTCATGTGCCTTTTCATTAGGACAATAAGCACAATTGTGACGACAGCTAAATTTACCAACTACCTTATTACCATCATCATCAATATATTCTGGTGTTCCAGATGTTAGTAAAGTTACAACAATAACACCAGAATTAGATTTAGATTTTTTCTTGGTAATTAGCTTTTTAAAAGGTAAATTGTCAATACCCAAGCTATTATAGAAATAAATGAGATTTGCTTTGGATAAACTAATTTTATGTGTACGCTGAATATACTTTTGAAACTTATTGATATCATCTGGTGATTTTAAACAAGGTATTTGTTGTAACATCTCAGTAGATATAATGGCATATTCTTTATCGGTATAAAATCTTTGTTTGTGATTATTAGAATGACGAGCAATGTTACCACTGATGTTCTCAATATCTACTGACATATTTATAGTTACATAATTATAATATATATAAATCAATTTTTAAAATGAGTACATAATTTTATTTTCTTAGAGATTTTATAAACTTTTAAAATTTTAATAGATTTTAAAAATTATGTACTCATTTTAAAAAAGAACCTAATGATGTATTGTTTATAATGGGTGATTATGATAAAGATAGAAGTAATATAGGTGGGATAGAACCAACAATTTGTAAAAAGTTTAGAAGAATATTTAAGAATGCTGGATTTAGAACCTATTTAGTAAATGAGTTTAGGACATCTAAATTATGTAATTGTTGCAATTGTGAAATATCACCATTTATGATAAGACAAAGTCATAAACCAAATGATAATGGATTACTTTCTCATCAAGAGGATAAGCAGAAATGTGAGATAATTCATAATAGAGATAATAACGCTGTTCAAAATATGTTAAATATTGTAAAGAGTATATTTACAATAGGAAGAAGACCCTACATATTTACGAGAATTCATACATAGTCCACGCTATGTAATAACCAAATTTTTACTACTTTTGGATATTTTGTTTGCTGTTAAATCGGCGTTTTAAATGTCCAAAGGTGTAAAAATCTATATAAACATATATTACATATATAATATAACTATTATAATGTTCAGCCAATTTCAACAAACTTTTCGCAAGGTTCCTGACCTTATTCTAACGCCATTTTTTACAACAGGTTCAACATGGCCATCTTATCATATCAAGCCAGTATATAATGATATTGAAGCTCCACCCGTTACACCCGCAATGCAACCAGGTGAAGTAAATGATATGGCTTCAATGTCATCAGGAAGTGGTGGGACACAAACTATGCCAAATCCAAATATAGAACAACAACAATATTATCAAAATTATATGAATACTGCTGGAAGCCTCGTAGCTAATATTGGTATGCAACCACATACACACCATACAAATCAAATGGGACAAAAATATATGTATCCAACTATGCCATATTATATTCCAGCAACAAAAGTAGGTGAAAGAGTACCACCAGTAATGAATCCACCTCAATTAGCATATAATCAATATCCGCAAAAAGTTTAAGTTTAAGTTTAAGTTTAAGTTTATTTTTATTTTTATTTATTATTATTAGAAAATACTAATGACATCAGTATTAAACAAGCCAAAAATAGTTTGGAAAGACTGGGAAATGATTAAAAAAAGTATTGCAAAGAATGAAATGAAAATATTAAGAACTAATGCACTTAATATTAAAGAATTAAATACTTTACAATTTAATACAATACTTGAAATAACAGGAAATGAAAAGCTTTTAAAAGATAACTATATGCTCATGATTGAATTAAGTACTAATGAAAAATATAATTATCTTAAAGATTTTTTTAGAAATTTATTAATTTACTTACAACATTTTATTATTGATACAGATACAGATAAGGAAAAATTTTTTTATTTTTTAAATAGTATAACTAATAATAAAGGCAGTAGCAGAAGCAGAAGCAGAAGCAGAAGCAGAAGCAGAATAAGAAGCAGAAGCAGAAGCAGAAGCAGAAGCAGAAGCAAAGATAAAGACAGAGAGAGAGAAAAATTAAAAAACTATATAAATAAAAATGAAGAATTATTTAATAAGTTAAATCAAGATTTAAATTATAAAATAAATCAAGCTATCGCAAAAATAACTAATGAAAAAGGTTTATATTTATTTGCAATAATGCTTCTTAGTGCACTTAGTGGAAAAAGTATATTTAGTGCTGTTATTATAAATAGTAAAAATGAAATAATAAATACAACAGAGCATTTATCAAAATATTTTTTACCAGGCTTTAAAAGTCCAAAAAAAATGAAAAAAATAGAAAATATAATAACTGAACTCTTGAAAAAACTAAAAGAAGAATTAAATAAAGAAGATGGTAGTAATGTAAAACCTTTATTAGACGTAGTAATTGAGTTTATAAATAATTTTGATTTATTAATAAATAATTTTGAAAAAAAAATATTACTTATACAAATTTTTTATATGGTAGCAGTATGGAAAGAATATATTGTTACGGAACGTAGAATGTATAAAGATGATGAATCTACAATAGTAAAATATAATAATAATATATCAAAATATACACATTTAGCTGATAGAGCTATTCAAAAATATTATCGTTTAATTCAAAAAGTATGGCAAAACCACAAAAAAGAAGATAATGAAATTTTGTTTGATGATAATTATTTAAAAAAAATTCAAAATGAAATAAAACAAAAACCTTATTATAGTTATACGCGAGAAGAATTTGAAAGTGCTAAAAAAGAATATGAACAAAATCATCAAAATTTGGTATTAGCTTTGAACCTATTGGATGATGATAATGAAAATAGTAAAATTTTAACTGAATATAAAGTAAAAATAGATGAATTTAACAAAAATATAATAAGGGTTGAAGGAAATATTGCAGATATAGAAAAAAAAAGTAAACAAAAAATTAATTTACATGAATTAAATACATTATATGAAGAACGTAATAATTTATTAAAATCAATAGAAATATTAAAAATAAACTTTTTAAATTTATTTAGTAAGATTTATAGTAAAGAAGTTACAAATAATTTATATAACAATATATTTGAAAAATCTTACAGAAAATCAAGCTCTTCAAAATTAAGTTCTAATATAAGTGATGTTAGTGTAGAAATAGATGATTCATCAAAAGGAGGAAGAAAACTAAAACATTGTAAGAATACTGGTATCAAAAAAGAGATTTTAGGAAAAGATAGATGTATATATAAAATGCCAGGAGAACGCAAAGAATATTTTAAATATAAAGGTGAATTAGTTAATATAAAAGAATTAAAAGAATTAAAAAGATTACATAAGAAATCTAAAAAGCCCGAACCTAAGAAATAAGAAAAAACCTACCAAGTCTAAATATCTACTAAACTAAAACACTTTCTTTGAAAAACATAATATTTATTTTTAATTCATCTAACATTTCCTTAGAAGCATAAAATGATTGCCTCCATTTATCACTTAGATTATCCCAATCTGGTTCTATTGTCACAAGCAACTTAATACCAGCTTGTATTATATTTAAGCAACAATTATGACAAGG
>JGI20151J14362_10002226_pt1 | contig 13760 bp, 8 predicted proteins | sample COG_01_FD_14362 | JGI IMG/M metagenome (IMG submission 14362)
GGGTCGGGGTGCCTGCCGACGGCGGGCGGGGTCCAGATTCCAGGCTGGAGCCCCGCCAGTCGCGGCGCGTCGCGGGGACGGTTCAGAGATTTGGGTTTGGCGATGACGCCAGTCTCGTTGCTCTGCCGCTCGTCACGCTCACAGCCGGCTCGTTCATGCGAGGAGCGCCTCGATCTTCGCCTTGGACGCACCGGCGGAATCGCCGTTACGCTCCACCACGTTGCCCTCGGAGTCGACGAGGAACTTGGCGGCGAAGTTCCATCGCACGTCGCCGGGGTGCTGCTCCTTGAGGAACTGCCACACCGGGTGGGTCTTGCCGCCGTTGACGTCGATCTTGGACATCATGTTGACGCCGACGCCGCTGAAGTCGAACTTGTCCTCGACGAACTTCTTAATCTCGGCCTCGCTGCCGGGTTCTTGCGACCCGAACTGGTTGCACGGGAAGCACACAATCTGAGGGAGGAAAGCGAGGGACGTGGAGGGTCAGGTCAGGTCAGGTCAGGTCAGCATCGCTCGTCGTCTTGTCCAGGAACGGACGACGACGAAAAGTGCTTCGGGGAGCTTCGGTGGGCGCGGGCTGGGTCGTATCGGGCGATGGACGTACCTCGAGTCCCTTGGGACCGAGCTCCTTGGCCATCGCGGACATCTCCTGGTAGTTGCCGCGGGTCGCGCCTCACTTACACGCCACGTTGGTCACGAGGACAACCTTGCCCTTGAACTTGTCGAAGGACACCTGAAAACACAAAGTTCGTATGGGCAAACAGTTATATAACCAAAAAAACACTCACGTCGTTGCCGTCGATGTCCGTGGCGCTGAGCTCGTAGAACGATTTGGCGGCGGCCATGGGAACGGCGGCGGCGCGACGGACGGTGCGGGAGGTGGCCACTCGGCGGGAGCCAAGCTGGGTCTGAACGACCGCGGAGCGAGCGGAGAGAGAGGCGACGGTCTGCATCACACAGGCGTCGAGCGTTCTGGCGGCGTCGCCGAGATAAAGTTCGACGCCACGTGTTCAGTCTCGCGTGCTGGGCAATCTGGAAGTCTCCATTTCTTGCAGGCCTCGCGCACTGCGGGGGGCGCGACCGGGGTGACCTGGGTCAGGAAGGACGCCGTTGGATCGAGTCGGATCGACGTGTGATCGTAGTCGTCATCGATGGACGCGTCAAACACGGGATCAAGCTTCGTGGCGTGGGGCAGCGCGCTCGGCATCACGGCCGTATACGTGGGTAGCCTGTACCTGTGGCCCGAGGTGCCTGCCGAAGGTAGGAACCACCCGAGGACGGTGAAGAAGAGGTTCGCATCGCTGGTGGGTGCGTGCGCGGCGGCGTGCGTGCCGCTCATGCGCGCCATCACAGCGTCGCCCATGCCCGAGGCGGTCACACGCGCGGGCGTGACCCCGCCACAGTCCTTGGTCATCGCGCTGGGGATCGAGCCCGACCTCGAGGCCGCCGCGACGTCCACCGTCGCCACCCTCGGACTGGCCGTCGCGCTCTTCCTCGGACCCCTGACGCACCTCGCGATCGACGGGCGCCTGTTCAGTAGGTTCACGAACGCCCTCAACGTCGACAGTGTGCTCAAACTGAGGGACTACTACGTCGCGCCGGCGTCCGAGGAGTTTGCGTTTCGAGCGTGCGTGACTCAAACGGTGATGTGGAGCGGCGCCTCCACCGTGCGAGCCGCGGTGTTCCTGTCGCCCATGTGCTTCGGCGCCGCGCACCTGCACCACTTCAGGGAGCTCAGGAGGCGGACGGGCAGCGCCGCCACCGCGCTGGCGGCGATCGCAGCGCAGTTTACGTACACAACCGCGTTTGGATGGTTCGCAGCGTTTACATATCTCAGAACTGGTCACTTGCTCGGGCCGGTGGCGGCGCACTCGTTCTGTAACGTGATGGGCCTGCCGGACGTGGTCGGGGCGTGTGGGCACAGACGTAAGGGGGTCATCGGTGTGGCGTACGTGCGGTGTGTGCGCGTTCGTGTGTGGTCTGTGGCCACTCACTGATCCAAGGTGGCACCCCGCGTCGGGATGGGACGATTTGGTTAAAGTCGGNAGGTCGCTTCGGTAGTCTCGGTGGTTTTGTTCATCCCTCGGGGGGTTTATAGCACATCGCAACGGATGCGTCTAGCTAGGCACTAGTGTAGGAACACACGCGGAACTCACGGTTCGAACTTGTTGGGCCCCGCGTCTTTGAGGATGATGTCCAGCGGCAGGAACCTTGGCGTGGGCACCTCGTCGTCGCCCCACTTCATCCACTCCCAGCCCTCGCACTTATCGGGCTCGGTGTTGACTGCTGTGGTATCCGCCGGGACGTCCGCGCGCATGAACACCGTGATCCAGTGGTTGTTCTCGTCGATGACCGCCTCGCACGTGTACGCGTACGTCACGTCCCCGGTCAGCTCGATGCCGGTCTCCTCCAGTATCTCTCGCCTGGCGCACTGTTCCCAGGTCTCCCGCCACTCCAGTTTGCCCCCGGGTAACGCGTACTGGCCCGCGCCGTGGCTCCCCTTGCGCTTCCCGATGAGCACCTTACCCTCCTTGACGATGAGGACCCCGACGCCCACGCGGGGCCATCGCCTGGCGGCGTCGTCACCTCCCATGAGGCTCGCGCGGTTCAAAAGTGTCGTCCTGTGTGAGATTTTGTCTTGTTGGTTTGCCGAGCCGAAAATGCGAGCGGAATTCCTCTGGGCAGACCAGACTAGCTCGGCGCGCACAGGGGCGGCCGAGCCGGTAGGGGGGTGAAACATGGACCTCGCGGAGGCCCTGCTACATAGGTATACCACCAGCGTGGTGGCCATCCTCAACGCGGTGCGTCTCTACACCGCCAATCCGCCAATCCCCACGCCGCCCCCAAATCCAGCCTCGGCACCCCTCCCAATAGATGGCCCTCCCACGCGTCCGCAGCTGATTCCCCAACGCAACTACTGACATTGACCCATCCGCCTTTTCCCGACCTCTCCCAACAGAGCTCAGGGGAGTCGAGCGACACATCGCGCGGTCTCGGCGCGCTTCGCGACCTTCTCCCCGCGCTCTCCGCGCTCGCCCCGACGGGCGGTCCGCAGCTGATCTCGATACTCACGCGATGGCATCAGCAGCAGGCGAGGGCGCTGGCGTCGAGCAGCGGCGACAGGAACCCGCTGGGCCGGTCGCGGACCTTACAGCTGGCGTTCTGGCACGCCGCGCACAGGGTCCTGGCGCCCTTACCCCCCGGCGCGCTGACATCCGCCGACGTGTCGCACGTCGTGGACCTGGCGTTCGACGCCATCGTACACGGCAGGGAACCCGCGCCGCACGTGGACGCGGGATGGGCCCTACGGCCGCTCGCGGGGGGTGCGTCGGAAGGTAACGGCGACACCGTGGGCGGCGGCGACACGGCAATCAACTCCCAACCGCCCCCGCTGGACCCGTCACCCTCCGTCGCCACGCTGGCGGCGCGGTGCCTGGGGTTAGCGTCGCGGCACGACCCGGACCTGGTCACCGGACGGCTGGTGGACGAACTGGAGCCGAGGGTTAACAGCGAGGGCAAGCGCGGGGAGGTTCACTTGATCATACACGGCGCGCGGTTCCTGCACGTGTCCTTGGACGGCATAGGCGCGCCAGGGACGTGTACCGCGGTGAGTGGGTGGAGTGATGCGTCGAGGGGGAAACAGGCGGATCTGTACGCGGCGTGCGCGGCTCAGACGGTCCGGCGGTTGAACCCCGCGGCGTGGACCCCGGCGTATAGGAAGTCGGACCTGAGGCACGCGCTGTGTGCGCTGCTGCACGCGGTGCTCACGCCGGTGGCTGGCGCGCGGATACCCGACGTGGCGTCGCGAGAAGCGAGGGGGGACTGGGCGGAGGCGGTGAGCACGTGCCGGGCGGACGTATCGGCGTGGCTCAAGAGCAAGGAGAAGAAACACGGCGTCGCGGGTTTACCCTTGCTGGGTACTCTGCACGCGGCCGAGACGTTGTGCGGGGGGGACGGCGGGTCGGGGCTGCATATGTTCCTGGACACGACGCTGCTTCGGGCGTTTAAGGAACCGAGGCACAGGTGAGTTTATTTTGATTTTCGTACGGGCGATTAGACTGACACGTGTGTTTTGTGTACAGGGCACCCGCCGCGGATGCGTTGAGGGCGGCGGTGGAGGGGATCGCGCCGCCGCTGCCGCCGGGNGGTAACCGCCCCGCACCCGCCGCGCCGCCCCTCCCAGAACCCACGCGGGGTAAGCTGAGGGCGGCGCTTGGCGCGGCGGCGGTGGCGATCAAGAAGGGGCCGCGCGGCGCTGACGTCGAGGCGGTGGCGAGGGCCACGGCGGCGTCGGCTCGACTGGACCCGCTGCTGTGCGCGGATGTCTTGATGGACCTTGTGCACCAAGGTAAGGTGTGCGACGCCACCGCGGCTGGACTGGCGGCCATACCTGACGTCATCCTGCTCACCGCACCGCGGAACAAACCTGGGGAGACGAGCGCGCCGAGGCCCGGGCTGGCCGGCGTGCTCGAGTGCATGCGGGACAAAAACTTGGACCCTTTCGTGGGTCTTGTGGACAGGATCGTCGCGATGGGCGCGGCGGGGGTGGCGGCGGCGGGCGGCGCGGACAGCGCACCCGCCGCGGTCAAGGCTGCGGCGTCCGCGGCGGCGGCTACCGCCGCGGCGCTCACCAAGGGTTTGCGGCGCGAGCTCGGGCACACCGCGTCGGCGCTTCAACGCGCGGATCCGACTTCGAAAGAGTCCGTCGCCGTGGCCACCGCGTTGCTCAGGTGCGTCCCGTTCATCGCGCCCGAGGAGTGGCGCGGGCGGGCGCTCGGCGAGGCTGTCCCGCCGCTGTGCGCGCACCCGCACCCGGCAGTGAGGGCAGCCGCGAGGGAGGCTATGCGGCGGGCCGTGGCGTCGACGCCGGCGGCGAGGGACGCCATCGTTCAGGGCGCGGCGGGTGTCTTACTGTCTCCGCCGTCGATGGGGCGCGCGGGGATCGCGTTGACGGATGCTGACGTGGCGACGTCGGCGGCGCGTACGCTTCGTGACGTATGCGAGACGTGGTGCGCCGCGGTGGCGCAGACAGGTGGATCGGACAGTAGCACTGAAACCTTCGACCCTTCGAGGGCGGAGGCGGCGGGTCTGTTGATGCTGTGCTCACCCTCGCCGGATGTTCGCGTCGCGGCGGTGGAGATGCTCCGTGAGGTGGCCGCGTTATTCGCGGCGCTGAGACACTCGCGGAATGAATCGAACGGGCGGAGTGAATCCCCCGCGCCGTCCGCGCCGTCCATGTTTTCAATCGTGGAGTCGTGCGCGGGGGATATGGTGATCGGTGCGTTGGGCGCCGAGGGCGGGACCGGCGGGATTGACCCTTGCTCGGACCCGGCGCTCGTCGCGGCGGCCGCGTCGTCCGTGGCGGCGGCGGGNGGCGCGGCGGCGGCGGTGCGGCACACGCGCGGCGGCGCTTGGACCGCCGCGCTGGGCGTGTTGGCGTCTCGAGCCGCGGCGGCCTCTCCGGAGGTGACCACGACCGCGCGCGCGCAGGCGTTGCAACGGGTCCAGGCGGTCATGATGCAGGAAGGGACGGTTGCCAGGAGTAACGGCCCGCGGGCACCCACCGATTCAACCACGGATACGTTCGAGGCTTGGCGCAACTGCACATGTTTCGTCTGCGCGGCGTCCCCGGCGCGTGAAACCGGCCCGCCCGTGCTCAGCGCGTCGAACCAAGGTCAATCACTCTCCCCGGCGGGCGTGACACCGAACCCGCTTATATCCGCGCCGACGCAGGTGGCCCTCGGGGTTCGCGGGTCCTTGTCCGGTCTCTTCGCGCTGCTGGTTCCGTGTTTGAAGGAAGGTGGCGCGCAGGCGGCGGCGGCGGCGGGCGTGCTCGCGAGGGTCCCGCCGCTCGCCGCGCCGCAGCTTCTCGCCGCGCTCGCGCCCCTGCAGGGCTCGCTCGGCAACGCGCCCGTCAACTCCGGCGCCCCTGGGAGCGGCACGCCCTTCGACAGGAACCGACGCGACTTGGAGTTGAGGGCGCACCTCGCGGGTCTGCACCTCGGCCTCGCGGTATCGGGCGCCGTCCAGGCCGTGGCACCCGGACCCGCGGGACGGGACGCGGTCGCCAAGCACCTCCTCGCGTTCGTCGAGCAGACCGTGGGGTACGCGCGGTCCACCGGCGCCGCGATCGAGTGCTCCCCCGACGACCTCAACCGGCTGTTGTTCGCGGCGGCGGCGACTGCGACGGCGGCGACGCCGCACATCTTATCCCTGGCGCCGCACGTGGTCGACCCGGAGATTCGTTCCAGGCTCTGGGAGGACTTCAACTGGTGGGCGAAGAAGACCGCTTCGAGTGTCGTGGACGGACTGGGCGGGGGAGGTAGGCCTGGAGGAGGTAGGGGCGACGACGTATCACCCGCCGTCGCCGCTCTGTTATCGTCGAGGGGGACCAACTCCAGTCGCGGGGGCGCCGGGAGCGTGAATTCGTTCGACGGGAGCGAGTCCCGTCACGGCAAGGGCGGGAGCGTCAGGAGCGGCCTGGGTCTCAGCGTCTTGGACCTCGCCATCGGTACCGGCAAAGGGGGTGGCGTGGACGTCGCGGCGTTGGGCCTCGGAAGCGCTTGGAGCGGGTCCGACCACGGGGGGCACGAGACCGCGTCCGACCACGACGACCAGAGCAGCACCGGGGGTAAGAGCAGCGCGCCCAACGCGGTGGCGGCCAAAACCCCGGCGGCGGTGTACCACGCGTGCAACGAGGCGATGGCGGCGCTGCTCGCCGGGCCGGTTTTCGACGGCGACGCCGCCAAGCCGAGGGGCCGCGTGCTGGCGTGGATTGGAAACTTACTGGAAGGTAAAGTCTCCGGATCGAGGCGCGTGGATTTGAGCACGGCGAGACGGGCGCTTCGGTACCACCTCGGCGCGAACCCNNCGTTGGCGCACACCGTGCTGGACGCGTGCTACTCATCGCACGAGCGAACGGCGGCGGCGCATCTCTCCGCGTTGGCGGATCTGTTTACGCGAGCGGCTCGAATTCACGCCTCCGCTCTCTACCTGGAGTCTTCAAACTCACCAAACTCTCCGGGAATCTCCGGGCGCACGTCACCGGGTATCACCGGGTCACGGGTCACGGTCGAACCCCCGAGTTGTCCACCCGCCAAGCTCGTCGCCCTCGTGCTGTACAAGCTGGTGCATCCGTCGGCGACTGTGCGTGACGACGCGGTGGCTCTCTTGAAATCCGTCGCGGCGCTTGACTTGGGGGTTAACGATCCAGGGGGCGGCGACGGCGATCTCCACGAGATTTTCTCGCAGGATACCCTGCCCGAGCTCCCCGACGCGTACCAGGCTTTCCAGCAGAACGTGTCGGGTACGCTCGCGCGGCGCAGGCCCGCGCTGGGCGAGGAGCTCTTGGTTGAGGCTTTGGTGCGGCAGATGGACGACGGCGCCGCGGACGCCGGCGCGCACCGGCACGTGCTCGCGGCGCTGGCCCCGTGGACGGCGGCGTTGCACCTGCCGCACATCGCCGCGGCTGGACGCGCCGAGCGGCTCCTCAAGTCCCTCTACTTCGTCACGTTTTTCCGCGGGGATGCGTTCCCGCGCGAGATGGAGACGATGTGGCGGCACATCGGCCACTCGCCCCGCAACGTGGTGCCGGCGCTGCGATTTTTGGAGATGAAGGGGTTGGAGGACACGTCGTCCGCCACCGCCATGTCCACATACTGCCTCACCGCCAAGCGCGTGTGCCTGTACCTCGCCAGGGCGGCGCCGCAGCAGTCCATCGACCAGCTCGTGTACGCCATATCCCTCCGGGGTCTCGAGGTTGACTACCCTCCCGGCGCCGGGGACGTCGAGCGAAGAAACAGCGGCGACGACAGCATGGACATGGGCTCCATGCGCGGTAGCGACGCGGGAAGCATACGCGGCGGGAGCTCGCTCGGCCGCAGCAACGACGACGACGACGACGACGACGACGGCTTGAAGCTCACGGCGCCGGACCTCGCCATCATCCTCCTCGCGGAGGTTGCGGCGGAGCACGACGAAGATTTCAGGGTGCACCTGCCCGTCTTACTTCACGCCGTCGTGGCCACTCTGGCGGGGTCGCCGGAGCCGACGGTCCGCGCGCACTGCCGCCAGCTCCTCGCCAACCTAACCCACGCCATCGCCGCCAGGCCGCTGGGCGCCAAGGGACGCGCGGGCTCGGATAAGATTTCGTACGACTTTCAAAATAACGGCGTCGACCTCGCACACGCCGGTCTCGTCCCCGGTCTTCAGGTCACCCCGGGCGTGCCCGGGTGGCAGGGGGAGGTTGGCCAGTGGGGCGCCGCGGGTATGACGGGACAGGGACAGGGACACGGTATACCCGGATTTGGCGCCGACGCTCGGTATAACAACGCGTACGGAGCGAATTTGGGAACTAATAATTCGGGTTCCTACGGCGGCGGCGGCGTGGACGAGGACGACGACACCAAGGGCCGCGCGGCTGTCGCCAGGCTACAGGCGTTACTCGCGCGTCCCGGCGGCGGCGGCGGCGGGGCGGGCACTACCGCGGGGGGTCTCATCGGCGGCGTGATTGTGAGGGGCGGCGCCACCGAGGGCGCGGCGCCTTGGACCCCCGAGTCCATCGCGCAGCTCGTGGGTCTCCTCCCCGACGCGATGGTGTTCGAACCCGGGCTCCGGGAGCAGTGGGCGGACGAGGCTAGGCGTTGGCTGCTCCGCGCCGCTTCGTATTCGCTCGCGGCGACGTCGGCGAGGGTGCTAGCCGCGCTGAGGGTACCGTTGGACCTCGAGAGCGGCGAGGCGCTTCTCGCGGCGCTGTGTTCGTCGGCGGCGGCGGCGGAGGGTGGGACGGTCGCGTACGGCCTCGTGTCCGACCGACGCGGCGCCGACTACCGGTCCTCGCGCGGGGGTGGCGCGCGGAGGGTGGNATCCGCGCGGTCCGCGTCAGCCGCCGCGGATCTCGCGGGTCTTTTACTCGACACGCTGACCGAGATGCTGGGACACGTCGCGCACCGCGAGCGTGACATCATCGAATACCCGCACGTGCTGTGGGGCGCAGCGGCGTGCCTCCGGACCTTGCACCCGCCGCTGTACGCGCGCGCCGCGAGGCTCTTTTCGGCGATGACCCTCGCGTGGCCGCTCGACGATCCGAGCGGCGCGAGCGAGGAGATTTTGAGGTCGGCGGCGCCCGTGCCAATCGGGACTCGATTCCCCGCGCACGCGACTCGAAACCCGGCGGTGGCTCAGGCTGTCGCCGCCGCGCTGGACGCGTGGCGACGCGGCGCCAACGCCAAGGACTTCGACGCGACGTGGCGCCCGCCTCCGGGCATGCCCGCGCCCGCGATGAGCCTCCCGGACCTGGTGCCGCTCCTGCTGAAAGGGTTGACGCGATCCGAGTCTGCGGCGCACTCGGCTCGAGGGCTCGCCGCGATTGTCCCGCGGGTCGGCGTGAGGGACAGGTGGGGCGGTGAGCGCGCGTTGGCGTTGGCGACGAGCGGGTTACTCCCGCTGGTGCTCGCGGCGGCGGTCGCGGCGGAGGAGGATGCCGCCCGGGAACGCGACGAGGGAGGCGTCGACCCCCGAGGTCTCGAATCAGCGCCATCCCCGTCGCCCTCGCCCCGCGCGTCCGTCGCCAAGACCCCGACCGCCGGGACCGTGGTCAACGCGTCACCCGGCGGGATCAACGCATCCCCGGCGGCGGCGATGGCGGCGGCGGCGATGGCGAGGGCACGCGCGGGTCCGCTCGGCGCGGGCGAGGGCGCGGCGACGGGCCGGTGGCTCGCCGCGGGTCTCCGGTCGGCTTCACCCCGCGGCGACCTGGACCTACTCGCCGCGACGCTGGACTCCGTCCTCCCGTCGCCGCGCGCGAGGACCGCGGTGGGACGGGGTCGGAGGTACGCGGTCGCGCCGAGGCGGCGCGGGATCAAGCTCCCCGCGCCGCCGCCGCCGCCGCCCCCCGGCGCGCCGAGGTGCGGGCGCCTGGCGGAGATCCTCGCCGATCCCCTCGCCGCTTTCGTGTTCCCGCGCCACGCGGTTCCTTGCGCGAAGACCTTGGTGGACATCGCGGTGGGCCAGGGCGGGGAGAACGGCGGGGATGAAGGCAGCGCGGCTGCGGCGGCGGCGCTCGCGCTGCTCACGGCGTTGGTCACCCGCGCGCGCGGCGAGGCGGCGGCGGCGGTGTTCGACCCGAGGGCGTCGGGCAGCGGTTCGTTGTTTGCGCCCGTCGCGTCTCTGTTGGACGGACCGCACTCCACGCCCGCGCTGGAGCTGCTCACGAAGGTGGCGGCTGGGACAGCGGCGGCGGCAGCGACGACGACGACGACGGCGGCGTACGGGAACGGGAACGATGTCGGGGACTGGGGACCGGTCGCGAGGCTGGGCGCGCCGGCGACTATGTGGGACAGCGTCGACGCCAACGGGGGTCGGGCGGTGGACCTGATGTACGGGGTGTTGCTGAGCGGGGGGATGGACCCACACCGTGCGGCGCTGCCGGCGTGCCTGGTGAGCGACTCGGCGGATAACTGAGCGTGACGATCACGATAGAAACTTAGAAGCGTAGCGGGCTCGGGTGTTATTAAAGGCGAGCCAAACTCGACGGCGGGTGTCCTCGTTGACGACGCGATTGAAACTGGCGGTGCGTGCGTGCGGCTGGCTGGTATTACAATGCGAGCCTAAGACTCTCGTTCACGTTCGTATCCGTCGTGCATGAACGACGCCCTCCTCCGCAAGTTGCCCCTCGAAGTGCCTCCACGAGCCCCACTCCCGTGAGAGTCGTGGAGAAACCCATTAACAATAAGACGAACAACTCGCGAAGAAAGGCGTCTGGTTCCCTCATTCTCATTCTCACTCTCATCTCGTCGCCCCCCCGTCCCCCTTGTACGCCGACACCTTGGACACCTCCAGGTAGAACGGCCCGGACGCGAACGTCGGGTTCAAATCCCCCATCCCGTACAGAAACTTGGACAGCATCACCTGCATCGACCGCACCGACGAAGGTCGAATGGATCGGCGATCCGGCGACCCAACCGGCACCGCCTCACCCCGACGCACCGGCTTGAAGTCGGCGAAGGGCAGGTCCACGGTCCACCACTCGCCCTCCACGGTGTCGAACGCGGCGTGGAACGCGATGTTACCCCACCAGTCGTCCTCGTCGTAGACGATGAGCTTGAACCTGTTGCCGTCGCCGCGGACTTTCAGACGAACGCCGTCGTACGCTGAGAGGTCCAGCGGGCGCTCGTAGTTTCGCGTTCGCATGGAGACGAACCCGCCGCTCTGACCCTCGACGACGCCGCCGAGCTTGGCGCAGGTACCGCCGTCTATGTCCGGGATGGTCACGATGCTCCCGGCGCCCTCTGAGCTGCCGCCCATCACGACGTCGTTCAGGGCGCCCCACACGGTGGGAAACGTCGCCGCGTCGTTCCCTGACGACGTAAAGTCGTAGACTGCGACTTCGTTCTGCGACGACGAGCCGAGCACGGGGGTGGGAGCCGTGGGTTTGGCCTGCAGCGGCGCCTGACCGAAGTACTCCATCTCCGTCGCGGCTTGTTTCACCCTCGGGGGCGTCACCGCGGAGAGCACGGGACCGATGACGGGTAGCTCCTCGAACCACAACTTGCCCTCGGAAGCCTCGACGCGGAGACCGCGCCCATCTCCGCGCCCGGTGGCGCGCCCGGGCCGAGATGTGCGTCGCGAGCGGGCGATGTGCGTTCGCGATACCCTCGAGGAGAGATGCGCGATGGACGGGGCGGCAATCGCGAGAGTCGACATCGCCGATATGCCTCGGCGTGTGCGCGAAGGAGTGAGTGAGATCCGCCTCGGAGGGGCGTTTCACTCCGAGATCTGTCCACGTTCTCCCGAGCGGGTCTCCACGTGATAGATACGGAATGCTGAGTGGACCTTCCACGCCACTCCGAGAGGCGACGCGCACCATGCGACGCGTCCAACTTCTCGCCCTCGCGCTCCTCGCATCGTGCGTGATCCCGGCGCACGCCGCGAGATTCTCCATCGGCAATCCCCTCGCCTCGCTCCGCTCGCACCACCGAGTTCGAGGCGGACACGAAGCCTAAATCGAACGATGACGCGACAGCAGTGCAGCTCGAGGAACATCGCCCCGCGTTCGAGTCCTTCCTGGACGCGTTCCCGNATAAGCGCGAGATGTACGCGGACGCGGCGAAGTACGCCGAGCGTCTCGAGATCTTCGCCAGGAACATGCTCCTCGCGGCGGAGCGCCAGTCGCAGGATCGCGGGTCCGCGACCCACGGCGTGACGCAATTCAGCGACCTCACCCCCGAGGAGTTCTCAGCAACCTTCCTCGGGTCAAAGGTCACCAACGACGACGTCGCCTCGATCCGCGAAGGGATGACCACGCTCCCGGACTACCCCACCGACGACCTCCCGCTGACCTTCGACTGGCGCGAGAAGGGCGCGGTGACCAAGGTCAAGAACCAAGGCGCGTGCGGCTCGTGCTGGAGCTTCTCCACCACCGGCGCCGTCGAGGGGGCAAACTTTCTAAAAACCGGCGAGCTCGTCTCCCTCTCCGAGCAGCAGCTCGTGGACTGCGACCACACGTGCGACCCGAAGCACCCGCGCAACTGCGACTACGGATGCAACGGCGGCCTCCCGCTGAACGCCATGCGATACGTCCAGAAGAACGGCCTGGACACCGAGACTGACTACCCCTACCACGCCGTCGACGGCAAGTGCGCGAGTAAGAAAAACGGACCCCCCGTCGCCTCCGTCTCAGCGTTCAACCTCGTGTCCACCGACGAGGCACAGATCGCGGCGGCGCTCGTGAAGCACGGCCCGCTGTCCATCGGCATCGACGCCGCGTGGATGCAGACCTACGTCGGCGGCGTCGCGTGCCCTTGGATATGCAACAAGCAAGGGCTGGACCACGGCGTGCTCATCGTCGGGTTCGGAGTCAACGGAACCGCGCCAGCCCGGCCGTGGCACAGGACGCAGGACTACTGGATCGTCAAGAACTCGTGGGGAACCGGGTGGGGCGTGGAGGGAGGATACTACCACATATGTAAGGACCGAGCCGCGTGCGGGCTGAACACCATGGTGGTGGCGGCGGATGCGTGAGGCGCGTGAGTTATTTTTTGCAATGTAAATTTTGTGTCATCGTGACTATCAACCGCCGGCTTGTTTCAGCATCTCGATGATCTTCTTGTGCTCGTGATACACGGCATATGTCATTGGTGTCCTATCTTGGTCATTAGCTTTGTGGACATCAGCGCCGTGCACGGCGATGCAATCCTCGTCTCTGCACTCGACCGCGAAGTGGAGTGGGGTCCAGCCTGTCTCGTCAGTGGCGTTCATGTCTGCGCCCGCCTTGATAAGCTCCGTGATGACTGACGCATGACCTCTGGCGGCGGCCCGGTGCAGAGGCGTTTGACTACCACAAGTTATCTTCCCTACGTCGGCACCCGCCTCAATCAGCGCCTTTACCACCGGTGTGTGGCCATGACGAGAGGCGCAGTGTAGAGGCGTGAAGCCTCCGAACAGGTCCGTGTTCACGTCCACCCCAGACTTCAGGAGGGCCCTGACCGCGGGCATGTTGCCGTACCTTGCCGCCCAGTACAACGGTTCAGAGAGATAGTTCGGCTTTGCTGCCTCGATCTTCGCCTTCATCGACCGAACGCCGTCAACGCTCCACACTGCGTCGTTGTACCACTTGCCCACCTGCGCCAAGTTGAGGGTAGATATCAAGTCGAGCCTTGGGAGTATCTCCGCGATGAACACGTCCGGGAGCTCCTCGGCGATGGCGACGACAACCGATATCTCGCCGCGTCGGATCTTATCTGCGACCGGCTCAGTCTTTC
>JGI20151J14362_10002227_pt1 | contig 13760 bp, 9 predicted proteins | sample COG_01_FD_14362 | JGI IMG/M metagenome (IMG submission 14362)
CATCATCGAAAGATACGAATACCAAATTTCTCCGCCAACTCTCGATCCGCTCTCGATGATGATGATGATACTCGTCGTCATCGCTCTTCTTCTTCTCCTTCGAAACCTCCTTTATCTTCTTCTTCTCCATCATCGTCAAAGCGATACTACTCGATGATGATGTAATAAAAGAGAGAGAGAGAGAGTTAATAAAAGAGAGTAACTAAAAGAGTGGTGATTTGTGAAGAGTAAACGAAGATGATTTTTCTCGAGAGAGAGAGAAAAGAGAAAAAAAGAGAGAAAAACAAAAATCTGAGCACCCAAAAAACGCCTCTTCTCTTTTTTTTCTCTCTGTTGTTTTTGAATTTTTCTTCTTTCTCGAGCTCCTCAGATTCTTTTCCCGTCTGTGAGAGTGAGATATCTACTATATAATAAAAGAACGCGCTTGTTTGGTACTCTATACTACGACTACAAAAGTACTCTTTTACTCCTTGAGTATTAATGTCGCAGNGTACGCGCATCATCTCTTCTCGGGTTTGAAAGAGAAGGAGAAGAAGTGCGAGGAGTAGTCGTAGGTGGTTTTTGTCGTCATGAGAAACAACAACAACAACAATCATCAGTTTCAACAACGAGGAGGTAATAACAACAACGCATATAATAATAATAACGGTGGTGGAAATAATGGTGCGAGAAATAATGGCGGCGTTAAGATATTAAACGTGGCCGAGAAACCATCCGTGGCGAAAGAAGTCTCCAGAGTTTTATGCGGTGGACGAGGGTGTCAAAGCAGACAAGGCGCTTCGAAATTCAACAGAATTTTCGAATTCATCAACCCGTTTCCTATTAACAACGCGAGAAACGCTCAGATGAAATTCACCTCCGTCACCGGGCATTTAATGAATTACGATTTCACCGAACACGAGTACAAGTCTTGGGAACACTCGGACGCGAGAGACTTGTTCGGGAGAGCGAGGATTGCAAAGTTAGTGCCAGACGATAAAAAAGAAGTCAAAGTGAACTTGGAACGAGAGGCGCGAACGAGCGAGTGGTTGATTTTATGGCTCGATTGCGATCGAGAGGGGGAAAATATCGCCATGGAAGTCGTGGACGTGTGTTTGAACGCAAACAGACGGTTGAAAGTGTTTCGAGCGAGGTTTTCAGCGTTGAGTTATCAAGACGTTTCGAGAGCGCTGATGAACTTGCAAAGACCGGACGAGGCGGCGTCGATCGCGGTGGACGCGAGGCAGGAGTTGGATTTACGGTTGGGCGCGGCGTTTACGAGGTTTAATACGCTTTGCGTGAAGAGGAACGGGGTTTTGGCGTTGTTAGGCGAAAACGGCGGTGGAGGAGGAGAAAGAGGAGGTGGAAGAGGGAACGACAGGGATAATAAAACCGTCATCAGTTACGGCCCGTGTCAATTTCCAACGCTCGGGTTTATCGTGCAAAGAAAGTGGGACGTGGACGCACACGTTCCCGAAAAGTTTTGGACGATTTCGATCGGGTATCAAATGGTAGAAGGTGGACAACAACAACAACAACAACAACAACAACAACAACAACAACAGAGACAACAACGACAGCGACGAGGCGGTGGTGGAGGGGGCGGTAGAGTCGTCGAATTTCGATGGAATCGTCAGCGCGTGTTTGACGAACATCTCGCGAACTCTTTGTTCGAGAGAGTTCAAAACGCACCACACGCGACCGTGTTATCTACTCGCGGTCAAGAGATTAAGAAATGGCCGCCACACCCGTTGAACACGTTGGAGATGCAAAAACGAGTGAACAGAGTCTTGCGCATCGCTCCGGAAAAAATCATGAAGGTCGCGGAAGAATTGTATCAAAAAGGTTTCATCTCGTACCCGAGAACTGAAACCGATCGATTCCCGGACTCGTTTAATTTCCTGGAAAATATCGCTTTATTTTATAATCACGACACGTTTGGTCCTTACGCGCGCGAATTAGTCGAGCGCGATGGGTTTCGCAAACCGCCGGGCGGGCACAGAGATGATAAAGCGCACCCTCCGATTTACCCCGCGAAACTAGCCACGGCGCACGAATACAACGGCTGGAAACGCGAGAATCAGCAAGTGTACGACTTTGTATTGAGACACTTCTTAGCAACCTGTTCGAAACCGGCGGTTGGGTATAAAACCACCGTCGAAGTTGATTGCGCCGGCGAGGGATTCAAAGCGAACGGGCTGATGATTGCCGACCGAGCGTATTTACGGATATACGGCCCAGGTCCGATATTCCCACCGGACGGGCCTCGATTAAATCCTTATTTCGATAACTGGACCGCCCAAGAAGAGCTTCCAACGTTTGAAGACGGCGAGCGGTTCCAGCCGTCGCACAGAAACCTCCGCGACTCGGAAACGGTGAAACCACAAATGCTTTCCGAAGTCGACTTGTTGACGTTGATGGAAAAGAATGGCATTGGCACCGACGCCACGCAAGCGCAACACATAGATAAGGTTGTCGGCGAACGCGGATACGCGAAAAAAGTTGGCGAAAACCGTTTAGTTCCAACCAACATCGGTGAAGCACTCGTCGCCGGGTACGATTCTTTACAGCTCGGATTCATGTGGCAACCGACCAAACGCGCCGAAATGGAAAAAGACGTCGATAACGTCCACAGAGGCTCCATAACGAAAGAAGACGCCATACGAAAAAACATCGAACCGATGCTCCGAGCTTTCGCCAAGTGCGAAAGCAACGAAGAAGATTTAATACGAATCGTCAAACGGTTCGTCGAGCGCGGAAGGAACGTCAACGTCGAACAACGGTACGGCGGTCCCGAGAGAGAAAGAGACTTCTTCGAAGACGAAGAAGAAGACGAAGGAGCGTTTGACGATGCGTAAGATTTTGCTGTCTTTAATTAATAGTAGTATTTGAGTAGTAGTACGAGTAGTAGCAGTAGTAGTAGCACGTAGTTGCAGTGTGTAGTACCAATAATGCGAGTAAAAGAGCTCATCATCATCATCATTAATCACAATATTATAAAAGTGTTTTGATGAACTTTTTGAAGACATTTTCGTCAGAAAAACAAAAAGATGGTCTCTACCCGCCGCACGACGAAGGCTCCTTCGTCTTCTTCTCGGCCTTCTTCTCCTTCTCCTCCTCCTGCGAGTCCTCGAGGACGAAAGAGAACTCCTTCTGCGAGCACCATCCTCCGTAGTCGTACTAAGAAGAACGGAGAGGAAGAAGACATCCCAATCTCGACTAAGGAGACGAAAAATCATCAAAAGCACGGATACGAGTTCGGAGGCCCAATCGGGGCGATATGCATTACTATCCTCCTCCCTTTGACGTGTTACTTCCTCGTCTTCGCGTGTAACGAAACCACGGGATGCGATTTAATTGAATCAATCATCGGTTTAGCAAAAGAGAAGAAGAAGAACTCGTTTTCTTTGTTGATGATTCCGGAGAAGATGACACCAGTGTTTTCTCTGGAAAGCTGCGTCCTGTTTCTGGGATGGATCGGATGGTGCGTAATGTTACACGCGCTTTTACCAGCATCAATCGTGAAAGAAGGCGTTGATATCACAAGTGGTGAAAGCGGTGGTGAAAAAGCGAGATTCAGATTGCGGTATAAACTGAACGGATTCCGCGTATTTATGACGACGGCGGTGGCGTGCGCGGTTGGGACGTACTTTGGCCAGATTCAGTTGCGGTCGTTGCACGCGAAGTTTTTGAGTTTGCTCACCGCCGGGTGCGCGTTTGCGTTCGCGTTGACGACGTTTTTGTACGTCGCGTCGTTTAGAGTGAACAAAAATGATAAAAGTAAGAAGAAGAAGAAGACGAGGAAAAATGATGGCATCGATAACGGGCCGGTTGTGTTGGCGAACGGCGGAAACACCGGGAACGTGGCGTACGATTGGTTCATCGGGCGAGAATTGAACCCTCGATTTTCGAACAGTTTGTTCGACGCGAAAGTATTTTGCGAGTTAACTCCGGGATTAATAGGATGGTTGCTTTTGAATTTCGGGTTCATGCACGAACAGTACGCGCGATTAGGTTTCATCACGAAACCGATGGTTCTCGTCAACGCGTTTCAACTGATGTACGTCGTCGACGCGTTGTGGAACGAACCGGCGATTTTAACCACCATGGACGTCACTACGGACGGCTTCGGTTTTATGCTCGTGTTTGGCGATTTAGTGTGGGTCCCATTCACGTACTCTTTACAATGCCGATACATACTCGAAAACAACGTGGACATTTCTTTGGCGATGACCGCATTCATCGTCATCGTCCAAGCGACTGGGTACTACGTCTTCCGCCAATCCAACGGCCAAAAGAACACCTTCCGCACCAACCCGAACGACCCGTCCGTGAGACACTTGAAATCGCTCAAAACCAAACGAGGCACTAACTTATTAATCTCCGGCTGGTGGGGCGTCGCTCGACACGTCAACTATTTCGGCGACTGGTTGATGGCGTGGGCTTGGTGCTTACCTTGCGGTTTCGACCATATCGCGCCGTATTTTTACGTCGTGTACTTTGGCGTCTTGTTAGTCCATCGAGATTTACGCGACGGTGAACAGTGCGAGTTGAAATACGGAAACGATTGGAAACGGTACTGCGAGATTGTCAGGTTTAGAATTATTCCGTACGTTTATTAATAATAAAACGTGTATACTATGTCCAACGTAAAAAGGTCGTTATCCATTTTCTCCTCATAATACTACTCTTCACGCGTAACACACGTGATAATACTACTACTACCACCACCAAAGCTAAAAGCATAACAGTCATGTCCGCTCTTTCTTCTGCCTCGTCGTCGTTTATAACTGCGACCATTAAAACCACTCGCAATCAACAAAGAAGTCGTCGTCCGATCGTCCGACGAACAACAAGAGCAATGGCAGCAGAGAAGACACCCGACCCCGGGTCCGACCCGAAGGGTTTAGGCAAAGCTTTACCGATGAAAATGGACATCGACGCCATCATGAAACTCTTACCCCACCGATACCCGTTCTTATTAGTCGACCGAATCTTGGAAATCGAGCAAGGCTCGTACGCCATCGGCGTCAAGAACGTCACCATCAACGACAACTTTTTCCCCGGGCATTTCCCGCAAAGACCAATCATGCCTGGCGTGTTGATGGTGGAAGCGATGGCGCAAGTCGGGGGTTTGATCATGCTGGAAGGCGGAGGCGGTGATGGTACGTACTACTAAGAACTTATACATGTATTTGCTTTGTTTTTGTCCCCGTGAACATCATCATCGTTACGTGGGTATTAGTTTTGTTTGGACGCCTTTTTACCCTCTTTTTATGCTGAGCTGGACTTTTTCTCACATTATTCTCAACAGGTGGCACGCAGCAAGAGTTCTTCTTCGCCGGCATCGACGGCGTGAAATTCCGCAGACCGGTAGTACCGGGCGACCAGTTGGTCATGAAGGTGGTTTTGACAAAGCTGAACAAACGTTTTGGCATCGCGAAAATGAAAGGACAAGCGTTCGTGGGGGAGGAGTTGGCGTGCGAAGCCGAGTTGACGTTGGCGTTGGGGTCTTAAATACGATATAGAAGAAGAAGATGAAGATAAAGAGAGGTTCTTGTGTTTACTACGTGTTCAAGTTTAATGCGATGATATTTACTGATATCTGTTGTTGCGTTTTATGATGATTAAAGTGTGTACTCGTATCGTTTCTCTTTTATCTTTTTTGTTCTCTTCTCGCTTCGCGGCGTTGAAATCTTCAATACTTTCTCTTTTGGTTTTGGTTCGTCGCGTCGCGAAAAGATTGCTCGGCTCGTGACAAATGGAAGTACGGCGGCGCATTCTCTCCTTGGTGTACTTCGTTTGAACCCACCTCGTTCTCTTGCGAAAGAGGAGGAAACATAGAAGACAGCGGTGGCGGCTGCGAGTAGGGCTGTCTCGGCTGGGGCATACCTGTACCAAACGGAACCCCACCAAACGCGTTAGGATACGCACAATGACCACCACCGCCACCAAACATCGTCCCCGGCATCATCATCATCACCATTCCCGCCGGTGGCGGTTGCACCGGTTGCGGCTGCATCATTGGCATCGTCGGCATCCGCCGCTGTCGCTGGTGCGCCCCCGCAGCCAAACGCGACGAATTCGAAAACCCGCCCATAATTGTCAACTCTTCGCACGCCCCGCACACGACCAGTTTACTCTCCTCCACCACGCAGTCTCTGGCGACGAGTTCAGGTAAAGATAACATGCCTCGCAGTTCCCGCACGCGAAAAACAGCATCCGATTCGCGTGTATTTTTTTCCCTTTACATTCTTCTTCTTTTTCTCCTTCTGACAGAAGAAGACTTTTGATCGGCGCTTCTGGGTCTGCGTTCTCCTCGTGTCCTTTGGTCAGGAAAATATACTTGCACTTTTCGCAGAGCTGAAGAGGACACCCTTCGTTGTTGTCTCCGTCTTCTTCGTCGTCTTCGTCGTCTTCTTCTTCTTCCCTTCTTCTTTGTCTTCTTCTCTGCGTCGTCGTCGATATCGTTTTCGTCGTCGCGTGCTGACAGTTCGGGCACACGGAACGAAGAACAACCTGTGGTTTTTCTTCTTCTTCTTCTTCTTCTTCTTGAGGAGGAAAAGGAGGAGGAGGAGGAACGAAGTGCGACGAGTTAAACCCGCGCATGTGATACGCGCGCAAGAGCAAACGGCGCGCAGAAGTGTGTGTGTTTAAGTGTGTGTGTGTGATGAGATCGCGTATTTTTGTGCACACAATTATTGTTCTAAACAGATTCTTCTTATTTATATGTACAAAGGTTGATTTACAATGACGCTCTCTTTACTCTCTCTCTCTGTTTAAAATCCGATGATCTCTACTCTAGAGTACCACAGATGTTTTTATTAGTNGTAGTATCTTTTTTTCAATTAAACCATGTAACTGGCGTTGTATTCAAACCCGACGCTGACGATATCGTCCCACTCTCGCTCGGAAAACGCTCTTTTGAACTTTTCAAATTTTTCTTTTTGGTGTAATTTTTTCTTCATCTCCGCGAAGGCTTTTCGAGCGCAGTCTTTGATAGGATCGACATCGAAGGAACACTGGGCGGCGAGGATGATGGATTTTTTGAGCCAAAGTGGCGGGTCGTCGTCTATGATCGCACTGCTGGAGTGGAGTAAAGCGGAGAGCGCGAGGATGACCGCATGGCGTTGGACGAGGGAGGTTTGGTCTTGCGGTAAAGACGCGACGACGGACGCGGAGACCGAGGAAGAGGAGAAACGCTCGACGAATTTCAACTCCGTTTGCGCCGTGAACGCTTCTCTTCGTTTGCCAGAGAGGAAGGCGAAGAGACTATCTCGCGCTGCCTCGCGCACTTCCACCCGCGGGTCTTCCAACAACTCGTTCGCGATTGTGTTTTGAAGCTTGTCGATTTGCGTTTCCTCGTCGAGGACAAACATGTGTCGAAACGCAAACGCAGAGGCGAAGAGGGAGGTTTGTTTTCGCGTCTTCCAGAAAGAAGATTTCNTGGACGGTAAAAGCGCGTCGTCGACGATGTCTTGAAACAAAGTCGCCGCTCGCGAGCTGTTGCCGCCGCTTTCCGTGAACAAGACGGAACGCAAGGCGATCAAACACGATTTCGCTTCGGAGCCGAAATGTAAGTCCGAGGTGTTTTCGGCGCAAAGCAACGCGGATCGAATGAGCGTCGGCACGAGGTCAGAGATGGACATGATGTCACCCATGAGAATGAGAAGCTTCGTCATCGTGAAGATAGTTTCGAGAAATCTGCGCGCTCTTTTGACTTCTTCGGAAACTTCTTCTCCAGTCCCCGCTACCGCCACGGATGATGATACTCCGGATGCCAAAGCATCGATTTGCCTCGCCACTTCGTCACTACCGATGAGGATTTCAGTTTCCGCGTCCACGCGAGAGGCTAAGAAATCACCCACAAACGCATCGAGCTCAGCGCGAAGCTTCGCCTCATTCGCCGAAACATCATTGTTGTCAAGGTTGAACCTCGCCGCGTTTCTGTTCAACGAGATTAATTTTGCGGCGACGTGCGCGCCTGCATTTCTCACGCCCTGAGAATCGTGCACAAACGGCGAATTCGCCGCGGAGCCCTCGACGTCTCTCATCTCTTCAATCAACTTCATCTTGCACTCGACGTGATCGTCAAGCGAATAGCGAGCGCTCTCCGCGACGAAGATGGCGATAGATTCCAATCGTCGCATTTGCGATAACATGGACGCAGATGTCAATGGCAACTTTTCAATCATTCTCAGAAACATCGAATTGAAGTGCTCCTTATCGCTCCGTTCGGCGATTGAAAACGCCAAAGCGCGAAGCCACGTTTCGCGTGAAATATCCGACGTGTTTCCTCGCGTCTTTCGAAGGAGTAAATCGGTCGCTTTTTCGTCGCATAAGCGCACGGCAGCGGCGACCGCTTCGGCACGCGCGGAAATAGCCGTGTTGTCCAAAGCGGGGACGGCAGCAGACGATGTTGTAGTCGTCGTCGTAGAATCGAAGTTCGTGTTCGGCTTTTTGCGTCTGCCCGGCGATAAGGAGCCTCCTTCTCCTCCTCCGCCGCCACCTTCTGCCGACGATTTCTTCTTCTTCGAGGACACAGATCGCGCGTCGTCTTCGTGCGCTTGTATTTCACCAATGACATCATCCACCGTTTCGCGAAGTAAGTTCGGTCTCGCTTTAAAAAGCATTTCCCACAATCTCGAAAAGACAGTGATGAAGACGCCAGGCGTTGTCGCTATGCCTTCCATCGCTCGCGTGCACACTTTTGGAAACGGTCCGGCGAGTTCGTGACCGACGCCGTATAAAGACTCTCCAGCTTGCGAGAGTAAAGCAGATCTCGACTGTTGCCCACCTGCCCCGCGATCGCCGATGTCGCGATTCGTGTCTTCGCCTCTCGCTGCCGCGAAGGAGTACAAGAGTTTCTCCGACAACTCTCGCGTGTTTTCAAAATCCGTGTTCACCGCATCCACGAGCATCTGATCCTCAAAATTCTTATACCGACTGACGAGAAGCAACCCACACGCGCTCGGAAGCCAGGTCGGTCTGGAGTCACTGGTTAAACCTTCGAGGAAGATTCGCGTCGCGTTCCGAACAGATTTCTCCGAACAATCCGAAACGAGCGTGAACATGAAAAACGCAGTCGCCATCGATTGAAAGCTCCAATGTTTCGCTCGCTCGTCCGGAGGATGGAAAATATATTTGACTAAATCGTTCATCAAAGGCGTTGGTCCATCGGTGGAATAGTTGAGTAAATCCATGGAACGTCGAGAAAATCGAGCCGCAAAGTTTACGAAGGTTTCCGAAACCGCTTGTTGGGAAATGACCGTATCGTGAATGCATCTCGCCTGTAAAAGCGCGTAGGCAAACTTCAACAATGATTCCGAGGAGGTTTGCGTCGTCGCGACGATGCTCGAATTCGTTTTCAAAACCTCGCACGCCGCGCGACATCGGTCTTCGTTTTCTTCGGGGATCATGAGCGAATCCGCGGAACTCTCGACGACTCGGGGTGCTTCTTTCGGATAACGTTCCAAGTCAGTTTCAATGGCATGCCTCGCCGCGGCGCGAACGCTCACGTACGTATTGTTGATAGCACACGATCGCAATGCGGCGAGTAATCGAACGCAACTGGAGTTTTGTCTCAACACGGCACTACTGCAGTATTCACCGCTCGACTCTCTAAAATATACCGCTTGCGCCCGTCGCCAGTGATGTTTAATGCGAGTGTATTCGTACACCAACCATCGCGGATATAATTCCGGGATTTTCGCACCGAGCATGATGTTTTTCTTTTTGCGTCCAGGGTGCGGCATTCGCAGACTCGCGGAGTCTTCCGCCCAGGCCCGCATGGCGGCTTTAGCCGCGTGGTATGTGGAATTTGAAGGAGACAAAATCTCCTCGGCGACCCTCGCGACAATCGTCAACGTCACCGCGTCGTCCGATTCGTGGTTTTCGAGCGCTAAACTCAACGCTTCCGCAGCGGCGTGACGCGTTTGCATGTCAAAAACCAACGAACCAGGCATTTCGCCGTGAATGGCTAAATCTGCAGACGCTGAATCTTCGTTAAAATCGGGGATCCGCGCGGTGAGACCCGTGGCGACTGCACCGATTCTCGCCGCTAATGAACGCACGCGGTGTCGACGACAATTGTAATCTTCCATATCGTTCAAGGACGAGAACTGACCGATGCTGCCGATTTTACTCACTTTTGCAATCTCGGCGAGCGATTGGCGTTTTTGTAAACTCGCTGGCGAGTTACCAGACGACGATGAGGGCGCGAGCGTCGTGGCGGTAAGCCCAGCCGCCGCGGGAGGCGACGGGCTTCTTCCGCTTCGATCGACGAAGGTAACTTGACTCGTGCTCTTCGGCGACATGGAGCGAGGATCGATGATGGATGAATCGTCGGGAGACTCGTTAATGTCCATATTTTGAATTGCGGTCGTCGCGCAACCTTCGAACAATTCCGACATTTCTGCCGAGGACTTGATTAAAAACTCTTCGATGATTTCGCGAAGAACTTCGTTCTTGATTCGATGATCTTCCTCGCTCGCCCAATTGAAAGGTTTCGGCAGACACAGTTTCTTTCTCGCTTCGATATCGGGTGGGCCGAAAGACGTGTCGTCCTTGGATACTTTCCATCGTAACGCGACCCAATCTGCGTACTGACGCTTGCCTTTCTTAATCGCTTCGTCGTCTTGCGTGACCGATTGCTGCGCGTCGAGCTGATCGATGACGTTGCCTAAAGCTAAACAGTACCGACATAACAAAGGTCCGGCGATGTACAAAACTGGATTCGATCGCGCAGATTCCGCTAATGCGAACAGTCGTCGACTCGATTGCACAACCTTGTCTTTTAACGTCGCTAAAGATGTCGTGTGCGCGCGATCAAAACCAAGCGATATGACGCCAACGATGTACGATAACCGGTTTATTCGTGCTTTGGAAAGTTCACCCGATCGTTTCGCATCCAATTGCGCCTCGTTCAATTCCAGTGAAAGCATATCGAACATAGGGTTGAAAATTTCTTTCGTTGCTTCGCTCGGCGACGCGATAAACACCGAAGAAACTAAGATGCCCAATTCTCGAGTCGCGGACGGTAAGGTATTCGTGAAAATGAACCTCGCAATTTTGCGAATGGCAAGTTTACGCGACTCCTCCGGTAAGCGAATCAAAAGCGTTCGAAACATGGGCGTGAACATGCAATTCGCGTTCATTAGGAACGAGGCGGATTGCTCCGAGGATTCACCGACACCGCCGGAACTGCCGCTGTGGTTGTTTGAAGACGCTTCTGGTTGCGCGTGTTCGAGCACGGCGAAAACTCGTTCTAAAACCTCCAACGTCCAATCGGACCAAACGACTGGTAGTTGCGGCACGCAATTCTCCTCCCCTGGATCGATCAAATTGGATACAGAGGAAAGTAAAATCGTGTAAAACTTCAACGCCGCGTTCGTTTTCGCCGCGTCGTTGACGTCAATGCACGGAAGCGTCGCTTCCAATGCGGAGACGACAAACGCGCCGGTGGAATACCCTTCGACTTCGTCCAACGCTTCCATCCTATCGCTGCCATTCTCACCTGCCTGCGAGAGCGCTTCCGCGTGTTCAGGCTGAACGAAAATCTCGTTCGGATCAATATTCACCAACATCGATCGTGTCACCAACGCCAACGCTTCAATCGCCGTGGATATTTGGTGTGAAGAATCTTCCTGTTGAAGCGTGTTTTCGAATCTACTCAAAGCGGCATACACCGTGTGTTTGGGTGTGATGTAGCACAACTTCCCGATTGATTTTACGGCGACGTGTTTCGTGTGACCGTGTTTGGAAAAGATCGCNCTAGAACACAATCGATCGGCAATTAAAGCCATCTTCGTCAACTCTTCGTCTTGCTTCCCCGTAAACGGACCTAGACCAACAGTTTCTTCCGTCTCGGCGCGATACTTTGCCTTTTCCAAGTACGCGACGAAATGCTCGAGAAACCACGCTAAAGCGTCGCTCCCGGGAGAGTCTGGGTGATAACAGTGCTCGAGAAAGTCAAACAGTTTCTCTCGGTTGTTGTTGCTGGTGCTACTGATGTTCGCGCTATTATTCCTCTCGTCTGCGTCGTCGTCGTTTGTTGTCGCCGTATAATTCAGCGACCGAAACGCCAAAAACTTGGCAATCGACCGCGCTCTGTGCGCGGTATCTAATACTCTCGGCGCGATTTTTGTCGCCGGCGATCCAATCGAACGCACTGAACTCGCCATCACTTGTAAATGTTGCGATTGTTTCGACCCGTTGTTCCCACCGCCATTTCTACCACCACCGTTGTTCGATGAACTCAACTGAAAGCTCCACAACGCGGCGGAATAAATCTTCGCGTCCAAACTCTCCGGCCATTGAATCCGCCCGCTCACGTCGTGTTTCGCGCATTGCGAAAACAGCTGTAAAAATCCTGACTTCCAGAACACGGAACTTGGCAACGCGTCGAATAAACGATTCCAATCTCCGTTTTCTCCCTCGATCATTCGTTTATAAAATTTCACGTCCTCTTCGTTCCCTTGCTTATTTCGTAAATGTCTCGTCGGTAAAAAAGCCACCATAAACGCCAACGAGGTGAAACACTCCTCGGACCAAATGTTCTCCAGATTCTTCTTACTCGCCTCCCAAATCTCCTCGCTGCTCCCCAACTTGAAATACCTCCGACTGGCTCTCGCTAACGCCGAAATCGTCGACCGCCACTCGGCTAAAACCACTGGACCGTAGTATTCGTTCACCTCGCCTTGAGAAACGTGATTGACTTTATCCATTATTGGTTTCCAATCAATCTCTAAAACCTCATCCAACTGGCCCTCGAACACCGATAAGGTCGTTTTCGCTAAATTAGCCCATTTCGTGCGCGTTTTCAAATCGATTCTCATGTCGTTATCCGCCAACGCCACCGCGAAACAATGATTGACCAGAGTAACAATGATGCGCACATCTTTCGTCGCCCGGAACGGTTTCGAGACTAAATGACTCCTCAATAAACTCGTGATGTCAAACACCGGCGAAGAAGAAGAGGAAGAAGTCCTTTTTGCTTCCTCTTCTTCCTCCTCCTCCAGCGGCCGCGTGGACAAAGCTCGTAAACTGGCCACCGTTTCTAAACTTTCGATTAAACGTTCAAACCGTTGTGGATCTTCTTTCGAGATGGCCTCGGCGACTTCGTTCGGGAGGTACTCGTTCGCCACGTCTCGCCACGTGTGCGCTTCTGTAGTTTTTGCTGCCGCGTGTGTTGCATGTGCTGCTGTTTTCGCGGTTGATGTCGTCATTTCTTCTTTTTCTTCTTCTTTCTTTACGCGCGCGTAAGCAAGTTGTGACGACACCTTCATTTTTCTTCGATCTTCTTCGATTTTTTCTTCTTTGTCCTCTCTTCTTGGGAAAAAAAGAGGAGAAACTTTGTCTCTTTGTGTTGAAAATACGCGAGAAAGAAGACGACGACGATTCAGACGACGACGATGTTTTTTCTCGTCGTCGTCTGAATCGCTTTGCCTCCTCGAAGAAGAAGAGCTTTGAACAGCCTCTCTCCTTCTCACTTTCTGCGGCGATGATGGTACGAACGAACGATGATGATGAGATGTGAAGCGAAGAGAAGGAGAAAAAGCGAGAGGAAGCATACAAAGAGTGTTTTCTCTAGGCGCGCGCGCTTCTGCCTGAGAGATATAAAATGAAGAAAGTCGTGAAGAGATATTTTTGCTTGCTTCGCAAAGAAAGGAGGGACAGAATGTGACTCTCGCTTTGGTGTTGTGAAAACTGACCTGTTTTGTTGCCAACATTTTTTTATTTTGCCTCCTAAAACCGCTCATCTATTACTAACGCTACTGCTG
>JGI20151J14362_10002239_pt1 | contig 13702 bp, 22 predicted proteins | sample COG_01_FD_14362 | JGI IMG/M metagenome (IMG submission 14362)
AGAAGATCAAAAAAGATTGTTAAAAAATTAATTAAATTTATTTTTAAAAACTACTTCATCCAAGCTTAATTGACCACCGCGTGGTTTTGCAGGTTCAAGGGATTTACCAACAACAATCATCAAAACAATCAAGTGATCATCTGGAAGTTCAATAATTTTTGCCATTTCGTCATAATCAAATCCAACCATAGGACACGAATCAAGTCCCATTTGTCTTGCAGCAAGCATTATTGTTTGACCTGCAAATCCACAAGAACGAATTGCCTCATCTCTTCTATTCTGAGGACTGTCAGCATATTTTTTTTCCAAAGAGGCTTTAACTAATTCCTGTTTTTCAGTAGGATGATTCTTCCAATATCTCAATGGGTCATCTTTCCAGGCACTCATATTTCCACATAGCAAAATGACTAGAGAACCATCAACTGGTTGTGCCTGATTTCTAGCAGCAACTCCAATTTTTTCCTTAATTGACTGGTCAGTAACTGTAACAAATCTCCAGTTTTGTTGATTATAGCTAGTTGGAGAGAGAATAGTTAATTTCATCAAAGAATCTACCTCCTCAGAAGTCATCTTGTGATTGGGATCAAATTTCTTAATTGCACGTCTAGTAGATATTGCTTCAAAGGTATCCATGTACTAACCAAATTCAATTATCAATTTAATTGATTCCAAATTAATGAGAAATGATCGAGTGTATTACAAGATAACCTTTGTTTCATATATACAAATTAAAAAAAAAGTTATGGGAATTCAAGATTTAAATAAATTATTTGAAATTCATAGAGAAATAAAAAAAATAGATACAGAAAATAAATTTAATTTTGTCATAGACACAGATACAAAAGAAGGAAAGACAAGGATTGTAATAGACGAGTTTGGAACATGGAAAAAAACACCATCGTTAACAGAAGAACAAGCATCAGAATTTAGAAAAAAAGGATTTAGACAATTTGTTCCAGATCTGATCGATTTTAAAAATAAATTGATAATTGAATATCAAGAGGAATGCAAAGGCAGACAAGGAATCCTAAGAAGACGAGGTAAAATTAACAAAAAAGGACACGACGAATTTAGTGACGAAGATAAAGATATTTTTTATGAATTAGCAAATTTCAATCAATTAAAAATTTGGGAAAACACAGATGTTGATGAACAAAGAAAAGAAATGAAAGAATTTTTAGAAGTATTTGCTTCTAAAAATAATTTTAAAAATTAGGGATTAATAAAAAAATACGGTTATGGTAGTGGTTCGTGTCCACGTTTATAGCCACTCCATTTTCTATATTCATAATCAGTTAATGGTGTATCACAACCACACTTACAAACAGTTTTCATAATTAAGCTAAGAAGCAATGTCTATTTTTAGATTCTCTTTAACTCATACTAACTATTAATCAAGATCATTTCAATTTACGGAGATCAAAATGATCGGATAATAAAGAAAATTAGCGAATATTATTTGGAGTGTATTTTATTCTGGATTTGTGCCAAAATTAAAGCAGCTTTATCCTTATTCTCATAAGTATCAACAGTTTCATCCATTATTGCATCAATTTCGTAACTTTTATCGACTAAAATACTAGCAACATGGTCATCCAAAGTACCATTGCCAATCAGATAATATGCAAATACAGTATTTTTTTGCCCAATTCTATGAAGTCTATCTTCAGCTTGTCTATGAATAGCAGGACTCCAATCTAGTTCTGCAAAAATTACATATTTTGCTCTTGTTAAATTAATACCAACATTACCAGCACGAATACCTGCAATCATTAATTTAGATTCACCTTTTTGGAATTTGTCAATTTGATCTTGTCTTGTTGAATCAGATTGTCCACCAATTATTGAAACAGGTGAAAACTCCTGCAAACTTTCATGAAGTAATTTGTGAATTACTTTATGATGACAAAATACAACAACACTTTCTTCAATCTCCATAATATTTTTTACAAAATTAATTACATGAGGCAATTTTGCAACACCTGCAATTTGACGTTCACTTTGAATTGCTCGATGATATGATGCAGATTTTGAGAATTCAGTCTGAGCTTCTTTTTGTTCATCCTCAAGTTTTTTCCAGATTTTATCTAATTCCTCAAGATAATAATCCGTATCAGATGCAATGACTTCCTTGTACCTTACTTTATCTTTTAATTCTTTTAGTACGTCAGCTTTCTTCCTTCTAAGCATCACATGCTTTTGTAATTCATTTCTTAATGATGCACGTTTGTTTTCTAAAACAATTGCTTTTCCTTTATCATTAACATAACAAAAGTATTCACAAAATTCTTTGAAACTTCCCAACAATCCAGGTTTCAAGATATCAATAATTGGCCAAATTTCAGAACCTCGATTATAAATTGGAGTTCCAGATAATCCTATTCTATATTGCACTGTAGATAATGCGGCTAGTTTTTTCACAGCTTTATACTTTTGAGTGGTTTTTGACCGTAAATTATGAACTTCATCACAAACAATAGTACGTATTCCCACTTGCTCTAAATCACCAGAGCGTTTGAGTAATAATTCATAATTAATAACGTAAATATCACTTTTAGGGAGCTCCTTAGATTTACCAGTTCTAATTAATGTGACACTAGGAGAATCAGATTCAAGAATTCTGCCATTTCTACTTTTTTTCTTAAGAAATTTTTCAATTTCACGTTCCCAATTATTCAAAGTTACCAAAGGAGCTACAATAAGGACAGGGAATGTTTGTTTTTCAGTTGAAACATAAGACAAAGTTTGAACGGTCTTACCCAAACCCATTTCATCAGCTAATAATGCATTACCAGAAGATTTTAGCAAAAAATCCAAACCTTCTTTTTGAAAATTCATCAATTTTCCTTTAAACTGTTCACCAGGTTTTGCACGTTTCAGTTTGTGTTTAATTGGAGGCAATGTAGGTTTTGGAGCATATGTTTTTACAATTTTTCTTTGCCATACAGTTTTAGATAATATTTCTAATGGAAATCGATCCATCAAGAGTTTTAATTGTTTAATACTATCAGTAGAATCTTCAATAATTACTTCATTTTCATTTTCACCATACCAAGCCTTGGAAGATAAACTAGAGATTTTATCAATAGCTAGTTTCCCGGTGATCTTCCAGCACCATAATTTGGAATACTTATCTTGAACATATTCCAACGTACCAAAGTTTTCTAGTGATGTGGTCATAATTTGTAGCTATAATTTTTTTTTGTCTTATGAATCTTCAGGTTGTAAAAAAGATTTTGAAAAAAAAGAAAAAATCAAGAAGAGTTAAAATATAACATTAATACCCAATTTAGGAATAAAATAAAAATATACGTAGGCTCAAATTTCTTAAAAATTTATAATGTTGAATAAAAAATAATTGAAAAATCAACATACGTTTAAAATTAAATGAAAATAATTAAAAATATGGAATTCAATCAAACTAAAGATCCAAATATCAAAAAACCCATCATCATTGCAGCCATGCAAGATATGGGTAATGTAGGCAGCATAGTAATTAATTTCATAAATCAATCATTAAAGACAGAGTCATTTAGAACCGCCAAAGTTTCATTTCCAACATATGTAATAGACAATGGAGGAAGCATTGATCTTCCCAACGAAAGTTGGGATTACAAGTATACGGATGATCTAATAATATTTGGAGGAGGAAAAGGGCAACCTCAAAACAATAACGAATTGAATTTACTATGTCAAGATGTCATAGATGTTGCAAAAAAATATTCGGCAAAATTCATTTACACATTAGGAGGGTTTCATACAAATAGAATTTTAAAAAATGATCCTAAAACATACGTGACTACAACAACTACAGAACTGAAAAAACAAATGGAGAAATTAAATCTGGATTTAACTCCTCAAAAATCATTAATTTCAGGATTCAATGGATTGATTCTAGGATTTGCAAAAAAACACGACATTCAAGGAATTGGAATGTATGGAGAAATAAACCAACCAGAAGTTCCCCAGTATAGAGCAGCAATTAGCATAATCAAAACAATTGAAAAACTAACATATAGAAAATTGGGAAATACTGAAGAATTAGAGATTCTAGCAAGTGAAATGGATCAAAAATTTAGAAATTAATGAGCAGTTCCTACTTCATGAGGAGCAGTATTTTCATCATGGCAGTCACAACTACACAAATGAGTTTTATGGTTATTCATGCAATCGATGCATTCAAAGTGTTTTCGGGTTTCACATGCAGCACAAATCATAGTTTATCATTACCAATAGATGAATTTGAATATTTCTTTAATTAAAGAGTTTTTAAGGCAAATAAAAAAAACACGTTATTGAAAGTCTATCACAAATCATCATGCATCACATGCAAAAAAACAATCACAGAAATTGAAAGAATGAAAATAGATGTTGAGTCAAGGGATTTTTTCAAAGATCCATTTACAGAAGCAGAATTAAAAAAAATTATTAAAATGACAGGAAAAAAACCNCANGAATTACTTCGAAAGAGAGACAAGACATACAAAGAAATGAAATTNGATCAAANCAAAAAAACAGATTCCGAAATCATTAAACTCATGGTAAAAAATCCAGGATTGATTTTACGTCCAATTNTAATTTTAAAAAATANAGCANTAGTAGGAAAAGTAGACCCTANAGAAATAAAGANTTAATCAGAATTNTCTTTNTTAAAAATTCNAATTGCCTCTAAATGAGAACANTTAGCTTTTTGCCCATTTCCATGATGAAATTTATAGTAATTTTTGAAGCCAAAGCATTCACAAGTATCAGATGTTACAAAATATGATTTGTTTGGGTCAGAAGAAGAACGGATTTGAAACAAGTCATCTTCAATTTTGGATATACAGCCATCATCAACGAGTTTTTTTGCTTTTTTGATAGTGGCAGGACTGCTCATATTATGCTGAAAATCTAATAATATTATAAACGATTTCTAACAAAAATCAATATTGAGTATGAAAAAATACATCGCCAAACGTGCAGCCACAATGTTTGGTGTTTTACTAATTACGTTACTAATCACCATAATTCTTGTTGGCTCCAACATGGATACGATTCTCAAACAAGGAGTGGTTTTTCAAGTAAGATCTGAAATTACTGAAAATCCCGAAATAGCTCAAAGTTTTTCATCAGTGCAAGAGTTTGAAGGATATATTCAAGATAGAACAGATGAACGAATCAAAACTTTAGGTTTGGATGAGCCGTGGTACTCTCCACAAAGAATTGGATTAACAATGTACAAAATAATTTTATTAGATTTTGGACAGGCAACTTTTCTTACTAGTGATGTTGGCTCATCAGATGTAAAAGATATTATTTTTGAAAAACTTCCAAGGACAATCTTACTATTCACTACAGCTACAATTTTAATTTCAATTATAGGAATTTTTATTGGAGCGTTATCTGCAAGTAAGATTGGTTCTACAGTGGATAGAATCACATCTAGTTTTGCAATAATTAGTTCAAGTTTTCCAGTTTGGTGGATTGGAATGTTGATGATATTTTTATTTGCATTTACGTATCAAATTTTTCCAGCAAGGGCAACACCAGATATTTTGCCATCAGACCCAGGATACATTGGTTCTTTGTTGTATCACATGACCTTACCGCTAATTACAATTGTAATGATAGGATTTGGATCATGGGCATATCTTGTAAGAAATTTCATGGTAGGAATTATGCAAGAAGATTTCATTACAGCAAAAAAGGCAATTGGAATCAAACAAAGCAAAATCACATACACACATGCATTAAAAAATGCAGCACCACCAATTATCACAATTTTAGCACTTAGTTTGTCAGGCTCACTAGGTGGAGCAATAATTACAGAAGCAGTATTTGATTGGCCAGGCATGGGAAGACTATACTTTGAAGCAATTACAGTCATGGATTTGCCAGTAATTATTGGTGCAACGTACATTCTTACAGTATTTTTCCTAGTAAGCATATTCATTGCAGATTTACTTTATGGATACTTTGATCCCAGAATTAGGACAAACACGGAGTAGTCAAAATGAGTAACATCACATCTCAAGACATCAAAAAAGAATTTTTTAAAAGCAAAATGGGGATTGCAGGAATAGTCATTCTTGCAATTTTAATTTTAACTTCAGTTGTTACAATTGTAGCAATTCCAGTGGAGACATTTCAAGAATGGAATAATCCAGGAAGTTGGATAACATATCCAAAAGCAGCAACACCAGTATGGGTAAATTTATTTTTAATGGAAAAGATTCCCGAACATAAAATATTGAAAGATCCAAAAATAAATGATTTCTCAAATAATGAGATTAACTTATCGTCATATCAATATAATTTTAATTTTGAATATGATCAATTCCCAAATGATTTCATTTATTCATATTCAACAAAATATGCAGATTCACCATTAGTGGAAATGACAGTAATGCGTCCAGATGGAATAAAATTAAAATTAATTTCAGTTGCATTACCATATTCTAGTACAAATACAATTCATGATGACAAAATATTTTCAACTGACGCTATGCTAAAAAAAGAATTGGTTATGCAAAATAACAAATTTGATTTTGACATAGATAAATTATCAACTGAAGAAATTATTTTTTCAAAAACTGAAACCAACCAACCACTAAAAGGAAAGTACGCATTTGTAATTGAAACATATGAAATTGATAATAAAAGTGAGATTATCGAATCCAATTTGATCATAGGGGGAAAGGCTTTTGGAATAATGGGAACAGATGAATTAAGACGAGATTTAGCCATAGGATTATTGTGGGGAACTCCACTAGCGTTATTCATAGGACTAGTAGTATCTATAGCATCAGTCACAATGGGATTGATTTACGGAGTTTATTCAGGATTTAAGGGTAAAAAAACAGATGAGGCATTAATGAGATTCAATGATGTCATTTATGCACTACCAGCACTACCATTTTTGATTATTCTTTCAGTAACAATCAGCAATAGTATTTTTGTTATGATTGGATTTTTAATGATTTTTGGATGGGTAGGAATAGCAAAAGTATCACGAAGTATGTCACTTCAAATTAAAACCAGAGGATATGTGGAAGCAGCCTCAATGATGGGACAAAAGGATTCAAAAATGATTTTCAAACATATTTTGCCGCAGTTACTACCATATGCATTTGCAAGCGTAGCAATTTCAGTTCCTGCAGCAATTACTACAGAAGCAGGATTAAGTTTTCTAGGGTTAGGAGATCCTTCATTTCCTACATGGGGTCAAATTTTACATGATGCAAATACATTTGGTGCTGCAGCAAGAGGATTATGGTGGTGGATTGTCCCACCAGGTGTTATGATTGCAATTACAGGATTAGCATTTGTCTTTATTGGAAATGCTTTAGATTCAATAATTAATCCAAAATTAAAAAGATAACAAAACTAGAGTTCAAATGTTCGAATTAATTCAATTGCACTGTCCTTCAATTTTATTGAATAGCAGTGGGAGTTTACATCATTGATTGCAGCCAAATTATTAGCAAATACTTTTTTGCTATGACCACCATAAGATGCATTATCTGATTCATCAAAACAAATTGTCATTTGTTTCATGTTTAGTTCATTTTTTAATAGAAATGCAATAAACTTTTGATAATTATCAGTATTAACCCAGTCTAGTTTTTTCTCTTCACTTATTCCAATCCAGATCTCAATAGAGTTTTGATATAGGGCTTTTTTTCTTAATTCTTCTAAAGTCATTTTATTTTCCTAAAAATCTGCTCTTTGCATTTTTGAACCACAGCGGGGACATGAACCACCTTTGTGTTTGTTGTTACAAACAAGACAGACATAGCGAACATTTGTTGAATCACTTTGTCCTCCACCACTTCCAAAGAATCCACCTCCAGCACCACTAGAGCTGCCACCATAATTTCCCATTTGTCCCATTTGGCGTCTTCGCATATACATTGGAAGCAAGATGAAAATTGCCATTACTAGTCCAATGCTGATAAACCAAGGAACACCAAGATAGCCTAGAACTATTTGTAAACCAATACTGAATACAAGTGAGGCACCAAGGAAAATATAATATTTTTTTAATTGAGGATTCAAACCAATCAAAGTCCCTTAAAAAAGGTTATAAAGCTTTGTCAGTTTTTCTCAGTTTCATGTTCATCATTTATGGATAATGGAATTGTATTTCCACTACTATCCCATGCAAAGATAGAATCATCATCATAAGGAGATTGGATAATCAAAGAAACNAAACCAAAAAAATTATTCAAATCAGTTACAGAAGGTTCAGCTGAACCAGATGGATGAGAATGAACAACGCCAATGTAACTATTATCAAANGGTAAAAAAGAATGTGGAAATCCTGCAAATGTAGGACCTGTGAAATTAAAGGGAGGAATAGCTAGTCCATCAATTTTGATTTGGCCATTTTTAGATTTTCCCTTCAATATCANAATTCCTTCATTAGGATGTTTCATTTTACAAAATGTGACAATACTGTCTAAGACACTTTTATCAAGTAAGACTTTTCTTTCAAATTTTTTAGTTTTAAAAAACATAAGAACCTTGTAATTACTTGGTAAATAAATTTAAGATTTTGAGATGGTGTATCGAGTAGATGAGAAAATTTTTAATTTATTCTCTATTTTAGATGTGAATTGAGGAATTTGGGATTCTATTTCACTGATTTCAGATAAAATTGTCTTAGATTTTTGGCGCGCGTCATTTTCAGATTCACTAGTCTTTGAAATATCATTTTCAATCGAAGTCAAGTTCTCAGGTTTTAAATTTTTCAGATCCGCCTCCATAGAATCAAAAACAGTAGAATATTCAGACACTTTTTTTATAAAACCATCCAATGATTCTTCAGTTTCAGTTAATTGGGATAATGTTTTTTGAGTATCCTTAACTGAGATAGAACCTGAAGAGATAGCTTTTCTAATATTTTCTAAAATTAAAATTATTGAATCTAAATTGGCAGCAATTAATGCATCAAAGGGATTATCTACTAATGTAGATAAAATACGGGTTTGTTCTTTATCTAATGAGGAAGCATAGGCATATCTACCAAGTGGGCGGGAAATTTTTGTAAATTGGGTATCTATTTCGGATTTAATTTTAGATTTTTGTTTTATAAAATCATTTAATTTATTTTGTAATGAAACATAATTTTTATAATTTTCAGAAGCATGAATTTCATCAAGTGACTTTTGTAGAGAGATATTTTTTTCTTGTAGAGATTTTAAATTATCTTGTATCTCAATATTACGTTTTGTTTTGTCAACATGATCTTGCTTGAGAGATTCAATTTTATTTAACATTTCATCAATTTCATCAAAACTAGATTGAGTTGAATCAAAATGCTTTAGAAGTTTTGTAATATTATCAGAATTCTCATTCATAATTTTTAGATTAGTGGTCAGTTGGTTTGCATATTTTTTTGCAAAAATATGGATGACTCTAGTCTGTCTTCCCAAAACATCACCAACTTTTTTTAATAATTGAGTTAGAAAGTAATCTAATTTTTTTGCATCATCCATTGTAGAAACTTGAATCAAGGTCTTCACATCTTTTTTTAAAATATCAATGACTTGCTTCTTTCCTCTCACCACAATTATTGCCAAGTGTTTATCAATGTCATCAATATTTAGATCATCTTTCTCTAAAACAATTCCAATTTTCATAAGATCATCAATTAACGGTGCAGTATCATTTCTCAAGTTTTTTATTTCTGAAATGGTTTGAGATTCTCTCAATTTACGTAAATCATTGATAATTTGAGGAACTTCAGAAAGTTCAATATCTTGATTGACTCTTTTACGTTCAACAGGTTCTTCAACTTGCTTTTTTTTACCCCATCCAAAGACCATTTGATAAGATTATGCTATAGGGATTAAAAATGATTCTTACGCATATCTTAAAATCTAATAAAAATTCCATACAGACATGGCACAAAGCCTTAAAAAATCATTTCATACTGGAACAGTCAAAAAAACTATCAAAATTAAGGCATCAAAAGACAAAGTTTGGAGAAAAATCAGCAATATTGTAGGATTGCCTTCATGGTTAGTTGATGTAACTAAAACCGAATATCTATCTCAAAAGAAAAAAGGAGTAGGAGCAATTAGACTAATCACATTTGAGGATGGAAATGAAATTGAAGAGCATATTGTAGCGTGGGAAAAAGGAGAATATTTCACATATGTCGCAACAGAAGGTTTGCCATTAAGAGCATATGTTGCAACAATTTCAATTAAAAAGAAAACTAAAACATTGACTGAATTAACATGGCAATCATATCTAAACAGTCAAAAAATGTCTGAAAAACAATTTCTAGAATTTCTGGTGTTTATGGGTTCATTTTATGAAGCATCTTTAGAAAATTTGAAAAATTTGTTAGAAAAATAAGACTAGTTATTTTTTGGGTTAAAATCTAAATACTGTGAATCATTAAAAAAATTATGAGTGATATGCGATTCATAATTTTAGGAGTTGCATTAATTTTTGTCGGAGTAATTGTTTTAGGTGCTTTTGGTCATGAATACCAAGCAGCAACGATAGAATCAAACGAATTTGGAACATGTTACGAATACTTTGATGACAAACCTCCTCAAAAGATCAACTGCTCATACAAAATAATGGATCAAACAGTATTTTTCGGATTGGTTATGACGTTGATAATATCGGGAATAATTTCACTAATCAAAGGAGTGAGAGGAGATTGGGACAGCAAAATTAAACCAGAAGATGTAGTCGGACCAGGCAAAGAAGAATAAATTTAAACTTCTGAATTACGAAAATTAAAAATCAAATCAGAGTCACCATCATTTTGTTTTTGTGATTTATACTCCTGGTTTGATTCAATCATTTTTTTTCGAGTATCGTACATGATTTTATCTACATCAGTAAGTATATCATAATGATTCTCACCCAAATGATGAAAATGGTCTAAAATTGAATCATCACCAACAAAAATTTTATTACAATAATTACATTTCATTCAATACCTAAATTAAGAAAGTAGAATTTATGTCATGATATTTTGTAAGAACTCACCATCAGAATTTATCAACACAGAAAGAGATTCAACTCATCTTGATTGGCAGAGTTGTAATCTTCTAATCTCTGAAAACTTACTCTTCACATGGCAATTTCTTTCAATTACTATTACAAAATTTACATTTAAGCACCGCAATTAACTAAAAAATTAAGATTTTGATTCAAGAAGAGTTTTCATGGAAAAAACAAGTTCATTGATTTTTTCAACTCTATCATCGAATTGAAAATCAGTTAGTTGTGAAGGTTTTGTCAAAACAATTACTAATTCAGAGAAATCACCATTAGGAATTATGCGCATCGGTATATTCCATGACGATTCCTCATCAACATATTGATGATCAAGGATTCCCAAGGATCTGTTAGAATTGAATTTGACTTTAGATTTTCCGTAAGGCCCAATAAATGACCACCATCCGCTAGAATTAATTTTTGCATTAGGAATTATTTTTGGAAACAACTCAACAATAGCATCAAATGTGTCACCTGCAATTTTATCAACATGCATAGAGATTGTTCTAGTTCTAATCACAATAAAAAAGTCAAATATTCATTAAAAAGAGTATAGTAGCAATCATACTAATTGGAAAGTAATTTAACCATTTAGAAATTCTTTAATTTTTTTTAAATTTTCAACATTTGATTCATGAAACATTATCATCGATTCAGATAAAGAATTTGGCAAGACAGTTTTTAGATTATTTACTAATTCATCACCACTTTCAATCATAGTATCAATAAGATTATCAATTTCATTCTTATCTCCAGTCATGGTTTCTAATGATATTAATCATAATTAAGGATTGAAAAACACTAATCGTTTAAGCTCTTAAAGTCCAAACATTTTTGATTAAATTCATTCAAATATGTCTTGGTATTGATTTGAGAATCCATAATGTATAGTTCACAGGTTTCTGGATCAATTAGAGGTTTAGAGTTATCATTGGTAGCAAATTGTAACACCAAAATGCCAACAAGAACCACTATTAGGATAATGGGTAATTTAGTTGAAGAAATATCCATAGTAAATCATAATCAAGTTCAAACTTAAGCATACTGAATTTGGATTTAATTTTCTTTTTTGATTAAAGTTGCAGTAGAACGAACTTTATCCAATTTTTGAATATTCCAAGATACAATTTCTCGAATTTTCTCAAAATTTTCACCTTGTAACTTTACCATCATATCATGTGTTCCTATTGTTTCAAAGACATCAACTACTTGTTCTAATTCCTTTAACTGCTCAATGATTTTTTCTTCTGCTCCTAGTTCACAATTTAACATAACATATGCATCAGTCATGAAATACTGCAATATTGATGAATATTTAAAGATGGAGAATTTTAGGTTAAGCTACCAAACTACATTTACTAGATCTTTAAGATTACGTCTAGGTTTAGGGAATTTTGTTTGTTTTGGATATCCAATGCACAGCAATGATGATGGAACCAAATCAGTTTGAAGAATATCCATTACTTTTTGTTCATCAAACATTCCAATCCAAATAGAACTTAATCCTAATGCTTGTGCTGCAAGTTGGGAATAACCAGCTGCAAGGGTTGCATCTTGAATTGCAAACTTTCGAAGTACATATGGTGGAAAATTAAATTTAACTCTAGAAGGATTTTTACAAAAAACTAACACTATAGGAGCATCAACACAAGACTGAAAATTACATGCATCAACTAACAGTCTTTTTTTCTCAGGGCTTTTAACATAGAATATTTCAAATCCTTGAAAATTTCCAGCCGTTGGTGCAGTGTCAGCTGCTGCAATTATTTTATCAATCTTTACTGTTTCAACAGGTTTTTCAGAAAACTTTCTAGTCGAACGTCTCTTTTTCATNACTGCAAATAAATCAGTATCAACGACTTCAGCAGGTTCAGAACGTAAGACAAAATCCAATAATTGATTCGGAAGGCCCGGATCAAAATCATCAGGGGAGCTTTCAGGAGAATATTCCTCAGGAGAAGCAAAATCATCATCAGGGTGGAAATCCCTCATCAACATAATGTACAATTTAATGATATTAAAGATTAGTTAAAAACAAACATTATTCTGCATCAAATGTATCACAACCAGAAGTACAAGGTTTATTCATTACGCCTTCACATTGACCAAATTCATTATGCATGATTCTATGATGTCCACAAGTTTTACATTTTTGTCTGAAATGTCCAATTAATTCAGCAGTAGAAATTTCAGATTTCTCAATTTTAGATTCAATGGAACTCATTGTAAAAAATAGAATTTACCAGTTATTTTAAACATTTGAAAAATAAAAGTAAATAAAATATTTTTGAAAAAGTTACCAGAATGAACGAATTCTAGTTACATTTCGGTATCTATCATGGAGTATAAATCCAGACATCAGTCCTAAAACTGCACCAAATAGAACATGCAAGAATGCAGAATACCACAATACAAAGTCATTACCTTGTATCAATGTCAATAATGCTTCTTTTTCTTTAGGCAATATGTTGATTAATGTGTCACTAGATTCAAGTACATTTTCAAGAAGAGGCATCATTACCAACGTATGCAGTGGTAAGAACGCTAAACTAAATACAATTGCTCCTGTAACTGCACCAGTTAAAATTCCCTTTGGAATTGTAATAATTCTAAATGTTCTCCAATATGATGCTGACAAATTGTAAGCAATTCCAATTAATGCTGCAACTGTTATGTGCATCATCAAACCAAT
>JGI20151J14362_10002242_pt1 | contig 13698 bp, 21 predicted proteins | sample COG_01_FD_14362 | JGI IMG/M metagenome (IMG submission 14362)
GTATAATGGTCCTAAAATAGGTTATAATGTTTGGGAATCTACATCTCAGCCTCAAGAATTTTTCAATAAATGGAAAGGATTTGACCAATTATGGGTTCCATCTAAATGGCAAGCTGAATGTACTGTAAAACAAGGAGTTGAAGCTAGTAAAGTAAAAGTAGTACCTGAAGGTGTTGATATTACTACATTCTATCCAGAAGATGTAAATCATCAAGATTATGATGATGGTAGATTTAAATTTATACATTTTGGTAGGTGGGATTATAGAAAATCTACTAAAGAAATTATTGAAACATTTTTAAAAACATTTTTACCAGATGAACCTATTGATTTAATATTATCTGTAGATAATGATTTTGGAGAAAGAATTGATGGTTTTAAGAGTACTGGAGAAAGATTAAAATATTGGAATATAGAAGATGATAGATTAAAAATAAAACATTTCCCATCTAGAGAAGATTATATAAAATATTTAAAAAAAGGTCATGTATTTGTTTCATGTGCTCGAAGTGAAGGTTGGAATCTACCTTTAATTGAGGCTATGTCTTGTGGGACACCTTCAATTTATAGTAATTGTTCTGGTCAATTAGAATTTGCTGAGGGAAAAGGACATCCTGTTAATATAATAGGAGAAAGACCTACAACTTATACTAAAGATTCAAAATGGACAATGGCTGTAACAACTTCTGAAATACCTGGGAATTATTATGAACCTGATTTTNANGATTTAGGTANGGTAATGAGAGATGTTTATGAAAATTACAAAAATTATAAAAAAAAGGCATTAGAAGATGCTAAAATAATACATAAAGAATTTAATTGGGATAGAGTTGCTGAGATTGGTACTGAAACCTTAAAAAAATTTTTAACTAATTTAGAGGAAAAAATAGAGACTAAAATTAGTTATTTAAATAAACCTAGAGTAGAAATATTAGGTAATAGTAATAAGAAGTTTTTTGTTGAATTTATTAATGGTGATACAAACGAAATTCTTCATAGTGGTGAAATAGGTAGTAATATGTGGATTGAGTGTGCCCGAAAATATTATATTCCATGGGTTATAAAAATTAATGGTAAAATAGTTGATACATTTAATACTAAAAATAAAAGGGTATTAATTTCTTTAGATTCTAGATCAATAGGAGATACAATTGCGTGGGCTCCTTATGCTGTTGAATTTAAAAGAAAATATAATTGTGATGTTATTTTATCCACATTTCATAATAAATGGTTTAAAGGATTAGAAAAATATAAAGATATTGAATTTTTAGAACCAGGACACCCAACACCATGTTATGCTCAATATAATATAGGTTGGTATAAAGATGATAATAATAAATGGTTAAATAATAATTCACTTCCTAATATTTGTAATTTAATTCCTTTACAACAAACTGCTACTGATATTTTAGGTTTAGAATTTAGTGAATTAAATTATGGTATTAATTTAGGTAGAAATAAAAAACCATATCATAAAAAATATGTTGTGTTTGGTCCTCAAGCTACATCAGGTTGTAAAGAATGGGTATATGATAATTGGTGTAAATTAGCATCTAAGTTTTTTAATAAAGGATATAAAGTATTTGTGTGTAGTACTAAACCACAAAATATACCTAACACAACAGATATAAATGGTTCATTAGAAAAAACAGCTACTTATTTAAAGCATGCTGATATATTTATTGGATTAGGATCTGGTTTATCATGGTTAAATTGGGCTTTAGGTAAACATACTTACATGATAAATGGATTTGCTGAAGAAGGACATGAATTTACTAATAATCTAACTAAAATTACTAATGATTTATGTATTAAATGTTGGAATGATCCTGTTCATATATTTGATCCTAGTAATTGGGATTGGTGTCCTGTGTATGAAGGAACAAAATTACAACACATTTGTCAAAAATCTATAACAGCAGAACAAGTGTTTAATATAATTAAAAAATAGAAAATGAAAGATACAATAATTTTTATTGACTCATATATTTCTGATCTTGAGAGGTCAACAGAATGTTATAAATTAATTAATAAATTAAAAAAAATATTTCCTGATTATAAAATAGGTTTATTAAATAAATATCCTGATTCATTTAAATTAGATTCATTAGTAGATTATTATTTTTATTATGGTAATAGTGTAGTAATAGGTAAACCACCTAACCATTTGCTTGAAGAAGGATTATATGAAATGGGGTATATTTATAAAGAACTAGATGGAGCCGTTGTTGAAAATTGGATTCCTACTACTGGTGTTACAGATCATGTAGCTTCTATTTATAATAGTTTTATTATTACATCTCGTATTGCTAAATCTTTAGGATTTAAAAAGGTATTTAAAGTAGAATATGATACGGATTTTGATTTAGATGAGTTAAAATCTATGAAAGATGATGTTGATAAATTTAAAGATTATCTTTTACATGGTAGTCGTAATGAGAAAAATGAGAAGAAGATAACGGATGTACATAGTATAGGATATTCAGTTAATTTATTTGATGGGTTTGAACTTATTTTAAATGAAAATGATTATTGGGAATTATGTAAAAGAATTGGATATTATGGAAAATGGATAGAATATGTAATTCCAAGTATTATTAAATATCAAAATAATAAAGAAAAATTAGAGGGTATAGTTTATGATGGAAAATGTGCTTTACTTTTTCCTAAAACTAAATGGGATACTGTAAATTCTCCTAGTTTATGGACTGAAAGGTGGGAAAATGTACCTAAAGTTTGTAGTTTTTGGAAAAATGATACGATAGTAAAAAATAAATTAGTATTATTTTATTGTAATGATAATCCTACAGATATAGATGTATTATGTATTGTAACTGACTTTGATGGTAATGAAGTTTTTAATTTTAATTTAAAAGTTGTTCCACATACTTGGTATAGTGAAGTAATTGATATAAATAGTGAATTAACTGTTAATGTAATTAGTACTAGAGAAGGGATTACCAATACTACAGTTAATACTTATACTCCTGAGGATATACACAATTCAAATTTAAAATATAAATTACTTAATTAATATGAATATAGTAATACCAATGGCAGGTTTAGGTAGTAGGTTTAAAATATCAGGTTATACTGTACCAAAACCATTAATTCCAATTGAGGGTAAACCTATGATACAACATGCTGTTGATACTCTAGGTATAAAAGGTAATTACATTTTTATATGTCAAAAAGAACATAATTTAAAATCTCATTTAGAAGTTATATATCCTGGGTGTAAAGTAATTGAAATTGATTATATAACTAAAGGATCAGCTTGTACTGTTTTGTTAGCTAAAAAGTATATTGATAATGATTTACCTTTAATAATTACTAATTGCGATCAAATAATGTGGTGGGATGATAAGTCTTTTAGTACATTTGTTAAAAATTATCCTTATGATGGGTTTGTAGTAACTTACACAGAATGTACTCCTAAAAATAGTTATGTAAAATTAAATAGAGAAGGATTTGCTATTGAATTTGCTGAAAAGAAAGTTATTAGTAGCATTTCATTAAATGGAATTCACTATTGGAAACATGGAAAAGATTTCGTATATTCAGCCCAGAATATGATTGAAACAAACGAACAATATAATAATGAATTTTATGTTGCTCCTACTTATAATAGTTTAATTAAAGATGGTAAAAAAATTGGTGTATATCATATTCCAAATGAACAACACAATGCAGTAGGTACACCAGAGGATTTAATTAAATACGCAGATAAAACACATATTTATGAAAATATTTAAATTAAATGATATGAAAGATGGTTGGTTTGTAGGTAATTTTGAACCAACAGCTTTTAATACTTCTGAATTTGAAGCCTGTTATAAAATACATCCTAAAGGAGATACTTGGGATTATCACTATCATAAAGAAGGAACTGAGATAAATTTATTGATAAAAGGTAAGATGAAAATTCAAGATCAAATAATAAAAAATGGAGATATTTTTATTATTCCTCCTTATGAGATAGCAGACCCTGAATTTATTACTGACTGTGAAATAGTAATTTTAAAAACCCCATCAAATATAAAAGATAAATATGTTATCGATATTAAGAAATAAAAATGAGTTAAATTTAGATAAATATTTTTTAGTAAAGTATTATTTAGAGTCTAAAACAACATTAGAAGACGCAGCATGGAATTTATCTATAGGACAAAGTGTAGGTAACCCTAAGGTTAGAAATCAATGGGAAACAGATGAATTATTTGAAAACCATTCATGTAAAATTATTATACCAGAGGATCCATCAATATTACAAACAAAATCAGGTAATGTTGAGATAGCTTTCCCAGTAATTAATATTAATTTTAAAACGGATGGTATTGCTCATATGTTAGTTAACATAATGGGGGGTCAGATGGATATTGATGATATAGAAAAATGTCAAGTTTTGGATATTATATTTCCCCAATCAGTTAAAGATTGTTTTTTAGGACCTAAATTTGGAATTACAGGTATTAGAGAATTTACAGGTGTTAAAGATAAACCTTTATTTGGAGCTATAGTTAAACCAAAAACTGGGATTACACCTGAGGTATTACTTGAAATGGTAAAAGAATTAGTTGAAGGTGGTTGTAATTTTATTAAAGAAGATGAAATATTATCTGATCCTATTTTTTGCCCTATTGAAAAAAGAGTACCATTAATAATGGATTATCTTAAAGATAAAAATGTAATATATTGTGTTTCAATTCATTCAGATTATCCTTATATCTTAGATAGGGTAAAACAAGTATATGAATTAGGGGGTAATGGTGTTCATGTTAACTTCTGGTGCGGTTTAGGAGTATATAAAGCAATACGTAAATTAGATTTACCTATATTTGTTCACTTTCAAAAAAGTGGTGATAAAATTTTAACAAATAAAAATCATGATTTTCATATTGATTGGAGAGTAATGTGTAAATTAGCAGGTATGATGGGTGTTGATTTTATACATGCTGGAATGATTGGGGGATATTATAAGTGGGATGAACAAGAAGTAATAGACTCAGTTAATATTTTACATGAATACAATGTAATGCCAGCTTTAAGTTGTGGTTTTAATTCATCTTTAACACAAATTGTAACTGATAAAGTAGGGAGTAATTATATGGCTAATGTAGGAGGTGCTATTCATGGTCATAAAGATGGAACATTAGCAGGAGCATTAAAAATGAAAAAATCAATTGAAGATCTAAAGTAATATGATTTTAATATCACATAGAGGAAATTTAAATGGACCTAATCCTAATATAGAAAATCATCCTAATTATATTGATAGTGCTATTTATGAAGGATTTGATGTTGAAATAGATATCAGAGTAGTAAATCATAAACTTTATTTAGGTCATGATAAACCTCAACATTTAATTAATATAGGATGGTTACAAAAGCGTAAAGATAATCTTTGGATTCATTGTAAGGATTTAATAACATTATCTAAATTTAATACTTATTATAATTATTTAAATTATTTTTTTCATGATAGTGACCTTGGAGTATTGACTTCTCATCGTTATATTTGGTCTGCTAATAATGTTAATAATGGTATACTTGTAATGCCTGAATTATTTAATACTAAGTCTAACAAATATACACTAGGAGTATGTAGTGATTATATTAAAAATTATGAAAATGAATAAACCAAAAAATAAAATACCCTTATTTAAAGTATTTATGGCACCAACAGCTAAAAAGAAAGTTGGTGAAGTTTTAGATAGTGGGTTTATAGGTCAAGGACCTAAAGTTGATGAATTTGAGTCAAATTTAAAAGAATATTTTAATAATGATTATACCTTAACTACTAATGCTGGTACTTCTGCATTACATTTAGCGCTTCATTTATTAAAATCCCCAGATGAAAATCAAGCTAATTTTCAAGGAGTAGCATTTTGGGATCAAAAATGGCCTGGGTTAAAAGAAGGTGATGAAGTATTAGCTACACCTATGACTTGTACTGCTTCCAATTGGCCTATTTTAGCAAATGGATTAAAAATAAAATGGGTTGACATTGATCCTAAGACATTAAATATGGATTTAGATGATTTAGCAAGAAAAATATCACCTACCACAAAAGCTATTATGTTAGTACATTGGGGAGGTTATCCTAATGATTTAANAAAAATTAAAAAAATACAAGAAAAGTCTGAAAGGTTATATGGTTTTAAACCAGCAGTAATTGAAGATGGGGCCCATTCATTTGGATCTGAATATGATGGTAGAAAGATAGGTAATCATGGTAATTTAACTATGTATTCTTTACAAGCTATTAAACATATTACATCAATAGATGGAGGTGTTTTAATTTCACCCCACAAAAAACTTCATGATAGAGGTAAATTAATTAGATGGTATGGTATAGATAGAGAAGGTGATAGAAAAGATTTTAGATGTGAAGCAGACATTCCAGAATGGGGGTATAAATTTCATATGAATGATGTTTGTGCTGCTGTTGGTATTGAGAATTTAAAACATGTTAATGATATTATTTCTAAACATAGAGATAATGCTGCTTATTATGATAAACAATTACAAAATATAAAAGGAGTTACTTTATTAGAACGTAATTCACTTTGCAATTCAGCATTTTGGATTTATTCTATGTTAGTTGATGATAGAGATAGTTTCTACAAATATATGGATAAATGTAATATTTCTGTTTCTCAGGTACATGAAAGAAATGATAAACATACTTGTGTAAAGGAATTTAGTACCCAACTACCTAATTTAGATAAAACTATAGGTAAGGTTGTAAATATACCTGTAGGTTGGTGGGTAACTGAAGAAGAAAGAGAATATATAGTTAATTGTATTAAAAAAGGATGGCAATAGATAACAATTTTACTATTATTACGGGTTCTGGTAGATGTGGAACAAGTGCTTTTATATCTTTTATGAGAGAAACAGAGTTTTTTCATATGGTAATGGGAAGTTTTACCCCAGCAATGAGGGGAGGGTATGAATTACCTAAGGTAAGTGTAGCTAATAGTCTTTGTAGTAAAAATATTATTTTTCCCCACTTAAGACATAATAATCTACCAGAAAGTACATCTTTAATAAAAGAAATAGTTGAAACAACAGAAATAGTAAAAGATCCAACATTCTTTTTTTATAATAGCTATGAACATTGGAAAAAATCTGTTCCCCAAAAAGATATACAAGTATTTTTATTAAAAAGAGATAATCAAGAAAATGTTTTAAAATCAGCAAAGAAAACAGTTAGTGAAAAAGATTGGAGTTATTTTAAAAATGGGGAGGAAATTGAAAAACATTATAAACTTAATGTTCAAACTTTATTAAATCTTAATATACCTTTTATAGAATTAGAATTTCCAAAATTTGTCATGGATCCTGTTTATTTATTTAATAAATTAAAAAAATATAAACCTTTTTCTAAACAAAAAAATTTTAACCTTGACTTTGTAAAAAACATATCATCAAAAGCATTTATAAAATCATTAGTAACAATTAAATAATGGAAAATAAAACTTGTTATGTTGTAAATTTTTATTTAGGTGAGAGAAGATTCACTATTGAAGAACAAAAAACTGATAGATTGTTATATTTAAAAATGCAAATTTTAAATTTATTATCTTATAAACATTCACTATCTACTATAATATTTAACTTCAATTTTAGAGAAGAGGATTTGGAGTATATACCTGAAATTTTTAATTTAGTACCTAAAAAAATACAAAATGCTAATGTTGAGATTCATTTTAGAAAAAATTATGGGATGAGTTATGGAGCTTGGTCAGATGCTTTTGATAGAAAGGAAGATAAGTATGATTATTTCATTTTTAATGAAGATGATTATTTCTTTGTTGATAATAGTTGGGATCAATATTTAATTGATAAATTTAATTCATTTGGTGATTGTGGATATTTGTGTATGAAAGTAAGTGAACCCGCTTATTGTAATAATTATAGAAAACATGCAGGACATTCTACAGGCATATCATCAAATAAAGTTTTAAAAGATGTTAAGAAAAAATTTGGTTTATTGCCACATTCCCAAGGTCAAGATTATCCAAGTACTGAACATGAAGGTCAAGTAGATCAGACCTTTTGTATGTTAGAACTTGGTTATAATATATATGATGTTAGAGATGATTATAGAGTTGCTTTTAATAATGTTGGTGAAATTAATAGATTTCATTGGTGGAATAAAAAAGATTTATTAAATCCTGCTATGCTTATAAGAAATTACGCACATAATTGGAAAACTAGTTGGGGTGGGGAATATGGTAAAGATCATAAAGCTACTACTATTAGAGAAGCATTAAAAATACATTATCTTAATTATAAGAAAGACTGGATGGTTAAATGATTGAATTAAAATTACTTACTGAAGAAGATTTATCGTTTTTATTAGAAGTAAGAAATGATGATTCAACTAGATTTTATCTTGAAGATGATTCAATTTTTACTTTAGATGAATGTAAAAAGTGGTTTGTAAATTTAAATTCTCCTTGGTATATTATAGAAACAATTGAAGGTAATAAAGTAGGATATATTAGAACTAATGGTGATGAAATTGGGTGTGATATTCATCCTAAATTTAGGAGAAAAGGATATGCAAAGATGGCTTATAAAGAATATTTAAAAGATAAAAAATATGCTAGTTTAAAGGTATTTAAAGATAATTTTGCAATTAATCTTTATAAAAAATTAGGATTTGTTGAAATTGGTAAAGGTGATTTGATTAGAGGTAGAGAATATGTTAATATGATTTTTAGAAAGTAATTGATGAAAAAAGATTTAATTATAATAAGTGCTTACACTCCTGATTTTAAAAGAGAGGGATTAATGAGAAGTTTTATTAATCAAATAGATAAAACTAATTATGATTTAATGGTTGTATCTCATAGTAAACTTCCTGGTGATTTGTTTGATAAAGTTGAATATTTTATTTTTGATAAAGAAAATGAAATTTTAACTGATCTAGATTCTAAATATAATATGACTTTTGGGCGTGAAAATTTTAGAATTTATACAACTGAAGCTAGAGATTTTAATCACACAATAGCTGCTTATAAATTATTTTATATAGGAATAAACAATGCAAGAATATTAGGATATAAAAAAGTACATATTGTAGAATATGATTCTACAGTACAGAATATGAATCTTTTTGATGATAATTCTAAATTACTAGAAGATTATAGTGTAGTATGGTTTAAAAGGTCAAATAATAAGATACCTGTTGTTATGAGTTTCCCTATGTCTTTTAATATTAATAAATTAAAAGAAGATTGGTTTAAATGGGATAAAGAAGGTATATTAAATTCTATGGGTAAAACAATTGAAGATTGGCAGTTAAGACAAATAATGAATCAAGAAGATACCTATGCTAAAAAAGATAAAATTACCCCAGATCATATAAAAAATCTACCCCAAGGTTCTTTTTTAGTTGATGATTCTTTAATTATAAATTTATACCAATCTTTTGGATGTGAACAATGGATTTGCCCTATTATAGATGAAAATGATGAATTATTAATGTTTATTAATAATAGGTTTGAAGATTCATTATGTTATAAAGTTATAGTAAATGGAATATTTGTTAAAACAAAAACAACTAATCCATATAATTGGTCAATTGTTTCTTTAGGGAAATGGGAAGAAGTAAATACACTATTAATTATAATAGATAATAAGAAATTAAAAGAATATAATTTTGAACAAATAAATAGAAAAGATTATAAATCTAGAAATAGTTTAACAAAAAATCAATAATGGAAAGAAGCTGTTATATTATAAATTTTTATTTAGGTAGTAGAAGGAAAACCATTTCTAACTACGATGAAGATAGATTATGTTTTTTAAAAAAACATATTGAAACTTTATATCAATATACTCATTCTTTAGATAAAATTGTTTTTAATTTTAATATTAGAGATAAAGATTATAAATATACTTCTGATATCTTTAGATTAATACCTAAATTTATTCAAGGAGTAAGTGTTGATGTTAATTTTAGGGATAATCAAGGAATGAGTTATGCAGCATGGGTAGAAAATTTTAATAAATATAAAACTAAATATGATTATTTCATTTTTAATGAAGATGATTATTTCTTTGTAGAAGATAATTGGGATCAGTATTTAATTAATAAATATAATTCATATCCTGATTGTGGTTATTTATGTCCTATAATGAGAGAACCTCATCATTGGAATGGGTATAGAAAACATGCTGGACATTCTGTAGGTATAGCTTCAACTAAAAATATACTTAAATTAAAAAATGGATTACCATCATTAAATTCAATAGATTATTCATCAGTTGAGGAAATACAAAAGAAATTTAGTTTTTGTTTTATAGAAGCTGGGTTAAATGTTTATGATGTTAGGGATGATTATAGAGTTGCTTTTGGTTGGACAGAAGATGATTACGATATATGGAGATTCTTTTGGTGGAATAAAAAAGATTTAATACAACCAGCCTTTCTTATATTTAATGAACATTATAATTATTTTGAATTAGTAGAAGGGGAATGTATTAAGGAGCATAAAACAACTACAGTAGATGAAGCCTTAAAATGTTATAATGATAAAAAAACTTATTATGGGGAACATAGATAATATACACTTATGGCATGCTGATAGAGGTACTTATTTTGATAGGAATGTAAATATTATGTCATGGAGTGATCAATATAATATTCATTTAGGGAAATATAATTCTATAGGTAGAGATTGTAATTTCTTTTTACACGCTAATCACAGAGCAGATTGGATTACAACTTCATCACAATTATTTGGTCCAGTTACACCAGAAATAGCTGACATGCATATGAAAATGGGTCATCCTACTTGTAAAGGTGATATTATCATTGAAAATGATGTTTGGATTGGAGCTAAATCAACAATAATGTCAGGTATTAAAATAAGTAATGGATCTATTATTGCAGCTGGATCTACAGTAACTAAAGATGTTCCACCCTATGCTATAGTAGCAGGTAATCCTGGTAGAATTGTTAAGTTTAGATTTAATGAAAACCAAATTGATAAGTTGTTAAAAATTTCTTGGTGGAATTGGGATGAGGATAAAATAAAAAATGAAGCAATGAATATGTGGAGTGATAATATTGATAAATTTATAAACAATCATGAAGAATAAACTAGGATTTACAGCAGGTAACTTTGATTTACTACACCCAGGTTATATTTATACATTTGAGGAAGCAAAAAAACACTGTGATACATTTTTTGTATTTTTACATGCAGACCCATCTGAATACAGAAATAATAAATACAAACCAGTAGTTCCTTTATATGAAAGATATAAAACATTAATGGCTATTAGATACATTGATGCTGTTTACACATATAAAACTGAAGATGATTTATTAGAATTAATAAAATTTTGGAAACCAGATGTAAGAATATTGGGTGAAGATTATATTAATAAACCATTTACTGGTGATGATTTAGATATAGAAGTTATTTATACTACTCGTTCACATGAATGGTCAACAACTAAAATAAAAAATTTAATTACAATACAAACATTAAAACAAAATCCTAAGTTAATAAAATAATATTTATAATGAAAAAGTTAAAACAAATAGAATTAACGTTACAGGAATGGTGGAATGCACTTAAGACGCCTACACCTGTTAAAAATAAAAAGAAATATAACAGAAAAACTAAACATAAAAATAAAAACAATGAATAAAATATTATATTTTACAGCTTCATGGTGTGGGCCTTGTAAAGCATTAGCACCAACAGTTCAACAACTACAAAGCGAAGGACTAAACATACAAAAAGTTGACGTAGACAATGATCAAGCATTATCTGCTCAATATGGTGTTAGAAATGTTCCTACATTAATTAAAATAGATGCTAGTGGAAATGCTGGAGCTAGATTAGTTGGTAATCAAACTGCTGAGGCAATTAGAACATTATATGGCAGTTAGACCCAATTGGTTAAAAAATTTAGTTAGGAATAGAAGACTATCAGCAACTGAAAGATTAGCAACAAGAATAGGTTATATGGGAACTGGTTTTTTAATTTGTGGGCAGTGGACATTAGAACCTATTTTATTTATTGTAGGATTTATATGTGTTATTATACAAGTTAGCGCTAGACGACAGTGGAATCTCGTTGCATTGCAATTAAATGGTTTAGTTGCATGGACAATGCATTTTATTAATCAAATTAATAATATACATTAAAGACTTATGCGTAGAAATTTGGTTACCTGAAGGAGGGTTCGTATATTTACCATGTAAATAAGGCAAAACGCCGGAAAACAACAAATAAAGGTTATATGAATATTAGAGAACAATTACAAGAAGGTGATGTAAGATTTACAGTTAAAGGTATTACTACTTATCGTTCAGATGAGAATGGTGAGTATGGGATGAATCCAAAAATATTTAGAGTAAATAAAGATGCAAGTTCAATTAATACTGAATTGCTTGATGGGATGAATGTTACTAAATGGGGTCCTACCTGTGTTACATTATATACATTTGATATGTTAGGTAAAAAATCAGTAGGTAAAATTAAATATAAATTAATTACAATAATAAAATAAAGGTTATGAAAAAATTCGAAAATATAAAGTGGAAACAACATAGATTGGGTAAGGGATTTATTCAAGGATTACTAATGTTAGATAATGGTATTGAGTTGTCTGTAGTAGCAGGTCCTGGAATGTACAGTTTACCTAGAGATGCAGGTAATTCACCTGATGATTTTGATAAATTTGAGGTTGCTGTGATTGATCAGGATGGTAAGTTTATTGGTGATGTTGAAGGATGGCAATCGAGAAGTGATATTAATAAATTAATTGAAAAACATGCATAAGACAGTAAGTAAAAATAGGTTTAAAACGATGGCTAAGTTGTTAGCTAAGAATGATATTAGTATAAATTATATGGTTGATTGGGGTGGTGATATGAGTGAGACAGATCAGCCTAGATTAGGTTCAGGTAATTACAATGGTATTCCTGGTTGGTATTTTACTAAGTCAAATAGAAATGATTGGAATGATAATGAAAAATTCTTAATTAAGGAGTTATTCACTAGTAAAGATTTTAAGGTAGTTAGTGTTAGTGATGGTGAGATGGAGTATGATAATGATAGATATTTCTACCCAACAATTAATTTTACATTATAATATGAAACGAAGATATAATGGATGTGAATTATCATCACCACTGTATAGACAAGTAGCAGCTGAAATGGCTAGAAAAAAGTCGAGTAAACAATTAATAACTGAATATAAACCTAAACGTGGTAAAAATAAATAATATGAGTAAACAATTAGATAAAGACATGATGCGAATGATGACAGTAACTGAACGATTCAATTACATGGTTGCTAAAAAACGAATGCAATATAATATAGATTCAAATAATGTAACGTGTAGTTATTCTGGTTTGCCATCAATGGAAGTTTATAAAGACGAACCTATAACATCAAGTGATGATTGGGTGGATAGAGATGAGAGCGATTGGGATAGTTCCAGCGACGGAGAGTCTAAACGCGGTGATAACTCATACGATGACTCAAATGAGTATTAAATCACATTAACATATAACCAACCAAACGCAAGTGTGTCCTGTCACACGTTGAATCACTATAGTAGGTGAACAACCTATAGGAGGGTATCTGACCTAAGGTACACCTGGTGCTAACCCTTGTGTTGCGCAAGCCAACCCTTTCCGAAAACGTTTAAATAT
>JGI20151J14362_10002245_pt1 | contig 13693 bp, 11 predicted proteins | sample COG_01_FD_14362 | JGI IMG/M metagenome (IMG submission 14362)
TAGCAATAATTTATTATAGATTTCTCCTTGTATTAAATTAGAAATTCTTGCAAAAGCAAAAATTGGATAATGCCACAGATAAAGAGAGTAGGATATTAAACCAATTCCAACAATAATTTTTAATGAAAGTATTTTTGTAATAATTTCATCTTTATTTGAGAACCATATAATCAAACTTGTTCCAACAATTGGGGACAAGGTATAAATTGAAGGATGCAACATTTGATCATTAAAGAAAAAAAATGAGTGTAAAATTAACAAAAAACCTATAATTGGAAATGAATAACAAAAAAATTTATTTTTATTTTCACGTCCAAAAGTAATTTCTAAATAAGCTAAAATTGAACCTGCCATTAATTCCCAAACTCTTGTATGAATAAAATAAAAAGAAATTGATGGATAATTTCTACTTGTCCATTCTGCTAAAATCAGAGAAAAAATAAAATTAAAAATTAAAACCTGGATTAAATATTTACGACAATATTTCAAAACAATTAATAATGTTAATGGAAAAAAAATATAAAATTGTTCTTCAACTGAAAGAGACCATGTGTGTAAAAATGGTTTTAATAATCCATTCATCGCTCCATATTTTTGACCGATGTCCCAAAAATAAAAGTTAGAACCAAATCCCAGAGAAGAGAGTTGGGAATAAGAATAGTCAATTAAATTTTCTGGCATTAGATACATCCATGCAAAAGGAATGGATGAAATCATCACAAACAATAATACTGGAATTATTCTTCTAATTCTTCTTTCATAGAAATATTTAAAAGAAAAAGATCCTGTAGTTGTCAGTTCGTTTAATATAATAGAACTAATTAAGTAACCTGAAATTACAAAAAAAATATCTACTCCAATAAATCCCCCTTTAAATGGCTGAATACTAGAAAAGGTGATATTTGCATGATACAATATCACTCCTAGAACTGCAAAAGCCCTCAATCCATCTATTTCAGGACGATAATTTTTTTTCATAATTAAACATAAGTTTTTAAGATTAAATTTTAATTATTTGATGAAAGAAAGTCATGCTTGCTATCAAATTCATTTAATATCTTTTTTTCATAAAATTCATATTCTTTAATATATAGATCATATTCTTGTTTTTCTTTAATTGATAAATTAAAACTTTTATTTTCGAATTTTCCAGATGTTCTAGATTTTAATTTTAAAAATTTTTTTTCACTTATTAATAAGTCTAAATCAAGCTTCTTAATAAAATTTTTACAATAACTATAATTTTGATCTGCTTGATCTAATCTAAAAATTAAAACTTTATTATTTTTCAATTGTGAAATCTGTTGATAAATTTTTTTTAAAGTTTGACTCATAAATATTGCAATTTTTCCTATTTGAGAAATAGCTCTAAACTCCTCATTTTCTATATCCAGGTTAATCATTCTTCCATAAAAATGGTTCTCATTTCCGTTAAATTCTTTTGGCAAGTCTGAAAAGTTATTTATATTCACATCAATATTTTTTTCATACCACCCTTTATTTTTTAATGATGTCATGACTTTTTTTGCACTAGGTAGTAAGATCACTATCTTTTTTGGTGCAAGTTTGTTATATAGATAATCTATTCCATGTGAGAAATACGGACTTGATATATAGCTAACATCAGTTTTTTCCCAATCAGAAATTATTTCACTTTTAACTAAATCTAAAAATTCAGTATTATAATTTTCATTTTCATGTGAACAACAATATCTATAATATGCTTCTTGATGAGTGTTTCTCTCTCCATAAGCTGTTACGTTCTCTATTGTGTTTAATATATCCATAAGCCATTTACCACCTCCACGTCCAATTTGATTTTGTACAAATAAAATTTTATTTATTTTTTTTTCTTCATAAATTTTTCTTATCTCTTTTCTTTGTGTTCCATAATATATATTTTTTGGCTTGGTTCTTCTAAATTGTCTATTAAAAAAATAGAATTTTAATTTATTAAAGTTCATTTTTTATTTATAAATTTTATTTAATACACTTAATATTAGTGTACTCGATGTATCTTCTGTATATTTTATAAATTTTACTTTTACACCAAACCCTTTGAGCTCTGGTTTCCATTTCTTCCATTTTTCACTATTTTTATGGTCACTGCCTTTAAAAACAATATTGTATTTTAATTTTTTCCAAGCTAAAATTTTGTCATCTATTTTTTCTTCAACTACTTTATCTACATACCGTAGACTACTGATTATTTTTGACCTTTCGCTATAGGGTATTATGGGATATTTTTTTTTAATTTTTAATACTAATTTATCACTCGTAACTCCTACAATTAGATAATCACATTTTTTTTTAGATTGTTTAATTATATTTAAGTGTCCGATGTGAAATAAATCAAATACACCAGTTGTATATCCTATAATCATAAATTATTTTTTTAATTTAAATTTCCCTTTTTCTAATGAATATAATTTATCACAAAATTCAAAAACACTTTCTCTGTGCGAGATAATTATTATTGTTTTTTTATTTTTCATATCTTTAATAGTATTTATAAATTCTTTTTCAGTCGTTGTATCTAGAGAGCTTGTAGATTCATCTAAGATTAAAATTGATCGATTGTTATAAAGTGCTCTAGCTATGCCTATTCTTTGCCTTTGTCCGCCAGACAGTCTTACACCATTTTCTCCAACATGAGTTTCATAGTTAAGAGGTAGTGAATTTATGAATTCTGATAATTGAGCTTTTTCAATTGCAAGCTTTAATTTTTTTATATCTATATCTTCTTCATTTACTCCAAAGGCAATATTTTTTGAAATTTTGTCATCTATTAAAAAAATTGATTGTGAAACATAGGCTATTTTATTTTGCCAATTTTTATTATTTAGTTTTAAATTTTTTCCATCTATTAATATACTTCCACTATTTGGCCTTAAAAGACCCATGAATGTATCAACAAATGTACTTTTACCAATTCCTGTTTTACCCAATATACCTATACAACTGTTCTTTATAATTTCTAAATTGCAATTATCTAGTACGTTTTTATCATTACCTTCATAATTAATACATAAATTTTCTATGTTAATTTTTTCATTAAATTCAATTTTTTCAGAATTATCATTTTCTTGATAGTCATTTATTAAATTTAAATCTTGATAGATTGTATCTATACATGGTTTCCCATATCTAATTGTCTGTAGTTGAGAAATTATTTTTCCAACCGAAGGCATTATTTTGTATGCAGCAACTGCGTAAAGAGAAATCAGCGGTATTATTTCTGATAAATTGTTATTATTTTTAGTAAGAAAAATTATCAAAGAGGACAGGACTATAATGGCAATATTTTCAAGCCAAAGTTTTGGTAAAATACTCAGTACTCCAATTTTTAACTGAATGTTGGCATAATGCTTTATCTTAAAAATATAATGATCTATAAATTTATTTTCGACACTTGTAATTTTAATTTCCTTAACCCCATTGATTGATTCATAAATACTCTTAAAAAGTTCTCCTCCAAGTTTTTGTCTAATTTTTGCCCAATTATTTATTTTTTTTTTAGTTAAAAACATAAATAAAAAAGAAGAAAAAAATATTACTAAGCCTATTATTAATGTTATTTTCAGATTGTTGACTAGTAGTAAAATTAATATTGCACTTACGGTTAAAACTTCAGTACTTAACCCAATTAATGGATTAACTATATTGTTTCTTAAGGTTCCTACTTCATTATTTAAATTTCTTACTAATGTTGATGAGTTTGTTTTTAAGTGAAACGGCCAAGGAGCGTATAAGTATCCGGAAATTAATTTTTTAGAGGTTTTAACCTCAATGTTTAGAGTAAATTTATTTACAATTATATTTGATACCAATACAAAAAAAGTTTTAAAAATATAGATCAAAACTAAAAATAACAAACTATAGATTATTAATTCATCAGTTGAAAAATCTAAATTTAAGTAATTTAAAATTTTCGTAACAAAAGTATTCTGTTCACCGACCAAGGCAGAAACTACAGGAATTACAATCCCTACACTTAACATTTCTAGAAAAGAACCAGTAATTATTAATAAAATTAAAATAGGTGAAAAATAAATATCTTTTTTATCTAAAATATAATTAAGTTTTTTAAACATTTTCAAATTTTTTAATATTATTTTTAAATTTAATCTCTACTTTGATAGAATTTTAAAAGTAAATCATTTTTTGGTCCAAACGACTCTGCATTTAGATAAAATAAATGTTGGTCATATTCTTTAAAATATTGATATATCCATTTTCTTTTAAAATTATCTCTCAAAAATTGTGCGTTTGCACCTCTGCCATCAATTAACAAAATTGTGCCTTTGGTTAAATAATATTCGATTAACAGTAAATCAGATACCATTGGCATGAACCGTGGCGATGCTACAGAAAAATTATTTATCTTGTTTTTAATTTTATATTGATCGGGACCATCTAAATAAATAAAATCAGGATTGCATGATGGTAAATTTTTATATTCTGTAGCAAACTTACCACAATAATTGATTAAATTACATTTTGAATAATAATATGAAATTTTATTATTATGTTTTTTTGCAGTAAAATATTTAATCTTTTTTTTTGTATGTCTTAAGAAGAAATTTTCATTTTCTAAAATATGATAATCAAATTTTGGATATATTGGATTTTTTTTATTTTTAATTTTTGTTTTATTTTCTAACAATGCTTTTGCAATGACAACTGAAGACCATCCTGATCCAAATTCTAAGACTGAAGTACGTTTATTTAAACTAATAATATTATAAAGCCTATATAAATCCATCAAAACTGGCCTATATATATTTTTTTTTACTTCAATCTTTCTTATTTTACTATCATCAAGATTAATGTTTTTTGATAGAAAAAAATTTGAAATAGCCTGATCAGATATTTTTTTTTGGGGCAATTTAATATATTTTTCTATCATAATTGATTAAATAATTTAAAATGTTTTTATATAATATATTTTATTATCTTAATTATAAATAAATGTTAAATTTAAATTCTTTTGTGGCATTAATTAGTCCTTTAATAACATCTTTTTTAGGATTATTAATTAGACAGGCTCTAACACTTTCAAAGCAAAGATGGGCGTCTACGATACACTTCACCTTGAGTGCTGCCTTGTTACCTCCCATAACTTTTATTATAATAAAAGTGATCTCTGGAAATATAGCTTTATCTTTAGGGTTGGTTGGTGCGTTATCAATTGTAAGATTTAGAAATCCTGTAAAAAGCTCATTAGAGCTTACTATATTTTTCTGCCTGATAACTGTAGGGATTGCTTCTTCAGTTGCTCTACATTGGGGTATTTATTTGGCAATATTTTCATCGGCAGTTATAATTTCTATTAGTTACATTAAGGATAAAAAATATTTTAAAAATATTTTTGAATTTAACCTATCATTTGATGAAGGTAATCCTGGAGACCTAATTGAGGTTACATCTAAAAGTAAAATTCAAATTTTAGAAACTAATAAAAATTTAATTAATAAAGTTCAGGACAATAATAGTAAAATATTCTATTATAAATTAATTATCAGTGACAAAAAAGAAATTGATAATATTATTAAAGAAATAGAGAATAATCCTGAATTAATCAATTATGAATATAGGGCCACTTAAAAATAAATTTTTATTTTTATTTTTATTTTTAATATGTAGCAACAGTTATGCTTGTGAACATTCAAATTTTACTGACATAGGAAATGAAACTTTTGATTCAAATAAAATTTTAGGTTTAGATATTAAAATAATCAAATCAAAGTCATGGAATGAAAATAGATTCAATATTTATAAAAGCTTAGATAAATCAGAAATAATAAATAAAAAATTTAAAAAAAAATATAAAGCTAATTTAATCATAGAATATGAGAATAATATTAAGTGCGAATATCGAGCAAAAATTAGAACAGTTGGTTTAAGCTCATTCCACTTTTCAAAAGAAAACTTTTTAACAAGTTTTGAGGTTAAATTATTAAATGGTAATATTAAGAATATTACAAAATTTAGGTTATTATTGCCACAAGCTAGTCTAGAAGAAAATGAAATCTTTTTAACAACCTTGCTTGAAGAAGTTGGAATAATTACACCAAAAACATTTTATATAAAAGCCAAAATTAACGGTACAAAACAAAAATTTATCTTTCAAGAAACTTTTGGTAAGGAACTTTTGGAACGTCATAATTTTAGGGAAGGACCAATCTATGTAACATCAAACAATCACAGGAATGATAAACTGATAAAAGTTTCAAATTCATCTTGGATAAAAAATGATATAGAAAAATTTAAAGTTTCAATGAGGGGACTACAACTTTTAAATCATGCTTTTTCTGTTGGAACTGACGATCTGTTAATTGATGAAAAATATTATAAAAATAAGGTAAATTTTGTTAATTTTAAATTATTTAACNCAATAATGAGTGCCGCGAATTCCTTTCATGGATTTGGTATAGCCAATAGAGTGATATATTTTAATCCTATTAAAGAAGAATTTTTTCCAATTTATAATGATGGAAAATCTAGAATTTTAGATGAAGAGAATTTAGCTGATAATAATTTTGTAGAAAGCTTTAATAGTTTGATGAATAGAAGTGTAGATAGCGCTTATGCCAGACAAAAATTACTATCAATTGATTTAGATAATTTTTTAAGAAAATTAAATACAAGAGGTTTTAAAACTAATAAGCCTTTTTTGAAAAAAAAAATTGAATTTATAATCAAAAGATTAGATTTTATGGAAGCAAATGAAGCTCCTAAAGATAACAATAAAGTTAATAGCTCAGTAAAGCTGTTAGATGGCAAAAGAAAAATTTATATAGAAATTAATAATTTAGATTATCAAATTTTTGAATGTAGTGGTGATAACTCTGATGAATGTATAATTAAAGATCTATATGAAAAAATTTCATTTAAAAAAAAAACAAATAAAAACTCTGACTTAAAATTTTTATTATCACAGGATACACTTGATAATGAGCATGTTTTTTTGGGTGATAAAAAAGATAAAAGTAGTTTTACTTATAATAATTTTTTTAAATACTCTAAAAATATTGATAATTATGATGTTTATTTTAATAATCTAGAGTCAATATTTATTGATGAGGATAAAAAAACTATTCATCTTAATCAAAAAGATGCATTAGACAAAATTTTAATTTCTGGAAAAGAAATAAAAAATTGGAAAATTAAATTTCAGGGTAAAAATAATTTCAAGGATTTAAATGTTAATAATAATAATTTAACTGGATGTGTAACATTATATGAAATCAACATTATAAATATAGAAATAGAAACTACTGGTGGATTATGCGAAGATACAATCAACATTGTTCGATCTAAGGGAAAAATACAACAAATTAACACAAATAAATCTTATTCTGACGCAGTTGATATCGATTTTTCAAATTTAATAATTGACCATATAAATATTAATGAATCTCAAAATGATTGTTTAGATTTATCTTTTGGAAATTATAATATTAAAGAATTAAATGTAAAAAATTGTGGTGACAAAGGTATTTCTGTTGGAGAACAATCAACAGCTAAAATTAATGAATTTAACTCTGAGATTAGTGAAATTGGAATTGCAAGCAAGGATAGTTCGATTACTAAAGTCGGTTATGCTAAAATTAAAGATGTAAAAACTTGTATTACTGCTTATAAAAAAAAGCAAGAATTTGATGGGGCTTATCTATCAATTGATAACTTTGACTGTAAAAGATTTGATATAATTAAAAAAAGCGACAAATACTCAAAAATACTCATAAATTAAAATGTCATTTAGAATTGAACAAAAAATTAAGATTGATCAAAATAATTTAATCAATTTTAGACAATGGTTAAATCAACAAAAACTAGAATACATCTATCCTCCAAGAGAAATATCTTCTTTATATTTTGATAATGAAAATTTAGATATGTACAAAGACTCCATAGAAGGTGTGTTACCTAGAAAAAAAATTAGAATAAGAAATTATCCTGAAAATAATATTAAAGAATTTTTTATTGAAAAGAAAACTTCTTCTCAAGAAGGTAGATTTAAAACAACAGATAAAATTAAAGAAAATAAATTAGCTAAAGAAATATTTGATTTAAAATATGGAATTTGTAAACCAATTGTAACAGTTTCATATCTTAGAGAATATTATAAAGTGGATAATTTCAGACTAACTTTGGATAGAAATTTAAAATTTAAAAAATATTCTAAATTTAGTTATACTAAAGAAATTAAAAGCAATAAACTATCTTTGGAAATAAAAAGTAATTTTAACTACCCATTAGATAAACTGGAGGAATATTTTTATTTTGAAAGAATAAGGTTTTCTAAATATTGTGAGGGTATAGATATGATTTTTAACCAAAAAATTCGCTAAGATGTAAGTTTTTTTATCAAATTAAACAATCTTAAACTTGAACCACAATCGCTGTTGCCCATATACATTTCTAAGATTTTTTTTTCTTGAATGGACAACTTTTTTTGTCTTTTATTATAAGCTTGAATTTGATCTAAATATTTTAAAAATTCACCAGGGCTATTTGCAATCTTAATTAAATTTGTTTTAACAAGGTCCATTTTAAAAAATTTTCCATGTTTATTCTTATCAAAATTAGGTATTATTACAGGTGTTTTTGATGCAATAGATTCTAAAACAGTGGTGCTATTAAATGCTACTACCGCGTCTGCATTTTCTAATAGAGTATGTCCCACACCTCCATTTATAACTTTTATATTTTTAAATTGGTTTTTATCTAACAATTTAAAGTTTTCTGGAGGCTTTGTTTTTATAATCAATTTTAAATTTTTCTTATTACAAGCATGTTCAAATAATATTTTTTCTGTTATTTTTTTTAAATATGCCCAATCAAATTTCTTTATAAAAAATTGATTATATGTATTAAATTTATCATCAAAATAAGGTAGACCGGCTCTTTTATGAATTTTATAATATATAAGTGTAATTGGTTTTTTTTTTGAAATAAATTTTTTACCCCTGCTAATAGCAAAAGATAAATCTAATCTAGGGCAACCTACTATAAAAATATTTTTTTTTTTAACCCATTTGGATAATAAAAAACATTCCTTATGTTTTTTATTATATGTAGCTATATAGGTGTCTTGATATTTTTGTAATCTTTTTTGATAAATTTTTTTTAAAATTTCAAATCTTCCTTTTGAAAATATATATTCTTTTTGTAATGTTAGAAAATTAACTTTATTTATATTTGATGAAAAAGCAAATGCATCAACCTCTTTATACATTACATTAAAATTAATTATTAAATTAATCTTATATTTTTTTACAATATGTCCTTGAAATTTATTAACATATTCTTGATAAACTTTTTTCTTGTTTAAATAATTTTTATTTTTTTTATAATATTCATTATCATTAAAAGAAGACTTGCTTAAAAAATTTATAAAAATATTTTTTAATACAAATCTGGGAATCACATATATATTATAATTATTTTTTTTTTTATTAAGACTTGTCATCACGTCGTCAAAGCCTGCGCTTTTTCTGATTATCAAAATATTAGTAAGGTTTTTTTTATTATATTTAATATTTTTGATAAAAAAACCTGTTAAAAAACTATTTAGAAAAGAAAGTTTAAAATAACAAAGTATTTTAATTAAAAAAATTAAATAAAACTTTAAAAAATCATATAGTTTTTTTTTTAAAAAATGCATTTAAGATTAATGAATTACAATTCTTTATAATTACTTACTTAAAGTTATAAAGTTATACATAAATTTTTTTTGCTCTCTTAAGATCTTCATGGGTGTCAATATTAACATGCTCATAATCTATTTCATATTTTAGAGTTTTTGGTAAATAAATTGATTGATATTTTAAAAGAGATTTGATTTTGAAAATATAGAAAATTCCATTTCTAATGTAAATATCCTTTAATTGTTGTCTTGCTACTATTTTCATTCCTTTATTATCATAAAGCTTTAAAAAAGAATCTTTATCATTTTCTAAGATTTTATATGGATGATATTTATCACTAACTTTAGTTACTGACCAAATTGAATTTGATTTATTTATAATTATTTTTTTTAATGATTTTAATAAATCATTTTTTACTCTAAATGGTGATGTGGGCTGCAAGTAAATTAAATAATCATATTCTAGGTCTAAATCTTTTAAATAGGTTAGGCTGCTAGATATAACTTGATAATCAGAAATTATATCACCACTTAACTTTTTTTTTCTTTTTATTATTTCTAATCCAATTTTTTTTGATAAATCTAAAATTTTTTTGTTATCACTATTTACAAAAATTGAGTCTATAAAATTACATTTTTTAGCAAATCTGCCTGTTATTTCTAATAAGCTTCTATTTTTAATCTTTTTTAGATTTTTTAGCTTAATGCCCTTACTTCCACCCCTTGCTGGGATAAGGCATATAATTTTTTTTCCTAAAATCATTATTATTATAAATTATGATTTATTCTTTAATCCATCATAAAATTTTCGTCTGGAATGAGAGTGACTCCAATCTTTAATATAAGATTTTCTTTGACTTCTTTCTGATTTTTGTATTTGTTTATCTTTATAATAACTGTCATCATTGTAATGTGTTGTAGATACCTCTTCAAATATACATCCCAAAGCATCTGTATGAAATTTATGCCAAACTTTTGGTTTGACTAAGATAGTATCTCCTTCTTTTAATATTTTTAATTTTCCATCTAGGTATGAATAAAGCTTTCCACTCAATATTTGAAAAGTTTCTTCTTTTTTTATATGTCTATGTAGTGGGTGTTTTTGATTTGGTAACAATACAATAATTTTTTTTGCATACTCTCTGTTAATACAATTAAATAGAAAACACCCAAACTTTTTAAATTTGGCAAGTCCATAGTGATGAGATATTTCAAGATCAAATTTGTTACCTAAATTTAATTTATTGCTCTTTAGCATTGCTTTAGCAATGTGTAAATATTCTGTTACCAATGCTAAATCTTTAGAGTAATTTTTTTCTATACTTTTATTTTTAATTATCTCATCAATTTTAATGTTCTCTCTGACAATATACTGATTTGTTTTTAAACTAAAATTAGTTGATGATATTTGATTTTTGTTACTTGGAAATGCAAAATAAATATTTTTTTCATTTAATATGTCACCTTTTTTTAAGTTAATCTTTGCATATACTCCTCTTTCAAGTAATTTAAGTGAAGCTGTTTCTTTTTTTGATACTGTTTTATATTTGTTTCCTATAGATACCTTAACTGCATTTAAATTTGTTAGGTACCTATCAAAATCTTTCGCTACTGTTGAATACTTATTCAATCTATATCGCTTTGTGTTTATTCCAATATGTTTCTCAAACATTCTTGCACCAATCGAATAAGCAATAGTTGATGGTAAAAGATTTTCAGAAGTTTCATGTGTGGACCAACCTATAGTTATTGGTGAATATCTTTTTTTTAACTCACCAATAGTATTTAATTGCATTTGATAATTTTCTGATGGATAAATTGAAATACAATGCATCAGAGCAAAATTACATTTTTGATGCTCTAAAAAACTAACTATTTTATCTATTTCTTCAATTGTTCTTCCCCCAGTAGATACTATCATGGGTAATTTTGTTTTTGCTGCTTTTTCTAATAGGCTCCAATCTAAAGATGAAACGCTCGCAATTTTTAAAATATCAAATTTGTATTTTTTAATTTTTTCTACTGAGATCTCATCAAAAGGAGTGCATGATGTTAAAAACCCTTTTTTTTTTGCAAATTCAAGAAGCTTTAAATAGCTGTCATCGGATAGCTTTGTAGATAAAAACCTTTCAACATACTTATTTTCTTTATTATTAATTTCATGTTTATGTATGTAGGTATCAAGATTTCTAAATTGAAATTTTATTGTAGCTTTTATTTTGTGTTTTTTTTGCACTTTGGCAAATTCAGTTATAATTTTCTTTGCATGTTTCAAATCTCCGAAGTGATTATTGGCTAAATCTAAGACAAATAAATCTTGAAAAATTGAATTACTTTTTATCACAGTATGTAAAATGTTTTTTTATAATTTTAATTGTTTCTACTGCATTAGACAGATTAATACTAGAGTTTTTATATTGAGTTGCGTTGTTTATTTTTTTTATATGATTAAGTTCATTTTCAAATTCAATTGATCGTGTTTTTTTAAATATTTTAATTTTTTGCTTACCATTTGAATAAGTAGTTATTGCATCTTGATTTTTTTTGAAATTTATTTCAAGTTTGACTTTAAATCTATCACTGCAAACTAAAATTTCTTTTTTGGCTACAGGTGAAAATAGATCAATTGAAATATTCATACTTTGTGTTTTGTTTGCGAAGAATAGTTGAGAAAATTTATCATATTTTTTTTTGCCAGATTTTTGAAAATAAGTTTGACCACTTTTATATTTGCAATCTTTTTTTAAAAACAATTTTTTTAATATATATCCTAAGTGTATTGAGTGAGAGTGCTCTTGTGAAGCACCACCACCCTTTAAATAGTTTCCCAAATAACTATCATATTCATTTTTCATCCAAAAATGAGCTCCTAAAATTCCTTCCCAACCTTCTCTCCATTGTATATCTATAAAATTAATATTTCTAAATTTTTTATTTGATAGTATTTTTATAAATTCTAGAAACGAGTTTGATAATGAGTGATTATATCCACAAAAAATATTTCCGTGAATCTTTTTATTACTTAAATTAATTTTTTTTTGGTTGAATGGAAATAAAGGCTTTTCTATTAATATATTTTTAAACTTTAGGTTTTTAATTATATTTTCAGCTAAATCGAGATGTGTATCAGGTGGTGTTCCAATTATTATTAAATCGAAAAAAAATTTATTTTTAAAAACTTCTTTATATGACACCTGGGTAATTTCTTTATTCCATTTTCCATATCTTTTTTTATAAATAAGTTTTTTCATTCTATTCAATGCTGTTTGGCTTTTATCTGTTATGAAAACTTTATAACCAAGATTAATACTTGCATATGTCATATGATTTCCAATTGAACCTGCACCAAAAATCAAAACTTTTTTTTTATCCATTAGATTTTCTCTCTCTTAATGTTAATGAACTAACTGGATACTTTAGCAAATTATCAATATTTTCTTTTTCGTTTATACAATTAGAAATATTTTTGAATATTTTATCTAGTATTTTAAAATATTTATTGAAAATCAATTTATCATGTTTTGTCGAAATATATATGGCATTTGAAGCTAAAATGCCTTCTTCAAGCATACACTGTGTTAGGTAAGTTTTNTATTTTTGATGATTTGCATTTTTAAAATTAAAAACTGGAATGGCATCTAAACCACTAATCTCAAGTTTAATGTTATGTATATCGGATAAGTCTTGCCAACTTTTTTTTATTTTTTGTCCATATCGAATTAAATACTTCCAGCTTTTTTCTTTTTTAAAAACTTCTAAGGTTTTAATAGCTGCCGTTGGTCCCAATCCTTCTGTCCAAAATGTGCTACTAATAAATGAATTCGAGGCATTTTCCATAATATTTTTTTTGCCAACAATAGCATTAATTGGATATCCATTACCTAATGCCTTACCATAAATGCAAATATCTGGAAAAACTGCATAATTCTTATGAATTCCCCCATAAGACTCTCTAAATCCTGAAGTGCATTCATCAAATATTAGTACTATATTTTTTTCATCACATAATTTTCTTATCTTTTTTAAAAAATTATCTTT